>Ga0268266_10000326_pt1 | contig 75003 bp, 67 predicted proteins | sample KBSS13metaG_FD_190356 | JGI IMG/M metagenome (GOLD analysis project Ga0268266, IMG submission 190356) | Switchgrass rhizosphere microbial communities from Kellogg Biological Station, Michigan, USA - KBS S1-3 metaG (SPAdes) (version 2) | ecosystem: Host-associated > Plants > Roots > Rhizosphere...
TCCCGGCCGTCGTGGCTTTTGCCTTCGCCCGGCGGTTCCTCGTCCAGACCTTCGCCGGCGGCGTGAAGGGGTGAGTTCCATTTTGACCCACGGAGACCAGCTTTGACCATTCGCCTGACCATGTGGAACGAGGGCCGCCACGAAAAGAACGACCCCCCGGTCGCTGCCATTTATCCGGACGGCATGGATGGGGCGCTGGCCGCCGGTTTCAAAGGTCGTGACTTCGCCATCACGCGTGTAAAACTCGACGATCCCGATCAGGGCTTGCCGCAGGAGCTGCTCGACCGCACCGACGTCCTCACCTGGTGGGGCCACGTCGCGCATGACGAAGTCCGCGACGAGGTGATCGACCGCGTGCAACAGCGCGTGCTCGCTGGCATGGGCCTCGTGGTGCTCCACTCGGGGCACCATTCAAAAATGTTCCGCCGCATGATGGGGACGAACTGCAACCTAGCCTGGCGCGAGCTGCCGCAGGGCGACCTCGAGCGACTCTGGGTCGTCAATCCGAGCCATCCGATCATGGATGGTGTGCCGCCCTATTTCGAGGTGCCGGCCTCGGAAATGTATGGCGAGCCCTTCGACATCCCTGCTCCCGACGAAATCCTTACCATCTCCTGGTACAATGGCGGCGAAGTGTTCCGCTCGGGTTTGACCTTCCATCGGGGCCTCGGCCGGATTTTCTATTTCTCACCCGGCCACGAGACTTTCCCGATCTATCACCAGCCGATGGTGCAGCACGTCATCGGCAACGGCATCGAGTGGGCCGTGCGGCCACATGCGACAGCGCGCAAACTCGACAACTGGCACCGCAAGGAGCCGCTGCACGCAACTTAGCGATCGGCGCGCGGCTAGTGGTGCGCCAAAGTCCCTCACGATTAGTTTCGTCGCCTGTTTATCGGGCTCTATTCTATTGGCTGGACAAGATTCTTGTCGCAACGACCCTTCTGCAGAAGGACGAGAAGAATTTTGGGCGGTCGCCCCTAGTCGCGGGTCAGTACTCATCGGACGACGCAAGACCGAGAGTCCGTTTTGGGCCCAGAAGGGGACACTTCCCACCTACTCGTGGAATGCTTTCCGCCTAGGCATTCACTCTGAGCCATAGCTCCGGGCGACGGCTTCTGCCTGGGTGACAACGAGATCTAAATCGCGGTCTTTCATCAATCGACCAGCGCTGAGCAGGCGTTCGATTAGCCGCTCCTGCCTGGTCGACTTGCCACCGTCAGCCTGTAACCCCAGCAGCCAATTTGGTGTGGTGCCCAAAGATTTAGCTATCCGGACCAAGGTCGCCAGATCGGGTTCTCTGCGGTTTGACGTGTAGTGGCCGTAACGGCGCTCATCTAGTTCGCACCTTCGCGCTGCCTCGGCATTTGAAATGCCGAGTTGAGCAGCACGCTCCCGCAGGCGTTGTGCGAAAATCTCCATAGGAACGAATTGTTCCTCATAAGGTCCAATTCGACTACGAACGTTATGGAGTGCTTTAGGAACGTTGTGTAGCATTGTTGGTGCGACTTGAGAGCAACGACCGGAGAACGAAATGATCCCTGCCGCACTACCTGCGAAGAATGGCCACCCGGCACGATGGACAATCGGATTCGGGATCGTCGTGATCGCGCTCTTTCGGCTTATGTCCTGGGCCGCGGATTATTCGAAAGAGCAGAAGGATCGCGCCAACTGGGCCGCCGCCCAGGCTGAGACCGCAAACGAGCCGGACATTCAGTGCAAGGGGGTCGGATATCAAGACTACGACCTTCTCCCTAGCCAGCGTCGAGCGTTGGCAGCGATCGGATCATTGGAGACGTTATGGGATAGGAAGACAGGTGAAGTAACTGTCTGCGCAGTCTACCAGCAGCCCGTGGCTGCTCCGGTCGGGCCGAACCTGGATACGCTGGTACACGTCAACCCTTGAGTGCGTGACCAACACCGCGCCCACGTCTGGAAAGTCAATTGACATCGCTAGTTCCACCTAGTCAAAAGTCGACCACAAGTCGAAGCTTCGAAGAGCATGGAATAGTGACTGACAAGCTCGAGGATAATTCGTCCCTGCTTTTGGAAATAACTGGTGAGATCGTCAGCGCTTACGTTTCCAAGAACGCTATGACGGCCGCAGATGTGCCGAAGTTCATCGCCGATGTGCACGGCATGAACTAGCTGGTCTGCGGCCCACCGTTGGGTTGGTCTGGCATCGTCGCCAATCGATATGGTGACAGCAACAGAGCTGCGCCCGAAGCGATCATGATCGCTCCGCCGATTGCGAGTGCGATCTGGTCGCCGAAGCGCAGCGCCAGCCATCCGCCAAGAGGCGCGGCTACCGCGATCAGGCCCCAGTTGAAGGAGCGGATCGTGGTGTTCATCCGACCGCGCAATCGAGAAGGCGTTACGGCGTTGCGATAACTCATCGTCAGCGGGTCCTGGATGCCGAGGCCAAGCCCATAGAGGAGTTGTGCGATGCATAGAGCTGCGAATGCCGTCCCCCCAGCTGGCACTACCGCGACGAGCACCCAGGCCCCTCCAGCCAGAAAGTCGCATGCGGGTACGGCGACACCTAACCCAACCTTCCTCGATATAGGCCCGGCAAATGTGGCCCCGAGGACGCCGGCTATTCCCGCACAGGCGAGGGTCACACCGATCGCCACGCTGTCGAGCCCGATAGCAATCCCGTGGTAGACATAGACGACACCGGCAAATATTGTTGCCGATGAACCAAGTATGCAGTGTCAGTGCGTAAGGTGCGAGGGTGCCATGATGGTAGACCCAGGCGAGGCCCTCGCGAACGCTGGTGACGATCGACGTCTTCGTCCCTATGCGCTCCTGGCTCACGTCGGGCATCCGCCAGAGGAGGAACGCCGACGCCAGGTAGGAGAAGGCGTCGATTGCGATGGCGAGAGGCGCGCCGAAGACGCGAACCACAAGTCCCGAGATCATCGGGCCGGTGGTCACAGACGCTGTGTAGGTCTGGGTTTGAACGACGTTGCCTGCGCTCAGCAGCCTGGGCGGCAGGAGGTCGGCGGTCAGCGACTGAAAGGCGCCGCCATAGAGCGCGACAACGCAGCCGAGCAAGAACGCAAAAGCTGCTAGCAGCCCGATGCTGAGCCCACCTGTCAAAGCAAGTACGGCAATGGTCAGCATCAGCAAGCCGCTCACCACATCGGCCCCGATCAAAAGATGCTTGCGGTAGATTCGATCGGCGATGACGCCGGCGAACAGCCCGAACAACAGGCAGGGGAGCCACTGGGCTGACCGCACCAGGCCGATCTCGAATTGGTTGGCCCTAAGGACCTCGATCATCAGCAGTTGGAAAGCGAGTGCCGAGATACTCGTTCCGAGTGTCGAAAGTCCGGCTGCGGCCCAAAGCGGGACGAAACCCGGATGACGCATCAGAGCAGCAAGACCCGGCGAGTTGCTCATATCGGCTCCCTCGAAACCGATACCGTGGCAGATATCTGGTGTCGAGCGAGCGTGTTAGTGGCGGGGAGTCGGCGACCGCCACCCAACCCGGACTTTCAGCGGTATCCAACCGTGATCCGCCCTATGACTCGATCAACCTGCGATGCCGTGCTGGAGCTTCTGGATGATCGCCCTGAGCTCACCGGTCGCAAGCAGGCCCGGCCCGAGTGGGCCTGACCGGTCTTCGCCAACTGGTGGAAGCGCCCGTAGAGCGGCGCGAACCTCTGTAGTTAGATGCCTAAGCTGCCAGCGAATCTCGACAATAGTGGCATCCGGATCATTCGGCGCTACTAACCCCGCTGCTTTGGCCGCATACCCTGCGGAACCGAGCGCGTGCGCCCCCATGTGGCAGACGGCCGCAGCCTGACCAGCGGCCCGCGCGGCCGCCGCCCCGGCGGGAGACGTTGCCTCACGGGCAGCTCCACCATCGGCAAAGCGGCGCCTTATTTCCGCGCTGATCTCCAACTCGCCGCGAGCGAAAGCCCTTGCCCGCGCGATCGCCGCACGCGGGCGGTCATCGGCGGGCCGTCCGTCCTCAAAGACCCAAAGCACTCGTTCAGCGCAGTCGGCGGCCCATGATGCGACAAGTCGTCGGTCGCTGTCGCTAAGTGTCTGAGGTGAGACCATCCCGGTTTCTTTATCTCAGCCTTCGACGTTGGAGTCACGCGAGAGCACCTCGGTAGCTACTATGAACCATCGGTCGCTCTCAGGCGAGGCAAGGAGCTGCTCGGCTCGAGCCGCAAAAGAGGTGGTTTGGCCTTTAGGTGGCCAAGTATCGATTGCTCCAACTAATCCTAACGGAAGGCGTCGGCGAACGGTCACGCCAGAGGAAGTCAGACGGCGCCCATTTTGGGCCAAAAGCTGCAATCCGATGAGTCCGCTTCGCGCCAGAAGCGGACATCACCATCGATCGGCGTGTATTTGCGACCATTGCCGCTTCTCGAAGATGATTATGGGAGTGAGGCGACACTTCCTTGGTCAGCCCCGGGGGGCGGTGCCAAGACCGTCGACAACCCGAGCAGCATCCATGAGGACGGCAACGAGCACTGAAGTCTCTCCAATCCTAGGCCTCCATAAGGCGCGTGATGTCGCCGATCCACCCCGAGGACCCGGGACCGGCGACGAACGAGTGAACGTCATGATCCGTCAACGTCGTCTATCAAAGCAATCACACCGCCCGCGGAGACGTCGTCCGATGCAACCCGCATTGTGATGCGTATCGGTTGACAGATTTTCGTGATGACCGGACCGGGTAAACACAGGAGTTCTCCACTCGCACCACACCGCGCAAAAAGGCCATTCGACCCTTTCAGTCCGCGGTCAGCGGGCCGCCGAGCAGGGTCATGTCGTGGCGTGTGAAGACATCTGCGATGGCCTTGCGATCCGGGTTTGCCGCCCTGGAGATCGGCCCAAGCTCCTCGTAAAACTTGTGGCCGCCTCCGGGGACATAGACCACGACCAACTCGGCCGGATCGCCCGTGAGGTTCAGGAAGGCGTGGGGCATCTTCCCCGGAAGGTAGGCAAAGCCGCCGGGCTCCAGCACAAACACCTCGTCGCCGCAGCGGACCTTGAAGCGGCCCTTTAGGACGTGGATGGTTTCTTCTTGGATGTGATGGACATGGAGCGGCGGCCCGCCATGCGGCGCTACTTCGACGACGAAGTAGTCGAAAAGTCCACCGGTATCCTCGCCCGTCACCTTGAAGATAAGATCGCGGCCCGGGCCCGACTGCAGGCGCAGCCCCCCCTCGGAAGGCAGGAACTTCGGACGAAGTGGCAGACCAGGATCATGGTTCAATGCATTTTGCATTTTGTTGCTCCGACTGGTGACCAACGGAGACATTGTTCTGCCTTACGCTCTAGAATTTGCTATAGCGATCTTTGAAGGGGTGCTTTTCAATATTGGAAGGCCATGGATTGGGATGACCTCAAACATTTCCTCGAGGTGGCGCGAAGCGGCAGCCTGACTGATGCTGCGCGCGCGCTGAAGGCCAGCGCCGCCACTGTAGGACGTCACATCGAGTCATTGGAAACCCGCCTGGGCGCACGTCTGTTCGATCATCGTACGACCGGATACGTGTTGACCGATGTAGGCCGATCGATCCTTGCGCAAGCGGAGGCTGCCGAGGTCGCCATTCTGTCGCTTGAGCGCGAAGCATTTTCCAAGGATACGAAGCTTGCCGGAAAGGTGCGCCTCGCAACAACCGAGGACATGGCCAGCATGGTTGTGATTCCGAACCTTCCACCGTTCGTGGCATCACATCCCGGGCTGGAACTGGACATCGTTGCTTCGTCTACAACCGTGAGCCTTACCCGACGGGATGCAGACGTTGCCCTTCGCTCGACGCGTCCGGACACGGGCGACCTGATCGTGCGCCGAGTGGGAGGCGTCGATCTAGGCCTTTATGCATCACGCGACTACGCGGAGGCGCGCGGGCTGACCGAAGCCAACTTTGATTTTGCCAAGGCCGAAACCATCACCTGGATTGAGGAGATGGCCGGCCTTCGGGGCGGCCAATGGCTCGCTCAAAACTCAGTCGGGTCAAGGGTAGCCCTTCACGTCAACAGCACGCGTTTGCTCTACTCGGCCTGTACTTCCGGGCTAGGTGTGGCCATCCTGCCCTGCTTCGGCGCCGATCTCGATCCGTCGCTGGTCTGCCTGGTTTCGCCCGAGCGGATCCAGACCTCGGATCTCTGGCTCGTCGTGCACCGCGATCTGGCATCTGTCCCACGCATTCGAGCAGTCATGGAGTTTCTGTCAGGCCTGGGGCCAAAGTTTGCGCGGACCGCGAGCCGGCCCTAGCGCGGAGACCGATGCCGAAGATGAACGCACTATGTCCTACTCGCGCGCGCCGTCAGCCACTTTTTGGCGCCAAGCAGGCGTTGCCGCACATACCTGCTCACTTGGTGAAGCGTGAGCCTCTAACGTGCGTCGCAACACCGCAAGTGAGGTCGGGTGCTTCGCTCAGTCCATAGCCCCTCGGCGTCCGCTTGCAGTCGCTCTTGTTGCCCGGTCCTGAAAAAAGCAGACATTCAAGCCGTCGCTTCCTACGGCGGACGATCCCTAGGCGAACCTGCCACTGAAGTTCGCTGGCACCATGGACTTCGCGAAAGTCGGGATCAATGGGCAAGGAATATGGCGTTTCGAGCATTCAGTTGTCGCATCGCCGACAATAGCCTCAACTTGTCAACTTGCTGCGGTCCACGGCGACCACCACCGATCGTGGTCCGTTTGCACAATTGAGGATCTATGACCCATGAGGGCATCAGGACCGGCTGAAACCATTGCGCACGCACAACGCACTTCCCTACGGGCACGGTCGGGGCGAGAAGACGTCGCCGGCTTCGCAGTTGTGGGGCAGCCCTTTGCGTCGGGCGATCTACTGTGCTTGCGGTGTTTTCCTGCTAGCAGCTTCGGTCCGGGCTACATCTCAGTGTGGCATCGGGCCAAGGACGAGCGGTGGACCGTCTATACCAATGTTGCGCCAGATCGTTCCTGTCCGCGATTTATCGGATCGGCAGTGTCGCGGGTGGTCGAAACGCCCATCGAGTTGCAGTGGGGCGGCCAGTTCGACTTGACGGCGCGCATCCCCGCAGCACAGCTAATCTGGAAGCTTCATCTAGCGAACACCCTGTTGACGCGCCTCATGAACCTCATGATGGCCTGGACTCCGGCAGCATTGTTCGAGAGCAAGTTGGTGCTTTCTGCGATGTCCCTCATATCTACCAGGATGCTGGCGGTCGGCCAACTCCAGCTTGGTGGTCATGTTCCCAACAGGCAATGGTTCAAGGCCGCGCCGCGCAACGTCTGGGTCGTTTCCAGTGCGACGGCATCCCTGGGCGATAACGATCTCGGCCCACAGCGCGCGCTGCCGACACAGGCATTCCTCGGCGAGGTCCCACTGCCTCAAAGCGGCATTGTAATGATGGGTACTTTTTCGTTTGAAGCCTACACGCCGGAGCGGCACCTGCCGCCTCGACCGCAAAGCCGGGAGATTGCATAGCGCGCCAAGTGCACAATGGCCTCTGCTCCCGGTCGCCAACTGCGGCTTGCGCGCCGAGAAGCGATATTGCTGGGCCCAACGCCGGACTATTTTCCGAGCCCTGTGATGAGAGCTATTGCTGTCGCGTGATGGATAGATGGACAGCTATGAGCACGAGAAACAGAGCAATAGGCCCTACAACGATCCGGCGAAGCATGCTGACCTCCTATGTGGCGCCGTTTGCTCGTTGTGGAGCGTCAGCCGTGTTGAACTCTCCAAAGCCCACAGTTCATACCGGCGTCAGTTTCAGGCCAGTCAACGGATGCAAGTCATCGGCTGTCGGTGCCGCATGGACCACCGCAGTTCCTCCCAGTGTCCACTTTGGGTCAAAAGGCGCCATTGCGAAATTTCCGGTCGATACCTAACGCCGTCTCTTCAATGGGCAGTTCAGACAAGAACTCCTCAAAGCGCGATAATGAAGTCTAGGAACGCGCGGACTTTGGCGGGTAGCTGCCGGCGCGAGGGATAGTAGGCGTAGAGTGGGAAACGCTCTTCGGCCCAGTCCGGCAGAACCATCAATAGACGGCCGGTTCGCAGCCACGGCTCAAGCCCGATTTCGAGGCTTTGGAAGAGGCCAGCTCCGGCCTCGCACGCGGCCAGCGCGACGGAGGGGTCGTCGAGGATCAGGCGACCGGCGGCGGGGACTTCGATTGAAAGGTCTCGCCCGTGGAACTCCCATTTGAAGGGCCGCCCGGACTGCGGGTCGCGAAATAGGATGAGATCGTGTTCCGAGACTTCAGCGGGGCCCTTGGGTGGCGGCCGGCGGGCGAGATAGCTCGGCGCCGCCACGGTGACCACGCGCGTTTCAAGGACTTTGCGGGTGATCGCGGCGGAGGCTGCCGGCGGCCCGAATCTGACGGCAAGGTCGACGCCGTCACTCAGCATGTCCTCAGCGGCGTTCGTCACCCGCAACTGCAGCGTGAGCTCAGGATAGGCGGCGAAGAACTCCGGCAGGCGCGGCGCCAAAACGACGCGGGCGAACCAGGGGTCGACATTTGCCTTCAGCTTGCCGCGCGCACGTCCTGCATCCTCGCGGATCGACTCCGCTGCTTCGAGAATGCCGGTCAGCAAGGGCGCGGCCTCGGCGTGCAGCCGCCTGCCCGCTTCAGTCAGCTCGACCCGTCGCGCATTGCGATCGAAGAGCCGAGCTCCCACCCGCTGTTCCAGTCGCGCGATTGCCCGGCTGACGCCGGAGGGCGTGAGGCCGACTGCGTCACCGGCCCTGGCAAAGCCGCCGGCCTCAACGACCGCCTCAAGAAGATTGATCCCGGCAAGCAAACGGGCGTCGAATGGCATGAGTGACCTCCTGTCACTCTAACTATGACAGAGATGCGCTTCAGTCACGCTCGTATTGGTGGCCATGGTCAGCCTTCGTCAAGAGGAGACCATCATGACCATCAACAATCAGCGCGTCGTCATCTTTGGCGGGACGTCCGGCATCGGTTTGGCTGTTGCGACCGCGGCGTTAGCAGAGGGAGCAGCGGTTACTATCGCATCACGCTCGAAGGCGCGGGTAGACGAGGCCTTGGCGACCCTTGGGCCTGGGGCAGACGGACGGGTCATTGACACAGCCAGCGAGAGTGCGATCCGCGACTTCTTCGAAGAAGCTTCGTCGTTCGATCATCTGGTCTACACGGCGGGTGAGGCGCTGCAGTTGCTGACCATCGATAGCGACCTCGCGTCCTTCCGCCAATTCTTTGAGGTGCGCTATTGGGGCGCGCTCGCGGCAGTGAAGCATGGTCACGGGAAAATTCGCCCGGGCGGGTCGATCGTACTCACTTCCGGCACGGCCGCCGCACGCCCGATGGGAGCAGGATGGGTGGCTGCGTCCAGCATCTGCGCCGCCATGGAGGGTATGATCCGCGCTTTGGCCATCGAGTTAAGGCCGCTTCGGATCAACAGCGTCGCACCGGGCGTCGTCAAGACGCCGCTCTGGTCAGGCATGACGGACGCCGACAGGCAGTCCCTCTACGTGGCGGAAGCCGCGCGACTTCCCGTCGGCCACGCCGGCGATCCCACAGAGGTTGCGGCGGCCTATGTCTATCTGATGGGACAGACCTACGTTACCGGCCAGGTTCTACATGTCGATGGCGGCGGTCTCCTAGTTTGATTGGAAACAGGCTCGCTTGATCTGTTTGAACGAGAGGGCTTCCGCTGTTTAGGGAGACGCCCATATCTACTGTCGAGGGGCAAAGTCGCGCACCACCTCGTACATGCCGGGTGCGAAACTGGCGAGCTTCAGGGCTTCTTCGAGGAAAGGCAACGGGCGTCGGTCGGCACGCATGGCGGCGTAGTCACCGGCGCTTCGCCACTGGGCAACCATGGTCACTTTCGTTCCGTCCACCCTGCGATGGAGACGCGACCCAAGAAAGCCGGGTGCGCCATCGACGATCCCGTCGGTTGCCTTGATCAGAAGATCGACCAGTTGCTGTTGGTCCGCAGGATCGACCGAAAAGACGTTGATCAGGGTTACAGGATCGGTGTCGTTGCCATTGTTCATCACAACCTCCGTTTCGCTTGTGGGGCTGGCATTGACTCGCCGTTGCGCCGCTTTCCAAAGGCGACGACCAGATGGTCCCGGTTCGCCTCAAGGATCTCTTCCGAAAGGGCAGGGTCATCGACGGCGCGGGCAAGGATCATGGCACCGGCCAAAGTTGCCATCGTTACCACGGCCCGTTTTCGCCGGTCGGCGCGTGAGACAGGTTGCAGTGCCGTAAGCCGATCCAGGGAACTCCTTGTTCCCGCAGTAAAGGCATCGCGCGTCGTTGCTCCTTGACGCCCGGCGTCAGTCCCCAGCGTCGAGACAGCACAGCCATCGCCCACGCTGTCCCGATGCTCCGGCGACAAATAGGCCTTAACGTAACCCTCGAAATCGGCGATCGAGCCGAGCTTCTCCCGGAACTCGACAAATGCCTCCGCAACCGCTTCGGTGATGAGAGCGTCCTTCGAACCGAACTGGCTGTAGAGGCTGCCTTGCGTAACCCCTGCTGCTTCCGCCAATGCCTCCATACCAACCCCGTTGACGCCCTTCGTCCGGAAGAGCCGTGCCGCCGACCGTAATGTGCGCTGGCGGTTGGCCGCTGACTGCTGCTTGCTTAGCCTCACTCGTGCCTCCGAAAATCCTGTTGACTTGTTTAATAGCGACTACTATCTATCGGATAGATAGCGATTGCTGTCAAATCTGTCAATGGCGAGGGCGCGTCCGGTGGCCGCCCCCAACGCCGGCAACCATGCAGCCCATCAGAATCTTCTTCACATTAAACCCTTGGAGGGCCGATCGATGTTTTCGAGCAAAACTGTCACCGCCTACGCGGTTGCAACGGCAATGTCGACGATAGGCGGCAATGCCGCGGCGACGCCGCTTTATCGCCTCTACCAGGACGCCTTCGGCTTCAGCGCTGGCCTCACCACCATCATCTTTGCTGCCTACGTCGCCTCGCTTCTGGTCGCTCTGCTGGTGGTTGGCAGGCTTTCGGACTTCATCGGCCGGAAGCCGATGATCCTCGTGGCGTTGCTCATCAACCTCGTCGCCCTGGCGCTGTTCTTCTTTGCCGGCTCGACGTGGGAGCTGATAGCGGCGCGCATGGTACAGGGGCTGGCCGTCGGATGCGCCACCACCACTCTTGGAGCGGTAATCCTCGATACCGACAAAGCCCATGCCCCGATGCTGAACGGCATCATCAATTTCGCCGGCCTCGCCGTCGGCGCATTGCTGGCCGGCACGCTGGCGAGTTTTGCGCCCTTTCCGACGCATCTTGTGTTTGTGGTGCTGGCCTGCCTGTCGATCATCGAGATCGGCCTGCTGATGCTGGTGCCCGAGACTGCAGAAAAGAAGCCTTGGGCTCGCGGGGTTCTGAGGCCCCACGTGGAACTGCCTGCACAGGTTGTCGCGGCATTTCTGCGCATCACGCCCGTCAACATCGCGGCGTGGTCACTCGGCGGCTTCTACCTTTCGCTGATGCCGTCGCTCGTTGTTCAGGTGACGGGAGTCAAAGTGCCTTTGCTCGGCGCCAGCGTGGTGGCGACCCTGATGGTGGCCGGTTCCGCAGCTCTCGTTGCCGTACAGAACATCGAGGCCCGTAAAGTGCTGCTGGGCGGCAGTATAACGCTGGTTGCCGGTGTCTTCATCACGCTTGCCGGCCTCTACTGGTCGAACGTCACGCTAATGTTCATCGGGTCGGCGATCGCCGGTGGTGGCTTCGGAGCTACCTTCTCCGGAATCATCCGTTCCATTCTACCGCTCGCTGCCTCCACCGAACGCGCCGGCCTGCTTTCAACCTTCTACGTCGAGAGCTATCTGGCCTTTGCCGTTCCGGCGGTGATCGCAGGCTTCGTGTCGCCGGTGCTGGGGTTTGTCGCGACAGTCTATTGGTATGCCGCTCTGGTCATCGTGCTGACCTTGGTGTCGTTCGTGATTTCGCTGCGGGCCAAGGAGCCAACTGCGAGCTAGAGTTTTGGAGTATGCGATCCTCCGGTGATTGCTGGACGGTGAAATGCTAAATCGCGGGGCGGTGAGACCAAGCCCGCCCGCACAGCCTCAAAGAGTCCGGGAGCACCCATCGGGTAGCGAACTCCCGACCTTTACGGATGTCCGCTTCGCGCCAAAAGCAGACCCCTGACTATTTGTAGAAGCTGTGCATCAGCAAACAATCTGAGCTCGCAAGGATAGTTGCCCGCTTGGACGGCTCAGGCTTCTGATGTTTCAGACGAGAAGCGATGGGCAACAACTATCGTTCGCGCGGTGATGGGCCTGCGCCACAAGCGGTGATGGCACCGTGAGCGAGCATCGCTTTGAGCAACTACCCACTGGCGGCTTTTCTGCGATAGACTTGATCGCATGAAAGATGAACGCAGGGTATTCGGTCCATTTGTACTCGACAGCGAGCGCCAGTCGCTGTTGCGCGACGGTGAGCAGGTGCCTATCGGCCACCGCGGCTATCTAGTTCTTGAAGCGTTACTCGATGCAAACGGCGCGACGGTCAGCAAGACTACGCTGCTCGAGCGTGTCTGGCCCGGGCTGGTCGTCGAGGAAGCCAATTTGACTGTCCAGATTGGGGCCTTGCGCAAGGCAATGGGCGCCGATGGCGAGACCCTCATCGTCACCGTACCGCGCGCTGGCTACCGCCTGGTGCCGCCTGCGCAAGAACCTGCCGTCGTGCCACCCGCACCACCTGCCGCGACGATCGCCGTCATGCCTTTCGCAAATCTCAGCGGCGATCCTGCGCAAGAGTACTTCGCCGACGGCATGGTGGACGAGCTGATCACCGCGCTCAGCCGCTTCAAGTCGTTCGCGGTTATCTCGCGTACTTCGACCTTCGCCTACAAGCACAAGCCCGTCGACATCCGAGCGACGGCGCGGGAGCTCGGCGTCCGCTACGTGCTCGAAGGAAGCGTTCGCCGGTCTGGCGACCGGCTGCGTGTGACGGCCGAGCTGGTTGACTCCGACACCGGCGCGCACCTCTGGGCTGAGAAGTTCGAGGGCACCACCACGGATGTCTTCGCCTTCCAGGACGCCATCACCGAAAACGTCGTCGGCCTAGTGGAGCCGACGATCCGCAAAGCCGAGATCGAGCGGGCACGCCGGCAGCGCCCGGAGAACCTCGCCGCCTACGAGCTCATCCTGCAGGCGATGCCGGCCATGTACGGCATGGGACGCGAGAACTACACCACGGCCCTTGCGCTCCTCGAACGGGCCGTCGCTATCGAGCCGAACTTCGCCCTGGCGCTGGCCTTCACGGCGTGGGCGTACGAGAAGCGTTTGAGCCTTGCCAGTCATCCTGACTTGCAGATCTCCGACGCCGCACGTTGCCTCGAGCTCGCAGATAGAGCTCTCGCCGTCGGCGCCGACGACCCGATGGTTCTAGGCATCTGTGGATGGCTCGTCTTCAACGTCGGCAGTGAGGGTGCCAAGGGGCTCTCAGCATTGCGCCGCTCGCTGGCCGCAAACCCGAACAACCTGATCGTCCTCAATCTGGCAGGCTATGCCAACGCGCACACTGGAGATATCGCTGAAGCTCGCAGCTGCTTCATGCGGGCGCTCAGGATCAGTCCCGGCTCCCCCGACGCCTTCCAGATTCTGACCGGGCTGGCCATGGTCGAAGTTGTAGACGACAACCCCGCGACGGCCGTTGCTCTTTGCCTGCAGGCGCTCGCGACCTTCAACGAATGGCCCTACATCTACATGACGCTCGGCGCCGCCTACGGCTATCTCGGGCGCGCGGCAGAAGCCCGTGCGGCTGTTGACCGCCTCCTGGAGCTCATTCCTGGCTTGACGGTCCAGGCACTCATCGAGGGTCCAACATATCGTGCAGGCGGCCGCTGGACGAAGCTCGTCGAAGGCCTGCGACTGGCTGGGTTGCCGACCGCTTAGCGCTGTATGCCCCACGGGATTCCAGCCGCGGGATCGGTTCGGCTCCTAGGCGCTGACCGCCTGCCGTGGTTCGCACAACCTTGGTTTGGATGATGGAAGGTCTGCGCTTGGCCGGGTTCCCCGAGCGCTAGCTCAGTTTTCGTTCATTTTAGAATTCTTTAGAGCTGGGACCACGATCCAAAATGTGGCTTCGGCCAAGCTCCTGCCATCGCGATCGACCGCGAAACCGGAGGAGAACTAAATGTCGCAATCCCGCACCACGACTTCCCTTATTACCGCGACGGCCCATCTCGACGCACGAATGCTGCGCGATATCGGCGTCGATGCTGATGGCAGCGTTATGTGTGAGCGAGACCCCCGCTATCGGCGGATTGCCCGACCCACGGGAAAGCTCGGCCGGTTGGTGGCGTTTATCAACCCGCCCGTCGCTGCGATGCTGTTCAGGGCATGAAGCGCTTCCTTTGAGCCCGCAGGAACCCACTGCTCAACCAGCGTCCGCTTTGGGCCAAAGCGGACGCCACTATGGGATTAGGCGGCCTGCGGGAAGGTCACGGCCACACTAGCGATCCTTAGTCCGTGCGATCGCCTCCGCCTGCACGACGAACACCTTCAGCTCACGATCGGACATTTCGTGGGCGGCGTTCGTGAGGCGGTCGGTGAGACCGGCCCTGACGGTTGCCTTGCTTCCAGCCGCGTCGAGGCCAAGGAGCCAGTTGGGTGTAGTACCCAGCACTGCCGCAATCTTCACTAGCGTTGAGAGATCGGGTTCACGGCGGCCGGCAACATAGTGAGCGTAGCGACGCTCCTCCAGCTCGCAGCGTCTGGCCGCTTCCGCATTGGAAATGCCGAGCTGTGCAGCTCGCTCTTTCAGCCGTTGCGCGAAGATCTCCATAGGAACATATTGTTCTTGATCAACGTCAATTCGGCCACGTACGTTATGGATATATAGAAGAACATATCGTACTGACGTGCATCACCTGAACCCCAGTGAGGATGAGTGTGATGCAGCAACGAACCTTCGGCCGACGTAACAAACCCAAGACGAACCATAGTGCCGCCAGGCAGCCGTCAAAGCGCGATCGCGAAAATGACCTCCATCATCCGGCACTCAGCGTGCCCGGTACCAGTAGTTTGTGGCGGTCGGCGCTGATGGGGACGATGGTCCTTGCCGGCGGCCTCGCAGCGGGGGCTATAGTGATCCTCGGCTTCCGGACCCTCTTGGCCGAGCCCGTACTGACCATCCTGACCTCGCCGCCGCCGACAGCCGTTGCGTCACCGCAGGCTCCGGCATCAAGCGGGTGCAGTGCCTCGCTCGATCAGTTCAAGGCGTTGCAGGTGGGGATCACCCTGCAAGAAGCCAACGTTCGAATGGGGTGTCCCGGGATAAAGAGCATGGAGACCAGCCTGCTTGGCAATACGACTACTACCTACGACTGGAGCATCGCCGGGGAGCTCAAGGGCACCATGTCAGCCACTTTCGAAGGTGGCCGGCTGACCGACAAGCTCTACGTCGAGATGCGACGCCGCTAACCGACAGGGCCGCATGTCAGTTCAATGGCACGGCAGGCCGGGTAGAGGCCCGTTCGGGCGTTTTGAGCGCCGTCGTCTACTGCCAGGCGCGGGCTGCTTCGGTCGTGGTGTGGGCCCTCGGTCCGATGGCTATCGGGTCAACGTCCGTCCGCCGTCGACAACCAGCATGTGACCCGTGACGAAGCCGCCAGCGTCGCTTGCCAGGTATTGGTAGGCGGCGGCGATGTCGTCCGGTTCACCAACGCGACGGATGGGTTGCTCTCTGGCAGTTGCGTTGATTCCATCTTCTCCCAACGAGTTGATCTGGTCGAGGGTCTGCGGGGTGCGGATGATACCCGGCGCAACGGCGTTGACGGTAATGCCCGCCGGGCCGACTTCTGCGGCAAGCGAGCGCACCATTCCGACGATTCCAGCTTTAGCAGCGGCGTAGTGGGCATGGGCGTGCCAGGCTTCGAGAGTGCCGACGGTCGACGTTGTAGCAAGCAACCGGCCACTCCCCGCAGCTGACATCGGGGCTATGGAGGCGCGGAAGAGGCGCCAGACGCCGGTCAGGTCGACATCGAGAGTGTTTTGGAAGTCGGTTTCCGCCATTTCGCCGAACGGGGCGATGCGGGCAATGGCGGCATTGGCGATGGCGATGTCGAGCTTACCGAAGCGGCGGATGGCCGTATCCACCAGTCCGTTGACGGCGGCGGTACTACGTACATCGAGACCGACGACTTCGACCTGGGCTCCGGCCGTCGTGACGTCGGCCACGACTGCGGTGATGTCATGGCCGTCGGCGGCAAGATCGGTGAGGACTAAAGACGCCCCGGCCTTGGCGAAGCGGCGTGCCGTAGCAGCACCGATGCCCGATGAGGCTCCTGTGATGATGGCCACGCGGCCGGTAAGGTCGAAGCTATCGGACATACAAATCCTTTCGGTCGGGATACCTCAGTAGGCGGTCCAGCCGCCATCTACGGAGAGCACCGCGCCGGAAACGAAGGTGCTGTCGTCGGAGGCAAGGTAGAGCGCGGCGCCGGCGATATCGTCGGGACGGCCGAGACGCGAGAAGGGGGTGCGAGCAAGCGAGAAACGCGTCGCCACATCGATTTCGCCACGTTCGAGGTATTCGTGTTCACCCGGATGGTCGCCGGTGATGATCCTGCCTGGAGCAATCGCGTTGGCGATAATGCCGGAGCGTGCATAGTCGACGGCGATCTGCCGCGTCATGTGAATGACGCCGGCCTTGGTCGCCGCATAAGCGAGCGCACCGGGTGGCGCGGTGAGGCCGAGTTGCGAGCCCATGTTGATGATGCGGCCGCGCACGCCCTCGATTTCTGCCTGCTCCAACATGGCGGCGACAAAGCTGCGGCACATGCGGAAGACCGAAGTCAGGTTGAGTGTGAGATAGAAGTTCCACTCGTCGTCGCTGACATCGAGCAAGGACGAACCGCCGAACTTGCCGGCATTATTCACGAGGACGTCGACCCGGCCATTGTCGTCGAGCGCCGCAGCCAGAATGCGATCGACGTCGGCAGTGTTCGTCACATCCGCGATCACGGGGACAATCTGGCCGCCCTCGGCACGGATCAGGTCCACAGTTGAGATTGTGCCGTCGCTTCCCGGCTCGAGGAGACTGTTGATATCGCAGGCAACCACGGTCGCGCCTTCGGCCGCAAAACGGCGGGCAATCGCACGGCCAAGGCCAGCCGCCGCTCCTGTAACTACTGCGGTCCGACCTTGCAGTCGCTTCATCGTCAGTTCTCCGCTTTGGCCGATAGCCGGCGAACGAGCACATCCGGGAAGCTGCCGTCGGTTTCGAGCACGACCCGACAATTCCCACCGACAATGCCGGTAAAGTTGCGGTAGCGCGTGCGGGTGTCGCAGATGGTGGCGCCGCGGCTCGGGCCGAAGTTTGTGTCGACTTCTACAGGCACGACCGGGGCGAGGCGCGGCTTGACCTCGCCAGTCAGAACGCCGGCGGCCAGTGCGTCGTGGCAGGGGGAGCTGAAGGTGCCGTAGGATTCCATGCCGTAGCCGCGCATGTAGAACTCGGACGCGGCGGCGACGAAGGTAGGAATCGGCTGGCCGGTGGCGAGCAGCGCATCGCGGTGCCCTTCGGTAAGGATCTCGCGCATAGTGACATCGAGCGGTACGAGCGTCGTCTCCCACTCTGCACTGATGACGCGCTGTGCGGCTTCCGGATCGTGGATGATGTTTGCCTCCGCCGCCGGTGATTGGTTGCCAGGCGCATCGGCGGCGCCGCCCATGATGACGACGTCGCGGACACGCCTAGTGAGGCCCGGCAGTTGATCCAGCGCATGGGCGAGATTGGTGAGCGGCCCGACGGCGAGAATGCGCAGTTCACCTTCATAACGCCTGCTCATCTCGTCGATCAGTTCGACCGCTGTCTTGGCGATCGGCTGCGTCTTGACCTCGGTCGGCAGCCCGGCATCACCCAGCCCGTCCTTGCCGTGGACGTGGGTGGCCAGATAAGTGACTTCGCCCACAAGCGGGTTCTCGGTGCCGATCGCGACCGGCACGTCCGTGCGGCCAGCTAGCTCCAGTACTCGCAGGCTGTTGATGGCGCACTGATGGGCGGTGTTGTTGCCGAAGACGGTGGTGATGCCCACGAGCTCTACGTCCTCATGAGCAAGCAGATAGAGCAGCGCCATGGCATCGTCGATACCGGTGTCGCAATCCACCAGGACCGGGGTGCGGCGGGAGCTCGCGATCATAGTCAGCCTCTCGGGATGATGGCGGGAACGTAATTGGTATCGGACACGTCGAAACGCTGGCGCCTGGAACGGCTAACCGCCTGGATGGCGAGCGCCACGACGGTCACCACATAAGGCAGACACTGGACGAGTTGCTGGATATTCGCACCCGACCCCTGCAGGTAAATCGCGACCGATGTCGCAACGGCAAACAGCAGCGAAGCAAAGGTTATGCCGAGCGGGGTGGCGCGCCCGAAGATAACGGCGGCAAAGGCAATGAAGCCGAGGCCGCCGGTCAGGTCGGAGTTGAACGTCGCAACCGAGCTTAGCGAGAGATAGCCGCCGCCGATGCCGGCAAAGGCGCCGCTGAGCAGCACGGCGATGGTGCGGATCAGCACGGGCCTGATGCCGACCGCCAATGCCGCCTCCTCGGATTCACCCACCGCCTTGATGTGGGCGCCAAAGCGCGTGAGGTTCATGACGATCGCCGCAACGATAGTCGCGATGACGGCGACATAGAGCAGGGCGCTCTGGCCGCCAACGGCGCGCCCGAGGATCGGCACATCCTGCAACGGACCGGCCGGAACGCGAGGGATCAGCGCGGTGCCGAAGGGCGCATATGTGCCGGCGGAGTGGAGGCCGTGTTGCACGATGAGCAAGGTCAGCCCCGTGGCAAGCAGATTGGCAGCGATGCCGGCGATGATGAGGTCGCAATGCAGCGCAAAGGCCGCGAAGGCGAGCACCGCCGAATAGGCGGCGCCGGCGACGATGGCGGCGAGGAGGCCGAGCCAGGGATTGCCAGTCACCGTACCGACAACCACGGCGGTAAGTGATGCCACCAGCATGCAGCCGTCGAGCGCGATGTTGGGCGCGCGGGCGCGGTCGGCGAACATGCCGCCGGCCGCCGTGGCCAGGATCGGCACGAGGCTGGTCAGAACCAGAAAGAGGAAGTCACCAACAGCACTCATGCTACGCCTCCCCGGCGGCTGGTGATGAGCAGGATCAGCACGCCTTGCAGGATGAAGACGAGGGAGAAGGGCACGTCCGTCGCCGACTGCATCACCGTCGCGCCGGTGATCAGCGAGGAATAGAGCAGCGCCGCAAGCAGGATGCCGAAAGGTTTCAGCCGACCGATCAAGGCTACCGTGATACCGAGGAAGCCGTATTGCGGCGAAAAGCCTGTCGTGTAGGCATGCGTGATGCCGAGCACCGCAATACCGCCGGCGAGGCCCGCCAGCACGCCACTGCCGAGCAGCGACAGCAGTAGGTGGCTGCCTGATCGTATGCCGAGATATTCGGCAAAGGCCGGCTGCAGCCCGGCCGCTTCCATGCGCTTGCCGGTGCGCGTGCGCTCGAACAACAGCCATAGGCCCATCGCTAGGCCGATTACGAGAAGGAGGCCGACATTGGCGGCCGAGGTGCGCAACAGCCTCGGCAGCCAAAGCGTGGGATCGAGCGGCGGCGTTTCGACAGCACCCGACGTGGGGTCGCGGAAATAGGCATTGACGAGAAACAGTGCGAGATCGGCGGCGATGTAGTTGAACATCAGCGTCGTCAAAATCTCGTTGGTGCGGTAACGCACCCGCAGCCAGGCGGGAATTGCCACCCAGAGCGCCCCGACAAGCGCCGAGGCGATAAGCGCTGCAGCCTGCCCGATCCCGCCCATGCCGGTATTCTGCGCGACCACCGCGGCGGCGAGTCCACCGAGCACGAGCTGGCCCTCGGTGCCGATGTTGAAGGCACCCGCACGAAAGCTCACGGCGGCGGCGAGCGCCGTCAGCACCAGCACCGTCGCCACGGCCAGCATGCTACCGAAGGCGTAAGTCGTCGAGAAGGTGCCGAGCACGAAGGCGCGGAAGGCGGTCAGCGGGTCATCGGCAATTAGGAAGATGATGACGAGGCAAATGACGATGCCGATCACCACCGCCACGATCGACTGAAGCAGCCCCATCGGCAGAAGGCGCCAGCCTGGTGCGCGCAGCCAGTCGCCCGGCTTGCGGCCAGTGGTCGTCGCTTCGACCGGAGCGGCCGGCTGGGTCACGCGGCCTCCCCGAGCATCGAACGGCCGACTTCGGCTTCGGTTGGCCGGCGGCCTTCATAGCGGGCGATAACGCGGCCGGAGGAAATGACGAGGATACGGTCAGCAATGCGAGTGACTTCCTCGATTTCGCTGGAGACCAGCAGCACCGCCGCACCGGCGTCGCGCTGGGCCACCAGCTCGGCCCGGACGAAGTCGGTCGCCGCGATGTCGAGGCCACGAGTCGGCTCGGCGCAGATCACTACCGATGGCTGTCGAGACAATTCGCGGGCTAGCACCATCTTCTGGGCGTTGCCGCCCGAAAGACGGCGGGCGAGCTGCTCGGGTGAGCTGGCGCGGATGTCGAATTTCTGCATTAGGCGGCGTACGAGCGCCGTGATACGCGCATTTGAGAGAAGTCTGCCGCCGACCTCCTCCGTGTCGAGGTAACCGACCGCGATGTTGTCCTTCACCGTCCAGTAGCCGGCCATGCCGCGCCCGATCCGGTCCTCGGGGATGTGGCCGAGGCCGGCGCGGCGGATGGTGCCAGGGTCACTACCCGTTACATCGATGCCGTTGATGGCGACGCGGCCGCCGCTCGGCCGGCGCAGGCCCGTCAGAGCCTCGACGAGCTCGGTCTGTCCATTGCCGGCAATGCCGAGAATGCCGACGATTTCGCCGGTCGAAACGGTGAAGTCGACGCCGTGCAGGATTTCGAGGTCTTTGCCGTTGCGCAGGGTAAGGCCAGCGACATCGAGGCGCACCTGGCCGGGCTTGCCCATCGACACTTCGCTCAGTACGGGACGTTCTTCGCCGATGATGAGCGTTGCGAGGTCGCGGTTCGTCAGCGTGCCGATCGGGGCGTCGGCGACCTTGCGGCCGCGCCGCAGCACGGTGACGCGGTCCGCAACCTGGCGCACCTCGTTGAGGTGATGGCTGATGAGGACGATAGCGAGACCCTGGGCGGCAAAGCCTTTGATAACGGCGAAGAAGCGTTCCGCCTCTACCGGTGTAAGCACGGCGGTGGGCTCGTCGAGGATTAGCACGCGCACTTGCTTGGCCAGGGCGCGAAGGATTTCTACACGCTGCTGTGCGCCGACAGAGAGCGAGCCGACACGGTCGCCGGGCCTGAGGTCGAGGCCATAGGTTTTGGCCAATTGTGCGACCGTTTCGTCGGCTGCACGGTGGCGGAGAAAGGGGCCGGTGTGTGGTTCGCTGCCCAGGAAGACATTTTCGGCTACGGTCATCGAGGGCACCAGCTTGAAGTGCTGGTGGACCATGCCGACCCCCAGCTCCTGGGCGCGACGGGGGGAAGTAATGTTGACTGGCTTGCCGTTGACGAGGATCCGGCCCGCATCGGGCTGCGTCAGGCCGAATAAGCAATTCATCAGCGTCGACTTACCGGCGCCATTTTCACCCAAAAGTGCGTGAATTTCGCCGGCACGGACGTCGAAATGCACGCCCTCCACCGCGACCATACGACCGAAGCGCTTGGTAATGCCCTCCAGCCGCAGCAGCGCGGGAGCGGATTGGCGGTCTAGCGCGGAGGTCGACGGCTTGATTGTCATGGGTCACCCCGCTCGCTGCCGGAGCGGTCGGTTGGGAACGGCTGCGATGGCACGGGCGGGCCGTGAAGCGCCCGCCCGTGCCGGCGAGGTGGCTTACGATAGCACCGTATCGACCTTTATCGCGCCGGAGATCACTTTCTGGCGCTGTGCGTTGAGCTGGTCCTGGATGGACTTGGGCACAAGCTTGTCGTTGAAGGCGATGTCAACGCCGCCATTGGCGATATTGCCGGTGATCGTGGTACCCATTTCGAGCTTGCTGTTGAGGAACGCCTGTATGGCATCATAACAGGTCTTGCCTACCGCCTTGATCGCGCTGGCCGGTGTCGAGTCCGGATGCAGGTAGTTCTGGTCGGAGTCGGTTCCGATGGCGTAGCGGCCGCTGTCGGCGCCAGCCTGCAGGACGCCAAGACCGGCGGCGCCGGCCACCTGATAGACCACGTCAGCGCCAGCTTTGTAGATGGCCGTCGTCAGATCATAGGCCTTCTGCGCACTCTGGAAATCACCGATGAAGCGGACGTCGACGGCGATGCTCGGATCGATCGATTTGGCGCCTTGCTCGTAGCCGACGAGGAAGTCGCGGATGACCGGGATATCCATGCCGCCGACGAGGCCGATCTTCTTGCTGGCGGTGGCGCGCGGGAAGGCTGAAGCGTTGGTGGTAATGAGACCCGCGAGCGCACCGACAAGGAAGGCGCCCTCGTTCTGCTTGTAGGAAATGCCGGTGGTGTTCGGGCCGACCGACGGCGAATCGAAGATCAGATATTTCTGGTCAGGGAACTGCGGCGCTACCTTCTTGAGGGTCGACGCGACGACGGTGCCGCCCGTAATGATCAGCGGGTAATTGCCGCTCGCTGAGGCTTCGGTGAGATTGCGTTCCCAGGCCGGAGCGTCGTCGGCGCCCGCCTCGATCACCTTGATATTGACGTTGAGGTCCTTGATCGCCTTCTGGAAGCCTTCATTGGCCGAATCCATGAAGCTCTTGTCGCCTAGCTGGCCGGAAAGCGGGGCGGCAATGTTTAGGGTCGCTGCACTGGCTCGGCCGGTCAAGCCGGCCAGCGCAAAGGCCGAACCGAGGGCGAGGGCGACGCGTCGGTTCAGCCGGAATTCGCCAGAATGAGGGTCGTCGGATGTGGTCATAGACGTCTCCTGTGACATGAAGGGTGGGGCGTTTTGGTCGTGGCGGCTTTATGCAACCTCACGCAGAAAGCCGGTGATCAGGGCGCCGAGAGCTTCGGCATCCTCGATATGCAGATAGTGTTTAAGGCCGGGCAGGATATGCAGTCGGGAGCCGGTGATGGCGGTATGCAGCTTGCGCGACATCTCGGGCGTCGAGCCCTCGTCGAGTTCGCCGGTGACGATCAGCGTGGGCAGGTCGATGTGGTGAGCCTCGGCGAGTTCGTCGGTGGTCGCGAGCACCGCATAGCTCGCTGCGTAGGGGGCCGGAACATTGGCGGCGACGATTTCGCGTTCGGCCTCGGCGAGGTCTGGCCGCGCGGCGAGAAAGCCGGGCGTGAACCAGCGTTTCAGGCTGCCTTCTGCGATCTCGGCGGGCGCAGTCGATCGGACGACGTCGAGCCGTGCTAGTGCGCGCTGCTGCTCCGCCTCCGTGCGGCCGCCGATCGAATTGAGCAGCACCAGCGACAACGTGCGCTCTGGCTGCGTGCGGGCAATGGCCTGGGCGAAGATCGCTCCGATCGAAAAACCCACCACGTGCGCCGCGGAGATCCCGAGCTCGTCGAGCAGCCGGAAGTGGTCTGCGACAAAGTCGTCAAGCGTATAGGGCGTCGTCCCTGCTTCAGAAGCGCCGTGTCCGCGGTAGTCGGGCGCTAGATAGCGGAACTCGGCGCCAAGGTATTGACGTAGTTCGGCCCACGTATCCGACGAACTTCCCACCCCATGCAGCAAGACCACGCACGGTGCATCGTCCGGCCCGTCAAGGCTGTAGGCCAGCCTCGGGGCGCTCTGTGTGCGAGTCTTAGTAGAGGTAGCGAATGTCTCTTGCATGGCAGATCGGGCGGCGTTCCGTACTACTGGCATGGCAGATGCCATTCATGATTTTGCCATACTGCAACGAAATCCCCGCGTTGCCAAGCGTTGGGGCGGTGTAGGGCAAAGAATCTTGCATGCAAGGCTGTGCTATTGACCCACTCGATAACGCTCTGTAGCGTTTCATGCATGCAAGACGAAGACGGATCGGCCGACATCAGAAGCGCGCAGACGACGGTGGCCGACAGTATTCGGTCCCGCATCATCAGCGGCGAGTTCGAGCTGGGCGCGTCGCTCTCCGAAGGCGCTCTGGCGACCGAGTTCGGCGTTAGCCGTACGCCAGTGCGCGAGGCCCTGAAGCAATTGCAGACCGAGGGGCTGGTGAATGTCCGGCCGCGCGTCGGCACCTATGTCAGTATCCCCTCGCGCAGCGAGATCATCGAGTTGTTCCAGATGCGCGAGATTCTCGAAGGTGCCGCGGCGCGGATCCTGGCGGGGCGCGGTCCCGTGCCGGAGCTCGACCTGTTGCGCGAGAACATCCTCAAATCGGACGCGGCGCTAGAGGTCAATGACGTGTCGACCTATATCGACCTCGTCAGCGACTTTCACCAGCTCATCGTGCTCGGGGCCGGCAACAGCAAGCTCCTTGCCCACTACACCATGCTTATGAACCAGCTCGCCTTTCCGAGGTTGGTCACCGCCTCGCTTTCGGTCCCCGGACGCTTTGCCAAGAGCGAGGATGAACACCGGCACATGATGGACATCATCGAGACCAAGGACGGGGCCACCGCAGAACAGTTCATGCGCCACCACGTGCGGGCCAGCCAGGAAGCGCTACTCGAGGCCATGCCCTTTTCAGCCCAGAACAACGGGAAGAACGGGCGCTAGGGCGCGACACGGGACATTCACCAGATCAGTAGGAAGGTTTGAGGCATGGCTAAGGATTTCAAAGTCAGCTTTGGCGTGGATGTCGACGCTGTAGCCGGCTGGCTCGGCTCATACGGTGGCGAGGATAGCCTGCAGGATATCCAGCGGGGCCTCTGGGCCGGTGAGGTAGGCGTGCCGCGGCTGGTACGGCTGTTCGAAAAGTACGGCATAAAGTCGACCTTCTTCACGCCCGGCCATACCATCGAGACCTTTCCCAAGAGCATGGAAATGGTGGTCAAGGCCGGCCACGAAATCGGCATTCATGGCTACTCGCACGAAAGTCCGCGGGCCATGTCGCCGCGGCAGGAACAGGACGTGCTGGACAAGTCGATCGAGCTGATCACCAAGCTCTGGGGGCGAAAGCCCGTCGGCTATATCGCACCCTGGGGGGAGATGACACTGATCACCGCCGACATCCTGCTCAAAAACGGTGTCATCTACGACCGCACGCACGTGCTGCATGACTTTCAACCCTTCTACGCCCGCAGCGGTGATAGCTGGACCAAGATCGACTATACGAAGACCGCTGCCGAGTGGATGAAGCCGCTGGTACGCGGCCACGAGATCGAGCTCGTGAGCCTCGCCTTCAGTTGGTATCTCGATGACCTGCCGCCGATGATGTTCATCACCAAGAGCCCGAATAGCTACGGCTTCACCAACCCGCGCGATATCGAGCAGCTCTGGCGCGACCAGTTTGACTGGGCCTATCGCGAATACGACTATGCGACGTTCCCAATCTGCCTCCACCCGGACGTCTCCGGCCGGCCGCAGGTGCTACTGATGCTCGAACGGCTGATCGAATACATGGCCGGCAAGCCAGGTGTCAATTTCGATACGTGCGAAAATATCGTGCTCGACTTCAAGCGTCGCTACCCATTCAAAACGGATAGCAAGTTCCCCTTCGATCGCGAATTCTTCACGGTCTGACTGAAGCGCGGGGTTGAACATGGCCGAGGGTTTGCCACGCATTGCCCTGCTATCGCTCGGTGGTACGATTGCGTCGCCTGTCGACGCGCAGGGCCACGGCGCTTCGCCGCGGCGAGATGCCGGTGACATGCTCGCTGGACTCCCGATGCTGCGGGAGATTGCCGAGATAGAGGCGCGGCGGTTCCGGATGGTCGGCTCGGCTAACCTCACGCTGGCGGATATGCTGGAGCTTGCTGCAGAGATCAGCCGGCTGTCCGCGGCCGGCATTGACGGCGTGGTGGTGACGCAGGGCACCGATACGCTCGAGGAGACGTCCTACGCGCTTGACCTGCTCCTGCCACCCGGCGTGCGTGTCGTCGTCACGGGTGCGATGCGCAATCCGGGCCTTCCGGGCGAAGATGGGCCGGCCAATCTGGTGGCGGCGGTGCGTCTGGCAGCGAGCGCAGAGGCGCTGGGCCTCGGCGTGCTGGTGGTGCTCGACGACACGATTCACTTGGCACGCTTCGTTCGCAAGACGCACGCAACGGCAACTGGAGCGTTTACCTCGGCGCGGGTGGGGCCGATCGGTTACATGGTCGAGGATCGGGTTCGGCTACTGTTGCAACCACGTCATCCGTCGCGTCACTTTGCTGTCGCGCCACGCGACGACCTGCCCGATGTGGCTCTGCTGACCCTGTCGCTGGGCAATGACGAGCGACTGATCGACAGTGTGGCACCGGCTGGCTATCGAGGCCTCGTCATTGAAGCATTCGGCGCAGGCCATGTCGCAGAACGCACTTTGCCAAGGCTCGAAAAGCTTGCCCGGCGGATGCCCGTCGTGTTCGCGACGCGAACCGGGTCTGGAGAATTGTTTCGGAGCACGGGCACCTACCCCGGCTCGGAGGGCGACCTCATGGCACGCGGGCTCATCCCGGCAGTTGGTTTGGATGGCCGCAAAGCCCGCATCCTGCTGACGCTGCTACTCGCCACCGACACACCGCCCGCCGAGATGGCGTCGGCGTTCGAGAACGCCAGTCTTTAGTCCCGAGGTTCCCATGCAGATCGACATTCGCCGCCACTTCAGCCTGATCGATAGCAAGGCTGTCGAGGCCGGCCGCCGCCATGAAGTGCCAATCGTGCACGTCATGTGCGGGCTGGTCGTCGCCAACCCTTACGCCGGCCGCTACGTTGAGGATCTCGGCGAAATGATCGAAGCGAGCGAGCCGCTCGGCCGGCTTATGGGCAGCATGCTCGTCGCTGCCATGGGACCACTGCCGGTCGAAGGCTACGGTAAGGCCGGCGTCGTTGGTCTGGGCGGCGAACTGGAGCATGCTAACGCGCTCCTCACCACGACTTTCGCCAACCCGGTGCGCGATGCCATCGGTGGCGCGCTGGCGTGGATCCCTTCTTTCACCAAACGCACCGTCCCCGGCGCCAGTATCGACGTGCCGATGGCGCACAGGGACGCGCTCTATGTCCGTTCGCACTATGACGGTATGTCAATCACGCTGCCCCCGGAAACTCCGGATGCGGATGAAGTCGTGCTGCTCTTCTGCGGGACCAGCCGTGGCCGTCTTAACGCCCGGGTCGGCGGCTTAGCGGCAGAGGGTATTTCGGAGCGTAATGGACTGCGGTAGCGACGTTGGAGGATACCGAGGATGGGAGTTTCATAACGTGCGTTTGCGGCCAACGATCGGCCGCCACTGTAATTGCTCCACGACCAGCCCATGACCTTAAGATCAGAACTCAGCGGCTAGCCTTAGCCGGCTAAGGTGTGTGTACGGCGTTCCAGAAATCATTGGATAGCACGCCGTACTTGGCTCCGGCTATGGACGCGGGGCGCAATACGCCGTTGAACGGTACCTGTTGTCTCGACAACGTGTCGATCGTGGTAAACGGCGATATCGTTGTCCCGGACATGCAGGTCGACGGCGCATGCCAGTGAGACGGCCAACCGCGGCAGGGGAGTGAACGATGGAGGAGCGGGCGCCGAGTTATGATTTCATCATCGTGGGCGCTGGCAGTGCCGGCTGCGTTCTCGCCAACCGACTGACCGCTTCCGGGCGCTATTCGGTGCTACTGCTCGAAGCAGGCGGCAAGGACAACTGGATCTGGTTCCAAGTGCCTGTGGGTTACCTGTTCGCGATGGGCAATCCGCGTGCCGACTGGTGTCTCAGGACCGAGCCAGTGCCGGGCCTCAACGGTCGCCAGCTCGACTATCCGCGGGGCAAGGTGATCGGCGGCTCCTCGGCCATCAATGGCATGATCTATATGCGCGGCCAGTCCGCCGACTACGATCACTGGCGCCAGCTCGGCAATGTCGGCTGGGGCTGGTCAGATGTGCTCCCACATTTCCTGGGCAGCGAACATCATGACGGTGAAGCCAGCGACCACCACGGACAGGGAGGCGAATGGCGCGTCACCGGCCAACGCCTCTCGTGGCGTGTGCTGGACCTCTTTCGCGAGGCAGCCGGCGAGCACGGCATTCCGCCGACCGCCGACTTCAACCGTGGCGACAACGAGGGCATGGGCTATTTCGAGGTGAACCAGCACCGCGGACGACGCTGGTCCGCCGCCTCGGCGTTCCTGAAGCCTGCGCTGTCGCGCAAGAATTTGACGCTTGTCACCGGTGCGCAAGTTCTCCGGCTCGTCACGGAGGGACGCAGGGTTACTGGGATCGAATTTCAGGAGAACGGAAAGGCCCGGAGGGTCCGAGCCGGTCGCGAAGTCATCCTCTCCGCCGGTGCCATCAACTCGCCGCATCTGCTACAACTGTCAGGTATCGGCGACCCCGCGGGGCTCGGCGGACTGGGCATTCCCGTGACGCATGAGCTTCCGGCCGTCGGCCAAAACCTGCAGGACCATCTCCAGCTGCGGATGATCTTCAAGGTCAGGGGGTTGCGAACGCTGAACACGCAGGCCGGCAGTCTGTTCGGCCGGGCGGCAATGGCCGCGGACTATGCGCTACGCCGTCGCGGGCCTCTGACCATGGCGCCATCACAGCTGGGCGGCTTCACCCGCTCATCGATCGAATACACGACGCCGAATGTGCAGTTTCACGTCCAACCGCTAAGCCTCGATAAGTTCGGCCAACCGCTGCACCCCTTCGATGCATTCACTGCCACCGCCTGCAACCTACGGCCGTATAGCCGGGGGTTTGTGGGCCTGCGCAGCGCCGATCCGCTGGCGCCCCCCGTTATCCAACCGAACTATCTCAGCGATGAGATCGACCGGCGTGTGGCGGTCGACAGTATCCGCCTCGTCAGGCGGATCGCCACGGGCAGCCGAGCCCTGGCCCCCTATGAGCCCGAGGAATTTCGCCCTGGCGCGACATTGACTACCGACGCCGAGCTGGAGCGCGCCGCTGGCGACATTGGCACCACCATCTTCCACCCGGTCGGCACCTGCCGTATGGGCACCGACGAGTTGGCTGTCGTCGACCCACGCCTGCGACTGCGAGGTTTGGCGGGCATTCGCGTCGTCGATGCCTCGATCATGCCGACCATCACATCGGGCAACACCAACTCGCCGACGATTATGATCGCCGAAAAGGGGGCTGACATGATCCTCGAGGATGCTACCAGCTAGTTCGCTCGCCTAGGTCGTCGACGGAGATCGCGCCCGTGCTCGCGGGTATGGGCGGCAGACGCGATCACGTCATGTGGGCTGGCAACGCGCTGTCGGGCGGAGCTACCTCGGGCGTCGGTCACTCTTCCCGCGCATATGTCGCCAGCAGCCAAACTATCAGCTCCGCGCGTTCTATTGGATGTTCGGGTTGATCGGCTATTACGGGATCAAAGCCATGTCGGCGCAACGTGGCGCTCAGGGCGATTGCCCGGTTCATAGGGCTTGTTACCTCAAGAGTGCGACTCGCAATTTCGGTCGCCAGCGTTTTCGACATGCCTTTGGCCATGCTGTCTCCCCGAGTTGGCTACGATAAAGGCGCCCGGTACTTGCTCGGGTGTCCACGGCCGCGCTATCGCACGCAGTCAGTCGACCAGCTACAGCGCGTGCCACATCACTGCCTTTTACCGTCTTGGCGACCTAGCATCCGCCATAGTATGGCGACCGTAGGTTCTTGGCATGCCCGCTATTAAGTAGAATAGGCGCTTGGCAAGCACTGCGTAGGTCCCTCCGTAGGTCCTGCCGTAGGTCCGGCGAGCATCGTGCCCGCTGAAGCCCAGAAACAGCCACCTCCGTCCTGACTCCCTCTCCGCCATCTATCTCCGAGTCGTGTTAGGAGCTTGGCGGAAGCTGGCAAAGCGCGGCGCAGGTGATGGCGCAACAAACGCCCAGTCTCTGCGGCTCTCTCCTATTTTCCTGTCCCGTAGGTCCTAGAAGCGAACTCTTGGATTCCAAATGGATTGAGTGAGCAACGAAAGGGCCGGAAGCGAGGATCAATCTCCTCCTGCTCGAGCTCGCGACGCGGAGTAGCAATTGCCATGCAGCGCGGCGATGCTACCGTTGGGCACTGCGCCTAGCGGCACCGCTCTCGTTGAGCGGTTGTCGACCTGCCCGCGATGACTAAGCCGTCGTCGGTCTCTCGGGCGGTGGCGGTGGCGGCGACGGTGTTGAACGCGGAGACTGCATCGGCAGTATGGTCATTGGCCTCTGTTGGCCTTCCCACTGGCGTAGCACGGTCGCTGGACCAAGATCCGCTGAAGCTTACCGGCGTACCCTGTATAGCCGCTCGCGGCGGAGGTGGTCGATTGCCACGGCCGCGATCAGGATCACGCCGACGACGATGGTGTTGTATTGCGGCGGGACAGCCGCGACGATCAGTGCGTTGTCGATCTCGGATAACAGCAGGGCACCAACGGCAACGCCACTGATACTGCCAAGTCCGCCCAGGAGGCTGATACCACCGATCAATACCGCGGTAACGACCGAGAGCGTTACGCCGGCACCGCCGGCCGAGACCTGGCCGCTGCCGACACGCGCCGAGTAGATGATGCCCGCGAGCGCGGCGGTCGCACCGCCGAGCACATAAAGGGTCGTTTCGATCCACGCGACCTTGATCCCGTTGGCCAGCGCCGCCTTGCGGTTGCCGCCAGTGGCCCGAACCTCGATGCCGAACGGCGTTCGCTCGAGCACGAACCAGAAGATCAGGCCGATGACGATGGCGTAGATGACGACGAATGGTACGCCGAATATGGCCCCCTGGCCGATACGCTGAAACTCCTTGGGGAGGGGGACAATGTCTTGCCCGCCCGTGATCTGGACGCAGAGTCCGGTGAAGATGAAAAAGGTACCGAGGGTGGCGATGATTGGCGGCACATGAAGACGCGCAATCACCTGGCTGTTTAGATAGCCGGCAATGACCCCGACCGCGATGCCGCCGAGAATCGCCAGCGGCCAGGGAATGCCCGCTGTTTGCATCAGCCATGCGGCAGAGATGCCACCTAGGGTGAACACCGAGCCGACCGAGAAGTCGAGACCGCCACCGATCATCAGCAGCGAGGCGCCGCAAGCCATGACGAAGTAGATGACGGCGGCGCGGGCAATGTCGGTCAGGTTGCCGACATTGAGAAAATTCGGGTTGCGCAGTGCTGTGGCGACGCCGATGGCGAGGATCACCACGATCAGCGTGGTTTCGGGGCGTAAAAACGCCTCTGGCGATATGAAGCGACGGTTCGGTGCTGTGTCGGTGCCGGTCATGGTGCTCATGATACTCCCGCCTTGTCGGCCGCCCATGCCCCGATGGTGCCCGTAATCATGCCGACAATTTCGTCGCGGCTGGTCTCGGTCCGTTGCCGGGTCGCAACGGAATTTCCGAGCCGCATGATGGTGATGCGGTCGGCATGGGCAAAGACGAATTCGAGGTCGTGGCTGATGCAGATCACGGTTTTGCCCTGGCTGCGCAGTTCATCCAGAATTTCCCCGACATGGGCCGTCTCGCGCACGCCAAGCGCGGCAGTCGGCTCGTCGAGCAGGATGATCGGCAGGTTCATCCGTACGGCTCGGGCGATGGCGACGATCTGCCGTTCCCCGCCCGAGAGCAGCCCGATCTGTGTGCGCACCGAGCCGACGCGGACCTTGAGGTCGGTCAGCACTTTCGCCGCCTCACTCTCCATGCGCGATCGATCGAGCAGGAAGCGGCCACGACGGGGAATAGCGCCGAGGGCCATATTGGTCGCGATGTCGAGGCACTCGACGAGCGCCAGATCCTGGTGCACCACGGCAATGCCAAGCCTGTGGGCATCGGAGGGGTCCCGCATGCTGGTCGGCGCATCGTTGATACGCAGTTCACCGCTATCGGGCTGATACATGCCCGCGAGGACTTTTAGGGTCGTCGACTTGCCGGCGCCGTTGTCGCCGACGATGCAATGAATCTCACCGGGGTAGGCAGCGAGGTCGACGCTGTTCAGCGCCTTCACCTGCCCAAAGGCCTTCCCTACGCCGTACAGCGCCAGGGAGGGAGCCCCGGCAGCAGCCCGGGCTCCGTGCTCGATGATTGCGGGATTGAGGCCGCTCATTGCCAACCCTTGGCGAGATAATCCTTGATCCCGTCCTTGCCGAACATCTGCACGCCGACGTCAAGCTGTTCCGGGACGGTCTGGCCATTGCCGATCTTGACCAGGGCATCGACGATCTGCGTGCCGGCGCCGCACATGTCCTGCATCATGATCTTATAGACGGTGCCGTCGTCGAGACCTTCGGTGCCGCCGCCGGCCGCGCCATTGGCGACCATCACCACCTTGCCGATCAGATCCTTCGCCTTGATGGCGGCGGCAGCGCCCTGCGTTGCCGTGCCCATGTGGGACGCAATAATGTTGATCTCGGGATGAGCGATCAGCAGCGCATTGGCCTGGTCGAGCGATTTGTTGGCGTCATCGCCGGTGTTCACGGTAGCGATGATCTTGACGTTGCTGGTCTTGGCGGCCTCGGCGGTAAATGCATCGCTGAAGGCCTTGCCTGCGCCGGTTGGGCCTTGAATCATCAGGCCGACATTCTGCGGACCCGGGCGTTCGGCGATCGCCTTGACCATGATCTGGCCGACGGTGGCGAAGTTCGCGCCGACATTGACCTGCGAGCCCGATGCCGTGCCGCCGGCGCCATAGAGCGTGCCGACCGAGATACCGGCGTCGCGGGCCTGCTGCAGCAAGGGCACGAAGCCGTCGGTGGCGGGGAAGGTGATAATCGCGCCGGCGTTGTTGGCGATGCCCTGCTGCACCTGCTGCATCATCACAGTCGTGTTAAGGGTACCATCAGTCGGGCCGGATTCAGTCTCGGGGATGTTATTGGCCTTGGCTTCCTTGGCGACGCAATCGCCGATCAGCCGCCAGGCGGGGTATTGCGGGAGCGGATTGACGAACAGGATCGATTTGATCGGGGCGGCATAGGCCGGGATCAGCGCGGTGCCGGCGAGCACCAGGCTTGCGACGGTCGATAGCGCCAGGTGGGTCAGCAGTCTGCGGTTGGGTCGGCTCGACATTTTCTTCCTCCTTTGCCTGGACTTGTCGTGCGGCTGGGTCGCACGGTCCGGCCAATCGTTATGATGATCCAGCAGGATGTTTTGGACCTTTGGTCCGGGCGACGAGCAGTGCGGCCGCCGTAAGTTCGTCGGTGATGAGGCCGTTGACGAGTCCACCCTTCAGCGCTGCGAGCAGAGCCGGGAGTTTTGCGTTGCCGCCAACCAGCGCAATAACGGACGAACTCTGGCGGGATGGGATGGGTGCGCTGGCCACACGGGCATTGGTCAGCCCTTCGAGCGGGATACCATCCGTATCGAAGGCCCAACCGACGATCTCCCCAACAGCTCCGGCCTTCCGGAGCGCATCGCGCTCGGCAACGCTGAGAAAGCCATCGCGATAGAGCGGGGCATCCGGTCCAAGATCGCCGATGCCGACAAAGGCCACGTTGGCTCTGCCGGCCAGCTCAAGGGTATCGCGGATCATGGGCTGGGCGTGCAGTTGTCGGCGCTCGTCGGCGGATGAGGCGATCACCGGCAGGGGCATCGGAAACATCCGTGCCCGTACCCGATCGGCCATGTTGAAAATGACGTTGTAGTACGACGCCGAGCCATCCGGCGCGATGTTACCGGTGAGCGAAACGACGCTGTGCTGGGGGGCGTCGACGGAGCTCATCTGTTCGATTGCTGCTTTGAGCGTTCGCCCGGTCCCTATCGCCATCACGACCGGCAAGGCCGAACGGAGCCAGCGTTCGATTTCCGCTGCCGCAGCCTGTGCAATTCCGGCGATCGAAGATGGATCACCAGGCAGGACTTCGATTGTTTCAAGCGCGTAGAGGTCGCGCAGGCCGCTAGCGAGCTCCATGCAACGGCCGATCGGGTGGTCGAGGCGGACCTTTATCAAGCCTTCGCTGACGGCGAGCGCCACAAGGCGCTGGGCGGTCTGTCGCGATACGCTGAGCTTGTGGGCAATCTGCTCCTGGCTGTCGCCGCCGACGTAGTAGAGCCAGCCGGCGCGCGCTGCGTCGTCAAGCCGCCGATTGCCGTGCTCCTGCAGACCCACCTCGCGCTGGCGAAGCTCGGACTCGCGCAGGTGTACGGCGTCATCTCGATCGGTTGCGATCTTCCGGGCTGGATGCACAGTTCGCCGCCTCCTCCAAGCGGCCTGAGCATTTCTTCATTCCCTGATGTTTTTGTCAATAACTAATTCATTCTGACTTAAAATCCTAACGTAGAAGTGCCAGGTCGATTGCGTTGGCCATGGTCCGATAACCGGCATCGTTGGGGTGGATGTGATCGCCCGAATCGTATTCGACCGCGAGCCGCGTGGGTCGGGCCGTATCGCGCACCGCCGCGTCGAAATCGATAATGCCGTCGGCGCCGGTTTCACTGCGAATCCACCGGTTTACAGCCTGGCGGATGCGCTCCTTGTCCGAGGTGTAGTAGCCGCCATTAGGCAATTGTGGGAGCGTGCCTTCGAACGGGGTTATGGTGCCGAGCAAAACCTTCAACCCGGCGAGCTTCGCCCTGGCGATAATCTGCTTCAGCCCATCGACGATGTCGCCGGCCGACACGACCTCGCTGCCCGCGGCGAGCACGGTGTTAGGCCAAACGATGTCGTTGATGCCCTCGAGCACGATAAGATGGGTGGCGCTGGCGAGGCTCAACGTATCGCGATCAAGCCGTGCAAGGGCGAGTTCTCCCCGACGACTGTGCAGCAGGCGGTTGCCGCCAATACCCTGATTGAGCACTGCCACATGTTCGAACTCGCGGGCCTGCTGCAGCCGTTCGGCGAGCACATCCGGCCAGCGTCGGTCGGCATCGATCGACGAGCCGTAGCCGTCCGTTATCGAATCACCGAAGCAAACTACGGCGCGCGATTGCGCGGTGGAAAGGGTGTGGATGGCGGCAAGCAGATGATGGCTGGTGGTGGTCTGTTGGACGATCATCTGTTCGGCGCCGACAAAATTGCCTAGCGTCGAGATATAGGCCGTCTGCTGTGCCTCGAAATGGTGTGTATCAGCGGGAACGAACCCCGCGCTAAAATAGCTGACGGCAATACGGGACAGCGGGGTCGTCACCATCTCGACCGGGTCGCTGACGCAAGGCGCGCCGGGGTAGATGGTCGCCGTCTGGTTGCCACCGAAAGTGACCCGCTGGGTCGTCAGCGGCTCGACCCGGCCGCCCTCACCGGCCATCGCTACCCCAACCGCGTCGAGGGTGATTGGGGTCTTGCCGAACTCGTTGGTGAGGCGCAGCACCAGACTGCTGCCGCCGAGGGCGAGGCGAGCGACCTCACGCACCGTCTGTCCATAAAAGCCCGAAAGCGGCGCATCCGGCCCCCAAACATTCATGGGGGCAGCGGTCCAGGACGTGATCCAACGCATGTTCAATCTGCGATACCTTTGAAAAGAGGACAGAGCTAAACTTGACCCCGTCGGGCGGTCAATAGATAAGTCAGTCAGAGTTATTTATAGCGTCGGCGGGCATGACCAGAGGCGATAGACGGTGACAGGGCATATCCCAGGAGCGACGGTGCTGCGGCGGGCGCCGTTCGAGGTCGTGGCAGTCAGCGCGGGGTCAAACCATGTCGGATTGCGTGCGGCCAACGAGCGCCTCGTGCTGTCATTGATCCGCTCGCACGGACAGCTATCGAAGGCACAGATCGCCGAGCTCTCGGGGCTTACGGCTCAAACAGCCTCGGTAATTTCGAGGAGCCTCGTCGATGCCGGCCTGCTCCTCTCCGGCAGTCCGGTGCGCGGGAAGGTGGGGCAACCCTTCGTACCGCTAAGCATCAATCCCGATGGCGCAATGTTTTTCGGGCTTCACATCGACGCCGGCGAGACGCGGCTGGCGCTGGTGAATTTTGCCGGCCAGGTGATTACCGAGAAAGCCACAGCGCTGGGGGCCAATGACCCAGCCAAGATCATAAAATTCACCCGCGAGACGGTGAACCGCATCCGGGCAAGCTATAACGGGGACCAGAATGCCCGCATTCAGGGCTTGGGCGTTTCGATTGCCTCGGGCAGCCTCGAGACGGACGGGACGGAAATGCCGTGGCCGCAGATCGACGAGGCTTTTGCGGCGCTGGGCAGGACGCTGGGCCTTGCGACTTATGTATCGAGCGACACCGTTGCGGCATGCAGTGCCGAACTGATCTATGGGCTGGGCGCAGGTCTGTCGGATTTCGCCTACGTCTTCATTGACGAGTCGGTAAGCGGCGGGCTCGTGCAGGATGGGCGCATCCATTTTTCGCGGGATGGAGTTGGGGCGAACATGGGCAAGATGCTGGTGCCCAATGCCGATGCCAAAATGGTGGCCCTTCACACCCTGGCAGCCGGGGCACGGCAAAAGAAGAGCAACGCCAGGGAGCTTGACCTTCTCGCGCGCGGAATCGCTTATGCCGTGCATTCGGCATCAGCGGTAGTGACCTTTTCGGCGGTGGTCATTGACGGGGCCATCCCGGCTGAAGAGCTGAGGTACATTGGCGCCGTGCTGCGTGGATTTGTTGTGGAGCTCCTCGATCCGAATGCGCGTGCGCTTTCCGTACGCGAAGGCTCACATGCTCGCAAAGCGATTGCGCTCGGGGCCGCGTGCCTACCGCTTGCCGATCGATTCTATCCCGAGTCCGCAGGCAAGGCGCTCGGGATGGGCTAGGGTGAGATGCCTCAAGTCGCCCTAGCCCGGCCGCTCGGCAGTTGGCATTGCGGTCCTTCACTACGACATGCCCGTTCGAACAGCTCTTTGAATCCAAGGTCGCCTTTGCGCCAGAAGCGGACGTAAGTCTACAACGGACACATGTGTCCAACATCACCGCCCATCGGTGCTTGGCGACCTGAGCCTTCGCTCGCTAGCTTGCCTGGTCAGGTTCGCTTGCCGAGCCAGCGGCTCAGGAAGGATCTAGTCGCAGAGCCGGTTCTTCGGCGAAAATCTTGGCAAGGAAATCGATGAAGACTCGGACCTTGCTTGCCAGGAACCGACCGCCAGGCCTCACTGCGTAAATCGGCAGTTTGGCGGGCTCGTACGCTGTTAGCACCTTCCGCACGGACCCAGAAGCGATCTCTGCAGCAAACAACCACCCGGGCGTATGGGCAAGCCCGAAGCCTGCCAGTACCGCGGTTCGAATTTGATCGGCGTCGTTTGTGCGAAAAGGTCCCGTCGGGGGATGGCTAATCGGACCATAGCGCCCGTTAAACCCCCATACCCGCGGCGCGCCATCTGGTGCGTAGATTACGCAGCTATGCCCGTCGAGGTCGGTCGGCGTCGCAGGCTCCCCGTGAGACGCTAAGTAGGCTTCGGTCGCTACCGTGACGATGGAGGTCTCGGCGACCTTGCCGGCAACAAGGCTGGAGTCTGTTAGCTCGCCGTTGGCGACCCCGACATCGATCCCGTTCTCCACCAGGTTCATCAGGTGATCGGCGACCACTAACTCGACTGCGACCTGGGGATAGCGCGCAAAGAACTCTTGTAACCGGGGGACGATGTAGAGACGACCAAAGACGGGTGCCACGGTGGCGCGTACGAGCCCGGAAGGCGACACGCTGCCCCGCCCTACGCGAGATTCGGCTGCTTCTAGCTCACCGAGCAAGTGGACGCCGGACTCGTAAAAATCCCGACCGGCCTCTGTCAGAGTGAGGCTGCGTGAGGTCCGCCGCAAAAGCTGCGCCCCGAGACGCGCCTCAAGCGCCGCAATCTGCTTGCTGACGGCCGGCTGACCGACGCTGAGTTCTCGGGCAGTGGCGGAAAAGCTGCCGCTCTCTACGACTCTGACGAACAGCGCGATGGCGTCGATACGATCCATTTTCCACCCCACGCCATTCCTTGGCCGGAATGGATACTATTCCGGCGGGTCGGCTACTAGCATGTTTAGGGATGAAATACACAGAACGGCATCGGCGCTGCGACCGCGCCGCTGATGCCACCTAGAAAGGAAATCGAGATGAAGGACGTCCTCAACGCACTGCCGCAGGTCATCAAAGACCACGTTGCCGCTCACAACAATCCCGACCCCGACCTGCTCATGTCAACGTTTGCCGACGACGCATTGCTAAACGACAACAAGCGCGAATTCCTCGGCCACGAGGCCATTCGCAAATGGGCCGCAAAGGAAATCTTCGGGGATAAGGTGACCCTCGATCCCCAGGCTGCATATGAACACCATGGCAATATCATCGTCCGGTGCAACGTCGACGGTACGTTCGACAAGAGCAAGCTCCCGAACCCACTCGTGCTTACATACTATTTCACCCTGAACGGCGATAAGATCAGCCAGCTGATCATTCTTTTTAACACCGTGGTCGTCTGACGTTTGAACGGATGCCGGGAACCTGGAGCGAGCGTCCGCCTCGGGCCAAAAAGCAGTTGTTCGCCAGCAGGCCGCTTTGCGCCACAACTGGTCAACGCAGATGCGCAGGACATGGGCTTGCACCAAACCTGAAGTCAGTGCATCGTCGTGATGCGAATTGCTCGCATCCGGAACACCCAATGCCAGCCAACTGATCCAAAGGGCACAGCCATAAACCAGGCAACGAGCACTCGAGCTCGCCTTGGATTCGGCGTGGAAGCCTCTTTGGATCAGATGTTCTCCGGGTTGGACTCGCCGCTTTCAAGTACAGCAGGCATCCGCCGTTACTCGCAGCATCAGCAGATGCACGGCGGCACACTGAGTTCTCTTTTGGCGTGGATCAGGCGCCGGCACTAGGGCATCCGCCATAGGCGATGCCGCGAGCCGTGGCCTCGATCGACACCTCCTCTTGGAAACACTGATCCCACTCAATTCTAGTTGAGGGGATGACGATGTTTGACGTGACTATCGGCGCGGTGGCGCTGAGACTGCAGACTGAACCTGGCCTATTTTCTCCACAAAAGGCCGACGCTGGCACGCTGGCGATGCTCTCCCTGATCACCTTCGAGCCGCAGGACAAGGTACTCGACCTCGGGTGCGGCTATGGCCTAGTGGGCCTCCTCGCCGCCCACCACGTCCCGCCTGCGCGCGTAGTCATGGTCGACAACGATCCGAGAGCGGTGGCCTTCGCTCGCCGCAATGCCGACGCCAACGGCGTTCCGGGTGTAACCGTGACGCTATCTGATGGCTTCAGGGGCACGACCGAGACGGGCTTCACGAAAATCATCACGAACCCACCCTACCATGTCGATTTCTCCGTCCCGAAACACTTCATCGAAAAGGGGTTCAACCGGCTGGTGCTGGGCGGAACCCTGTGGATGGTCACAAGGCGTCGCGACTGGTACCGCAACAAGCTCACTGCAATCTTCGGCGGCTGTCGCGTCCACGGGCTCGACGGATACCACGTGTTCGAAGCCACCAAACGTCGATCTACCTATGCTAGGTCGCCGTAGCGCCTGGGACTGCACGGCAGCCCAGCAAAGAGGCCAGGAGCGGACCGTCGCATCGGTTCGCTCCGCGAATAGGGGACGTTCGGACATCACGTCATATCTTGCTTCACTATTCTAGCGCCCGCTGCATTCGCAGCATGCCGTCGGGAGGCGCTACCGCGGCTTTCTCGCGGCGAAGAAGATGAAGCGCGGCGCTGTGGTAAGCTTCCGGTCGAAAATGTTGCAACAAACGCCCAGTCTCTGCGGCTCTCCCGTTTTCGCGGCCCGTAGGTCCCCCTGTGGGTCCTAAGTCAGGGTCGTTGCCGAGCGTTTCTCATACGGCCCGTCATTCACGCCATATCGCAGCCGAACCATCGGGCGGGCGCAACTATCGTGGGCGCTGCAAGTTAGCCGGTCGCGCGCGCCTGCTTCCTGACAGGCTGCGGCAATTTAGCATTCATGTCCCGGAGCCTTTCTGGTCAAAGGCAGTTGAAATGCCGTTCGAACGTCGGCAACTATGCCCAAGTGAGCGGGCATGGTGCCTTACGCTGCCAGAACGCAGCAAATGCGGGCGGCCGTCACGGGACGAGGGAGTTTAGGGAAGCCATGGCGGAGACCCCGAAAACGCCGCTCGATCTGTCCGCCTTCGACAATCTCGACCCGTTGCCAGCCCCCAAAACAGGCGGGGAGTCTGCTCCCGCCAATTTGCCGGGGGCGGCGGCGGTCGATTTTGGTCTGGCGCCGCAGCCACGGCCCGAGCGGCTGGTCGACGTCGCCAACCTCAATCCACAGGACCTAGCGGAGGCGAGCGGGCTCGCCGGCGCCATCGACTTCCGCAAGACATCGACGCTGATGGCGCATGGCGAGGGCGTACTGTCCGGCATTGCTCAGGCTTCGCGCGAATTGCTGACTGGGGTGCGCCTTGGCGAAACGGGTGAGGTCGGGCGTATCGCGGCAGCTGTCATCGACGGCGTCAAGATCTTGCGCATCGAGGACCTGCAGGCAGAGGCGGCCTCCGGCAAATCCACGGCACCGAAGGGCTTGCTAGGCCGGGTACTGGGCGCGGCGGCCGACGCTCGCACCGCCTTTAAGGGTTTCGCGGAAAATCGTAAGCGGTTCCTCGAACTAATGGACGCCGAACAGGCCAAGGCGCGCAAGACCAAGGCAGACCTTGGGGTCACCATCGACCTTCTCGACCGGCAAGCGTTGGCGATAAGGCAGAGTTTGCACGATCTAAAACTTGAAGTTGCGGCAGGCCAGATCGCTATCGATCGCGGTGAAGATGAGCTCGAGGTCCTGCGTCAGCACGCTGTGACTACCGGCGATGCGGCCGACGCGGCCGACGTTCTGGAATATCGCGGTGCGATTGCCAATTTCCGCGGCAAGATTGCGGAGATGCGTGAAAGTTTGGTCGGCTCGGCCATGCTGATCCCGATTATCGGACAAAATCGGCAGGCTGCTGAAACACGCATGATGAAAATTTCCAACGGCATGCTTGTTGTAATTCCTCGGCTTATGGCCGTCGCAAGCCAAGCAGTTGTGCAGGTGGAGATTCGCAACGCTGCCGACGAGGCTGAGCGGCTCGCGGAGGCGAACCGCCAGATCACCCTGCTCGCCTCAAAGGGCGCTCATGACGCCGTCACCTCAGCCGCGCGGAGTCTGGGTGGCGACCAGCGCAACATAGATGTTCTAGCCCAAGTAGCGGACGACACGATCAAAACGATGCATGAAGTCATCGATATCGAACGGCAAGTGGCAGCTGGCGATCGCGAGCGCGAGGCCAAGCTGCTGGATATCCGTAACCGCCTTGTCAGCGGTATGCAGGGCGTCAATGCGCGCGCAGTTGAAAAACCGCCCGTGCCATGAGCGACCCACAGCCGATCGATTTTGACCTGCAGGCGGCGTGGCTGCGGCGGTTCCAGGCCGATGCCGAAGGTAATCTCCGGGCCTTCGCGCTTCGGCTGCACGAGGCAATGCCGGACCGCGTGGTCATCCAGGAAAACAAAGGCCTGTTCGCTCGCACCGGGAAAATCACTGGCCTCACGGTGGAGCTGGGGGATAGCCGCTATGCCCTGCAACTGGCCGGTGGCCGCCTTCAGGCAAGCGTGAGCATGGTCGTCCGAGGCATCACGCTCAACACCAAGAGCGTCGACCCAGCCATATGGTTTGCGCAGCTGGAACAGGAGACGCAGAAAGCCTCCGAACATGCGCGCCGCCTGAGCCAGTCCATTTCCAGTTTCATGGCGAGCTGACATGGGCCTGTTCGACGTCTTCAAGCGACCGCCGCAAGCGAGCCCCGAGGAACAGGCAGCAACGGCGCAGCGACAGGCCGAAATCTCAGCTTACGTACATGGCGGCAACCTGCCGTCGTCGACACGCGAGCGGCTGCAGGCCGCTCGCAGTGGGGCGCAACCCTGGATCGCAACCCTGACGCCGGCCGAGTTGCTCATTGCCCGCTCCCACGGCATCCGGCCAATATCGACCGTCTCCGCCACCTGTTGGCTGCACTACGGCTGGTCGTGGACCCTCGGTCACGCCGAAGGCTGGAACGCCGCCTTGCGGCGGCTGCGCGACGAGGCCCAGGTCGCCGGCGCCAATGCCGTGCTCGACGTGAAAATGCGCACGGTCCCGCTCGGCGTCGCCAACAGCATGGACTTCACCCTCGTCGGTACGGCTGTTCGTATTGAGGGATTGCCGCCAAATCCCGAGCCACTCATCGCTACTGTCCCGGCATTGGAGTTCGTGCGGCTGCTGGAAGCGGATGTGGTGCCGACCGGTATCGCTATCGGCGCGGACTACCAATGGCTGCCGAACACTTGGAACGCTACGAAAAGCTGGATGGGCAATGTTGAGTCCAGACCGCTGTCGAACCTGTGGGAGGGTGTTCGGCAGGCGGCACATGCCGATCTGCGCAAGAGCGCACAGCGCCTTGGCAATGGGGTTCTCGCGCACATCAACTTCAGCCAGATTTATGAGCGCAAAGGTCCTAACGACACCGAGGGCTTTATCGCGCGTCACATCGTCATTGCGACGACGGTCGACGCGCGGCGCGGCGCCCCTATCCCGCACGATGTCGGCATGGTCGTCGATATGCATGCCGGCGGTACGCCGCTGACCGGTACCACCCGCCACCACCAATCTTATGCCTCGAACGATGAGGATGGAGCGATCTGAGCCATGAGCGACACCAACGCAATTCCCGGCTTTGCCCAGGAGCGCCTCAGGGGCCTGCGCTCCTCCGCCCACTCAACTGGGGTGTTCACGTCAGATTTCAGCGTCAACGAGTTCCTGCTCGTTCGCAAAGCCGGCTTCGAGCCGATTGGGCTTTGCGTCGGCACCTGCGTCTATCACGTGGGCATCCAGTACGGCAGTTGGAGCAAGAACCAAGAACTGGATGTGCTCTCCAAGGCGATGTATCACGCCCGCGAGCTTGCGATGGCCCGCATGCGTGCGGAAGCAGGCGCGATGGGCGCCGACGGCATTGTCGGCGTCAAGCTGACAATCAAGCGGCTCGAATGGGATGAGCACTTGCTCGAATTCATCGCCATCGGTACCGGCGTCGTACACGGCGACGGCCACAATGGTTTTCGTGCCCACGACGGCGGGCCCTTCACCTCGGACCTTTCAGGTCAAGACTTCTGGTCGCTCCTGCACTCCGGTTACAGACCCGTTGAGATGGTCATGGGCTCCTGCGTCTATCATGTCGCACATCGCGGCGTGATGGCCGGACTCGGCACCGCAAATCGCAATGTTGAGCTCGAAAACTTTACCTCTGCCATGTACGAGGCGCGCGAGATCGCCATCGAGCGCATGCAGGCGGAAGCCGCTGCGGCCAAGGCTGAAGGCGTGGTTGGCGTCGACATCCACGAGGGCAGCCATGGCTGGCAGACCCACGTAATCGAGTTTTTCGCCATTGGTACCGCGGTACTGCCGCTAACCGAGGAGATCGCTCCCGACAGGATCGCCGATCCGATTATGGTCTTGTCGGTCAACGACTGAGCGAAAATTGTGCTTGGGATGATCAAGCGAACCCTGTTGACGACTGATGGTGTGGCCATCGCCTATCGAGGTTGGGCTCACCGATGGTCCGGTCGTCGTCCTCTGCCATGGTATTTGCGCATCGGGTCGCCAGTTTACGGCGGATGCTTCCGCGAGGGCCTGGACAAGGGTGATCGCCTGACCAAGAGCATCGGCCTGACCTGGTTGCAAGGTCAACCACATTGGAGGTAGCGGGAGCGCATCAGTGCCTCCGCTACTGCATTCGGGCGGAGCTGTCAGGCGCGGGCCTTGAGGTAAGCGTCGCCCTGCTTGGACAGTTCGGTCATGATCACATCGAGGCCCGCTGCGTCGGCGGCCTTCTTGAGCTTGTCGAGGCCAGCGTCGACGTCGCCAACGCCGTAGAACAGCGGGTTGGCGTACTGGGTGATCACGTTGTTCATCTGGGCCGCAGCTTCTTTCACCGGGGTTACGTCGGCGATGAACGACGCGAAAGTATCCAGGGTGAAGTTGTCATAGTCCTGGGCCCAGCCGAACGACTTCTTTTCGGAGTCGGTCATCGACGAGGTGAGCCGCTCGAGCCCTGCCCGCCAGAGGATGGCGTAGCTCGGGAAGCTGTAGGTGCTCAGCTGTTCGAAGCTGTGATCGCCGACCGCCTTCCAGTCCGTCCCCTCGATGCCGAGGCCAACCAGATCGTGGTTCTCCTGGATGGAGAACCAGTCCTGCAGCGCCATGGCGCGGTCGACGTCACCGCCATTGGCATTGACGACGATCATGTTGTCGGCCTGGAAGGTCTGAACCGGCTTGACCTTTCCCAGCGGCCCGCCAAACGGCAGGACCTGGCCCAGGGCTGCGGTTGGAACAGCCTTCTTCAGGCCCGCGAGGCGGTTGGACTGCAGGCCGTCGGTGATCGACCAGAGGCTGGCGAACCGGCCGGCGCCGAACTGACTCTCAATCGTCGCCTGGTCGACGTTGAGCGCGTCGGCATTGATGATGCCGTCCTGGTAATACTTGCGGATCTTCTTAAGAGCTGCCACGGTCCCGGCATCGTCCCACCAGGGAATTGGCTTCGACGAGCCGGTCTTGGCGGCGTCCTTATCGAAGTAGAAGCGCAGTCCTGACCCGGCGAGCGAATACTGCATGGTGTAGGGATTTTCCCACGAGTCCTCATTGAACATGCCGGTGGGGGTCGCCACGGCCATCTGCCAGCCCGTCTGCGATGCGACGCCAAACGGCGTGACCCCCGCTTCCTTTTCCTTGACGGCGTAGAGGAACTTCTCGAGCGTGCCGAAATCGTTAATTTCGGTGAAGCCGTACTTCTCAGCGAGATCCTGGCGGATGCCAAAGTGCTGGATGCGTCCGGCGCTGTTGACCTGCGGAATACCCCAGAGCTTGCCGCCCCAGGTATTGGCCTGGATCAGTTTCGGGGCGATCTGCTTTTTGAGGTTCGGCCACTTGTCGATCTGCCCGGTCAGGTCGGCCAGGGCGCCACTCTGCTGCAACTGGGCCATGTTGAGCCAGAGGGCCTGCAGCGCTGTATCGAACTGGGCGCCAGCGGTGAACTTGAGCAGCGATTGCTGGGCGTAGTTGGACCAGTTGATGAACTGGGCATCAAAAGTGAAGCCGAGCTCCGCCTGTAGCTTGGCATTAGCCTTGTCGAGAACGGTCTTCCAACCAGTTGGCGCCTGCGATGGCAGCAGGGCAGTTGACGTGCCCGTGCTGCTGGCGAATGCCGGCGACAAGCCCGGGAAGGCCGCCGTGATGCCGGCGGCCCCGCTCAGGGCCATGAACTGTCTGCGACTGAGTCTCATTTCTAGTCTCCTCCTGCTTTGTGCGACGTGACTGGATGCCGTCGTCACCCTTTTGTGGCGCCAAGGGTGATGCCCTTGACGAAGAAGCGCTGTGCGAACGGGTAGGCGAGCAGAATGGGGCCGACGGTGAGCACCGTCATGGCGAAGCGCAACTGGTAGACGGGCGCCGCTGCATCTCCTGCCGAACTCGGAAGCGACGCAGCATTAGTGACGTTGGAGATGAGGTTCTGCAAAATCAGTTGCAGCGGGAACCGGTCCGGATCGGACAGGAACAGCAGGCCGGTGAACCACTCGTTCCAGTAGGTCACTGCGTAGAACAGCGCCAGCACCGCCAGGATCGGCTTTGAGAGCGGCAGCACGATCTGGAAGAAGATGCGCAGCTCGCCGGCTCCGTCGATGCGGGCCGCATCGAGGATTTCCTCCGGTAGCTGCCGGAAGAAACTCACCGTCACGAAGATCAGGAACGGCGCCAGCATGAGCGGCAGGATCATCGCGAACCAGCTGTTCGTCAGGTGCAACACCTGCGTCACCAGCAGGTAGAACGGCACCAGGCCGCCGTTGAACAGCATCGGCACGTAAGCAAAGATGGTGAGTGGCCGGCTGATGAACGGCAGCCGCCGGGCAATGACCCAGGCAAGCGACGTCGTGCACGAAATCGATAGCACTGTGCCCACAACCGTAATGAACAGCGACGCGACGTAACCGTTCAGCAGCGACGGCCCGGTGAACAGCAACTCGTAGGCGCGCAGCGAAAACGGCTGTGGGAAGAGGCTGTAGCCGTTGAGACCGAGCGCCGACTCGTCGGTCAGCGAGCCTGAAACGATCATCCAGAGAGGCACCAGGCAGAACAACCCGAAAATGGTGACGGTGAGGTAGCTGATCGACTGGAATGCCTCCGGCATGCGCCGTGCGGCCCTGCGGGTGTGCTGGAGTGTCCCCAGGCTTGCAGGCGCGCGGGCTTTAATGACGGAACTCTCCTGCTCGATCGCGTTCACAGGATGCCGTTCTCTTTTTGGAAGCGACGCTGCACCAGGACCGCCGCTGTGACGAAGACAAACCCGACAACCGATTGGAACAGACCGATCGCCGCGGTGGTCCCGAAATCGCCGATCATGCGCAGCGAGCGGAACACATAGGTGTCGATGACGTCAGTCGTGGGAAACAGAACGCCATTGTCCTGTACGATGGCGTAGATGGTCGCGAAATCGCCGAAGAACATGCGGCCGACGCCGAGCACGACCAGCACCGCGAAGGTGGGCAGCAGCAGCGGCACCGTGACCGACAGGGCCATGCGCCAGCGGCTCGCGCCATCGATGGCAGCGGCCTCGTAGACTTCCTCAGAAATCGACGTGATGGCGGCGAGGAAGATGACCGACGTGTAGCCGCCGAGCTGCCACACCTTGACGATCGTCAGGATCCACGGCCAGGCCCCGGGTTCCGTGTACCAGGCCACCTGGGGAAGATCGAAGACGCTGAGCATGTCGTTGAGCAGCCCGCCGCGCCCGCCGACGCCCGACAGGATCACCTGCAGCATGATGCTGATGACGATCGGCGAGACGAAATAGGGAAAGAAGATCACCGACTGCACGAAACGGCGATAAAGGCCGCCGCGTATCTCGTTGAGCATCAGCGCGAGAACCAGGCCGGCAAACAGCGACGCGCCGAGGAAGAGCGCGTTCAGGAAGACCGTGTTGAACACGATGGTCGCGGCGTCGCCGCTCGTCAGGAAGTAGCGGAAATTGGCGAGGCCGTTCCACGGGCTACCAAAGATGCCATCGCGGATGTTGAACGACTTGAAGGCCACCACGAGGCCGGCCATCGGGCCATACGAAAAGATCAAGAACCAGACGATACCGGGCAATGCCAGCAACATGAGCACGAGGTTGTCGCGCGACGACAGCCGTCGCCTCCGGTTCGGCGTGCGAGCAGCGCCCTGTTCCGCACCGGTCATCGGCTGTCCTGCGGAGCCAATGGCCTGAAAGATTTGACGATGGTCACTAGGCTTCCTCCCCGAAGACCCGAACCGTCCGTCACCGCAGTTTCTTATTTGAAACTCGTGGTGTCAGATGATAACCGTGGCGGACAAACTGATGGGATGTCAAGTCATGCCTGCGTCGGAGATCGATGCGCAAAACCGCAATCCGGCGATCGAACGGATGATGGCCATTCTCCAGCAGCTTGAGCGGGCGCCGAATGGGTTGGGGCTCAAGCGACTGGTGGAGCAGTCGGGTGTGACCCGCTCTACCGTCTACCGAATCCTCAACTCGCTGACAGCGCACGGGCTGGTGCGTCAGCTGGAGAACTCCGATTACGTGCTGGGCAGCCGGCTGCTGTCGCTGGCCGACGGTGTGGGGATGCCGTCAGGCGGACGCGTCGCCAAGGCAGCGCAGCCACATCTCGACTTCGTGGCACGCTCGCTGGGCGAAACGGCTAAAATCTCGATCTATGATCGTGGTCATGTGCTGGTGATCGCGGTTGCCGGCGGCACCAAGCAGCACGCTCTGCATGCCAGGGTTGGCGAGCAACTGCCAATCCATGCCGGCGGCAGCAGCAAGGCACTTTTCGCCTTCCTGCCCGAAGCGGAACGCCAACGCATCTACTCGCGGCCGCTGACGCAGTACAACGAACGCACCATCTTCGAGCCGGACGCGATCGAGGAGGAACTGTCGCGCGTACGTCAACAGGGCTGGGCGCGGGACCCCGGCGAGTTCGCCGCTTCGGTCAATTCCTACGCTGCCCCGATCCGGGACCATTCGGGCGACGTCGTCGCAGCCGTCAGCATTCCCTTCCTCGCCGGCCGCGACGCCGAATATGAGCAACTTGTCCGCGCCACCGCGCTCGCCACCGCCGACCGCATCAGCATGGAGCTCAGTTGAGGAGGGAGTGGTTTGGCTAAGCGGCTATGCTACCGAAGCGGTGCTTCTCCTCGTCCGCTTGGGGGCCAGAAGCAGCCAATCATGCGCAGCGGATCAGGGCGTAGGTTCCCTTGGCAGCTGCTCATTTTGAAAGGAATAGCCGAGCAGGCTGGCAACGTAGGTGACCCGTAGGTCCGGCAAGCATCGAGCGCGGTGAGGCCGGGAACAGCAGCACTGGTCCTGACTCCCTCTATGCCATCAACCCTTTGTTCTTTAACTAACATTTGCCGTCAATGATTGCTGTCGCGGCGATGGCTGCCTTTGCGGGGTGACAAGCTGCGCTCACCGGGTTAGCTTGCCGATGGGGGTGGGTCGATCGCTTGCGTTAGGCGGTCTTCAAGAGCGGCATATGGGCGCCTATGCATTGTTGTTATCGTGTCCTGGCCACGGCGATCCTTGTCGCCGCAGCCAGCCCCGCCGAAGCTTTTGACCTTTTTGGGCTGAAACTCTTCGAGGGGCAGCAGCAGGCCGACGAAGCGGCCGTATTGTCCGACCCTCAGCCCTATAAGGTGACCTTTTCAACCTCGGGCGCGACTGGAGCACTCGACGCAGCGATCCGCGGCGCGTCGGGGCTGCTCGCCGGGCAGGACAAGCCGGCCTCCGGTGTCCCGGGCCTCCTTGCCCTGGCACGTGCCGACTATCAGAGCATCAACGCCGCGCTTTATGCTCAGGGCTATTACGGCGGCACGATCCACGTGCTGATCGGTGGCCGCGAGGCGGGCAGCATCCCTATCGATGCCAGCCTGCCCAAGCCGGCTCAGGTCAGCGTGACGGTCAATTCCGGTCCCTTATTTCGGTTCGGGCGATTGACGATCGCACGGCAGGCGCCGGCGACGAGCGATCCCGATGACCAGGTGCCGCCCGCGTCATCGGTTGGCTTTATTCCGGGGGCGCCGGCCTTGTCGGGCGCCGTGGTCAAAGCTGAACAGGGGGCGATTAACGCCTGGCGTCAGCAAGGCTTCCCTGATGCCCGATCGGCCAGCCGCAACGTGGTTGCCGACCATCGTACGCAAACGGTGGATGTGGCCATCACCCTCGATCCGGGAAAGCTCGCGGTCTTTGGTCCCGTTGCGGTCAAAGGCGCGACCTCGGTCGATTCTAACTTCATCGCTTGGGCCACCGGCCTAAAGCCCGGTGAGGAATACGATCCTGACGCCGTGGCGCGAGCCAACAAGCGCCTCGCTCGGATGGAGATGTTCCGCTCGCAGCGGATCGCCGACCAAGGCGATATCGGACCGGGCGGCGTTTTGCCCATCGAAGTCGCGGTCCAGGAACTGCCGGGCCATCGCTACGGCGTCGGGGCCAACTATTCGACGATCGATGGGCTCGGCCTCGACGGCTATTGGCTCGCGCGTAACCTCTTCGGTGAGGCAGAGCGCCTGCGCCTCGACGCCGAAGTATCCAATGTCGGGCTGCCGTTCGACGTGAGCACTTTCGATTATGCGCTCGGCGGCACCTTCACCAAACCGGCCGTCATCAATCCGGATACCGATTTTGTCGCCTCGCTCAACGCGGCCCGCGACAACCTGCCCGGCTATCAGGAGACATCGATCCTCGGGAAGGCTGGCTTCAACTACGCTTACAGCGACCAGCTGACCTTGAAAGGCGGCGCCGAAGCCGGCACCGCCCAGGTCGACGACGCGTTCGGCGCGCGCCATTTCACCACGGCCGGGCTCTATTCGGAGGCGGTGCTCGACACCCGCGATTCCACCACCGATCCGACGCGAGGCTACTACCTCGATGCGACGGCCGAGCCCTATTACGAGTTCAATTTCGGCAATCCGCAATTCCGTGCCACCGCCGAAGCGCGCGGCTATTACGGCTTTGGCGATGCCAGCCGTTTCGTGATCGCCGCTCGCCTGAAGGCGGGCGCCATCGTTGGGCCGTCGCTCGACGAAATTCCGCCGGATCGGCTGTTCTTTGCGGGCGGTGGCGGCTCGGTCCGCGGCTATCCTTATAAGTCGATCGGCGTCAACGGCCCGGGCGGCCAGCTCGTCGGTGGCCGCTACCTCACCGAAGGCTCGATCGAGGCGCGCTGGCGGATCAACGATAGTTTTGGGGCGGTGGCCTTTCTCGATGGCGGCGCCGTCGGGGCCGACTCGCTCCCCAGCTTCGCCGATGCGCGTTTCGGGGCCGGTGTCGGGGTACGCTACTATACCAGCTTCGGCCCGTTGCGCGCCGACATCGCCATTCCTCTTCAACCCCAGGATGGGGACCCGAGTTACGGGCTCTATCTCGGTCTGGGGCAGGCCTTTTGAGACGGCTGCCAACCGTCCTCGTGCTGCTCGCCCTGCTTGTCGGGGTGCCTTTGGTGGCGTTGGCGCAAACGGCGCAGCAGGACGAAAAGTCCCTGTTCCTCAAGTTCGTGCAGGATCGGCTGTCGACGCCAGACCGGCAGATTTCGATCTCCAATATCGATGGCGCGCTCTCCTCCAACGCCTCGATCCGCGAGATCGACGTCTCGGATCAGCAGGGCGTCTACCTAACGCTCAAGAACATCGTGCTCGACTGGAACCAGGCCGCGATTTTTCTCGGCCGGCTGGAGGTCAACAGCCTCACCGCCGATGAGGTCGACTACGTTCGCAATCCGGTGGCGGCGGCGTCTGCCACTCCGGCCCTGCCGGCGCCCGAGGCGGGTGGCATCGCGGTGCCGCAATTGCCGGTCGCGGTGATCGTCAAAAAACTGGCGGTGCCCAAGATCAGTTTCGGCGAGGCGGTCTTTGGGCTCGGCTCCGTCATCTCGCTCAACGGCAATATTACGCTCGATGGCGGCTCGCTCGATGCCGGCCTCGGTATCAAGCGTCTCGATGGGCCAGGCGGCGCGCTCGATCTTGCCGTGAAATACGCCAAGGACAGCACCAATCTTGACCTCAATCTCGGCTTCGAGGAGCCGCATGGTGGCATCGTCGCGACGCTCCTCAATATTGAGGGCCAGCCCGATATCAGCCTCACCGTCAAGGGCTCGGGGCCCGTCTCCAACCTCACGACGCAGCTTGTGCTCGCCGCCGACGGCAAGGAAGTGCTCGGTGGCAAGGCGGAGGTCAAACGGCAGCCGAGCGGCTTTGGCATTGCGGCCCAGCTTGGCGGCCCGATCGCAACCATCCTGCCGGCCGCCTATCGCGATTTCTTTGGCACCGACACCAACCTCTCCGCTAGTGCATTGCTGCGCGATGGTGGTGGTTTGGATATCGACAGCTTTGCGCTTAATGGGGGACAGCTAAAACTGACCGGCGCCGCCGCAACCAGTCCGGACTGGTTTCTCGACAAGCTGGCGTTGAATGGCGACATCGCCCGTGCCGATGGCCAGCCCGTATTGCTGCCAGTGCCGGGCGAAAACACGCGGCTGGCGAATGGTCACCTCGAGGTCCAGTTCGGCGGTGGCAGCCAGAACTGGCAGGCCCGGCTTACCGGCAGCGGTTTTTCCAATGGCGCAATCGCATCGCGTAGCCTCGACATTACCGGGAGCGGCGTCGGCGCCAATCTCGACGATGCGGCGAACCGCCGACTGACGTTCAACGTCGACGGCAATGTCGCGGGCGTCACCGCCACCGATCCTGCGGTCGCCGATGCCCTCGGCGACAGCATCGGGCTCGGCGCCGCCGGCCTCTGGTCGGCCGGACAGCCCTTGCAACTCGCTCAGTTCCGCCTGTTGGGCAAGGCCGTCTCCATCGGAACGGCTGGAACCATCGACAAGGGGGTGTTCACCGGCGATGTAGCGCTCTCTGCATCCGATCTGGCGGTCTTCGCCAGCCTCAGCGGACGGCCGCTTGCTGGCTCCCTCAACCTCAAGGCGAACGGCACGATCAGTCCCCTGATCGGCGGCTTCAATCTCGACCTCGATGGAACGGGCAGCAATCTTGCCATCGGCGACGTTGCCGCCGACAATCTGCTCAAAGGCACAGTGCGACTGACGGGCGGGGTGGCGCGGACAGCCGACGGCGTCACCGCCCGGAATTTTGTGATCGGCAATGAGCAGGCCCGGTTCACTGCCAATGGCGCGTTCAAGTCCGATGCGGCCGATTTCAGCGTCGGCGTGGCACTTGCCGATCTCGGCCTGATTTCGCCGCATGCCAAGGGCGCACTGAACGTTTCCGGCACGGCCCAGGGGAGCGGCGGAAAGATCGCATTCCACCTGGCTGCGAATGTCCCGAGCGGCGCTTTGCTCAATCGGCCGCTGACCGCTGCGGCTTTCGGCTTCGACGGATCGCTGCAAGGCGGCACGCTCGCAGGCGCACTTAACGGTCAGGCACAGCTTGGCGGCCAGCCTGTCGCGCTCAACGCGAACCTCTCCACCGCCGGTGGCCGCGACGCGCTGCGGGGCCTGAGCTTTTCGGCGGGTGGCACAACCCTCACCGGCGATGTTTCGCGTGACGACAAAGGCCTAATGCAGGGCCGGTTGCGGCTCGATGCCAGCGACATTTCGACTGCCGCTGCCATTGCCCTCGTCGAGGCGAGCGGGGCAGCAAATGCCGACATCACCCTTACACCCCAGAACGGCACACAGGCGGTAACTGTTACCGCCGCTGCGCGACAGGTGAAGCTCGGTGACATACGAATTGCCAGCGCCGATCTAAAGGCAGGGATTGCCGACCTCTTCGGCGTTCCGATGGTCAATGGCAACGCTTCTGCCACCGACGTCGTCGCCGGCGGCGTCACCCTCAAAACGCTTGCCGCCGAGGCGAAATGGGACGGCCAGGCGACGAATTTCGAGTCCACCGCGGCGCTCGCGAGTGGCACGAACCTCGCAGCGGCGGGCGCCCTCGCACCTATCAAGGGCGGCTACCGGCTGGGGATCGAGAGTTTGTCCCTGACGCAAGGCAGCCTGCGCGCGGCGCTTGCCTCGCCCGCCGCCCTTACCATCAGCGGCGATAGTGTGGCGCTCGACGCGGTGCGCCTCAATGTCGGCGATGGCTCACTGACCGCAACGGGGAATGCCGGGAAGGCGCTCGATATTGCCGTGACCCTCGCCGCGCTGCCCCTCGGCGCGGCCAATGCGGTGGCGCCCGGCCTTGGTCTCGCCGGTACGCTCGACGGTACGATCCACCTCACCGGCTCGTCCGCGGCGCCGCACGCTGATTTCGACGTCAAGGGACGCGGCCTCGAGGCGAAGGCGCTTGCCGGCTTCGGCGTCACGCCGCTGACCCTTGCGGCCAAAGGAAATCTCGATGGCCGCGTCGTTCAACTCGCGCAACTCACGACCAGCTCACCCGCTGGCCTCAGCGTCACCGCGAGGGGCAGCGTGCCGCTGGGTTTGTCCGGTCTGGCTATCGATGCTTCGGGCGCGGTGCCTTTGGCGCTTGCCAACCGCTTAGTCGCGGCGCGCGGCGGGCAGGCCTTGGGCACGGCCAAATTCTCCGCCCACATAGCGGGAAGCGCCGCTACGCCTAAACTGACGGGCCAGGCCAGCATCGACGGTGCGAGCTATGTCGATCCCGCGACAAGCCTCAAGCTCACCGGCATGAGTATGCGTGCGACGCTCGCCGGCAACACCGCGACGCTCGACCGGTTTTCCGCGCAGGTCGCGACCGGCGGTACCATTTCCGCTGAGGGCACGGTATCGCTGGCGCCCAGTTACACCGGCAACGTCGGCCTGAAGCTCGTGCACGTGCGCTATGTCAACCAGCCGCTGCTCATCACCACCGTATCGGGCGATCTGTCCGTCAAAGGCAAGCTCGCGGAATCGCCCGTTATTGGTGGCACGATCGATATCGAACGGGCCGATATCGCCGTACCGAGCCAACTCGGCGGCGGCGCGACCGCGATCAAGGTCAAGCATGTCGATCCGCCCAAACCCGTTGCCGACAGTCTCGCCCGCGTCGCCGGCGATATTGGCAAAGCCGCGGCAACATCTGCATCGGCCAATGCGGGCGCTGGCCCGAGACTCGATCTGACCGTTCGTGCGCCCAACCAGATTTTTATCCGCGGCCGCGGGCTGGATGCCGAAGTCGGCGGTACGCTGCGCCTGACTGGCAGCCTCGACGACGTTCACCCGGTCGGCGCCTTCGACCTGATCCGTGGCCGGCTCGACATCCTCGGGCAGCGGATGAATTTCGATTCCGGTTCGGTGACGCTGACGGGCGACCTCGATCCAGAAATCGCTCTCGCCGCGACGGTGCCGAGCGACGACATCACGGCCAAGATTACTGTTTCGGGGCATGCTTCCGATCCGCAGATCGAGTTCAGCTCGACGCCTACCCTGGCGCAGGATGAAATTCTCTCGCGGTTGCTGTTCAAACAGGGCATCGAAAAGCTCTCGGCCCTGCAATTGGCCAAGCTCGCCAGCGCCGCCGCAAGCCTCGCCGGCGGTTCTAACTCATCGCTGCTTGATGACCTGCGCGCCTCAACCGGTCTCGACGATCTCGATCTCACCACCGATGCCAGCGGCCAAACGGCCGTCAAAGCGGGCCGCTATCTTGACGACAATATCTACCTCGGCGTGCAGGCCGGTGCCGATGGCAAAAGCAAGGTGACAGTAAACCTCGACCTCGCGCCGGGCCTCAAGGCCAATGCCGGCACTGGAACCGACGGCGATTCCGGCGTCGGCCTGCTCTACGAACAGGACTACTAGCGCAAGGACCGACGGGCCGCCTTTGCGAACGGCCGATCAGCCGATGCGGTGCTGGGTTTGGGGATCGAAGAGGTGCAGCAGGGCGGGATCGGCGGAGAGGCCGACTGTGTCGCCGGTTCGTGGGCGGATGGACTTGTCAGCAATGCGGACGATAACTTCGCCGGCGTCGGTATCGACGTGAACTACGTGCTCGTGGCCAAGTGATTCGACAAGCCCGATGCGGCCGCCAAAGCCTTCCGCCGCGTCGCCGAGCCGAAAATCCTCCGGACGGACGCCGACAAGGAATTCAGCGGGAACGGCTGCGCTATCGGCCAACGCAAGCAGGCGGCCACCGATGGTTATGCGGTTGTCCTCGCGTCGTGCCGTCAGCACGTTCATTTTCGGCGTACCGAGGAAGCGGGCGACGAAGACGTTGGCCGGGCGGCTATAGAGCTCGTCGGGCGTGCCGATCTGCATTAAGTTGGTGTCGCGGCCGTCGGCGAGAGGGGCGAAGACAGCGATGCGGTCGCCCATGGTCATGGCTTCGGTCTGATCGTGGGTGACGTAGATCATGGTCGTCTTGATGCGGTTGCGCAGCCGGACGATCTCGGCGCGCATCGAAACCCTGAGGTCGGCGTCGAGATTGGAGAGCGGCTCGTCGAAGAGAAACAGTTCCGGCTTGCGGATGATGGCGCGGCCGAGCGCGACACGCTGGCGCTGGCCGCCCGAAAGCTGTGCCGGGCGGCGATCGAGGTATGGCGTTAGCTCCAGCGTGTCGGCGACCTCATGTACCTGCTGGGCGATTTCGGCGCGCGACCGGCGGGCGGTCCTGAGGGGATAGCCGATGTTTTCGGCCACGGTCTTGTGCGGGTAGAGGGCGTAGCTTTGAAACACCATAGCGACGTTACGGCGGCCTGCCGGTACATCGTTGACCGCGCGGCCGCCGATGCGGATGGTGCCAGCGCTTACATCTTCGAGGCCGGCGATTAGCCTCAGAGCAGTGGATTTGCCGCAACCCGAAGGGCCGACGAAAACGAGGAATTCGCCGTCCTTGGCGGTGATATTGAGGTCGCGCAGCACCTGCACCTTGTCGAACGACTTTGAGACGGATTGCAGGTCGACAGTACTCATGAAGATATCCTGTTGACGTTCGCGGCGAGGTCCGCGATGCCGATGATGCCGGCATCGGCGCCCAGTTGCGCCGGCCGGAGCATTGCCCGGCTTGGGCCGGCCGCAAGGTGTGCCTCGAGGGCCGCAAAATATCGGGGCACCAGTCCGATGCCGCCACCGACAACGATGATCTCGGGGTCGGCGATCCATTGCAGCGCTGCAATCAGATCGGCGGTGCCCACCACCGACTGGTTGATGATGTCGTTTGCCCAGGCAGCGCCCGCATCGGCCGCAACAAAGACGCCGCGCGCATCGTCGGTTCGGCCGGCGGCAGCCTTAGCGATCCAGCGGCCGCCGCACGCGCTTTCGGCGGCGTCGCGGCCGTGGCTGCCGGGTAGCGGGAGCTGTCCGATGCTGCCAGCGAGGCCGTGAGTGCCGCTGAGCAGCCTGCCGCCGAGGATGATGCCGCCACCGACGCCGGTCGATATGGTGACGAATCCCATGTCGCGTCCTCCGCCGGCGCCATAGCGATACTCGCCCCATGCGGCGGCCTGGGCGTCGTTGGCGCAGAGCACCGGGACGTCCAGGTGCCGCGCCAGTGTCGACTGCAGTGGGAATCCCGTCGGGATGGGCAGGATGTCCGGGTTGAGGGCCGACCAGCGGCCGCCATCGGAGATGGCCCCGGTTACAGCCGCGCCTGCCACGGAGTAGCGGCCCATCCAGGGGCGCGCGGCGCCGACGATGGCGGCGCACCAGGCGTCGCCGCCGGCTTCGCGCGGCGTCGGCAACTGGTGGCGCTCGATCACCTTGTCGCCCGCGACGAGCGCGACGAGGATTTTGGTGCCGCCGATGTCGATGGCCAGCGCAGGCTTCTCACGCGGACCGCTCATTTGAGCGCGCCCGCCGCGACGCCGCCGATGAAGTAGCGCTGACCGATAATGAAGATCACGACGGCCGGTAAGGTAAACAGCACGCAGGCAGCCATCAGCGGGCCCCACTGCACCCCATGCTCGCCGAGGAAAGAGTAGAGGCCAACCGACAGCGTGTAGTGGTCATCATCATTGAGGTAGATCAGCGGGTTAAGGAAATCGGTCCACGTCCACACGAACTGGAAGACGGCCGAGGTCACCAGCGCGGGGCGGGCGATCGGCAGCACGATGTCCCAATAGATGAACAGCTCGGAGCCGCCGTCCATCTTGGCCGCCTCGATCAGCTCGTTGGGCACTTGTATCAGGAACTGGCGGATCAGAAAGATGAAGAACGGTGTGCCGAGAAACGCCGGTACGACCAGCGGAATGTAGCTGTTGGTCGCGCCGAGTCCGTTCCACATCATGTAGATCGGGATCAGCGTCACCTGCGGTGGCAGCATCATGGTGGCCAGCACGGTGATGAACAGCAGGTTGCGCCCGGGCCAATGCAGCTTGGCGAGGGAATAGGCCACGAGCGGTGAGGCGACGAGCGTGCCAAGCACGCTCAGTACCGCGATCAGCACTGTATTGCCGAGGTAGCGCCAGAACGGCAGTTCGGTCAGCGCGGCGGCAAAATTGTCGAGCGTCCAGGTGTGGGGCCACAACTGCGGCGGCGCGCTAAAAATGTCGCTCGACACTTTGAAGGCGGTCGTCAGCATGACGATGAACGGGAAGACGAAGACCAGCGCAAGGCCGATGACGAGCACGTAGCCCCACAGCTTCAACAGCACGGCGCGTGGTGAGGCGACTGCCCGTTCAGCGATTGCCATAGAACACCCATTTCTTGGCGGACCAGAGCAGCAGTAATGTGATCGCCAGCGTCACGATGAGCAGCACCCAGGCCATTGCCGAGGCGTAACCCATCTTGAGGAAAGTGAAGGCGTTCTGGAACAGGTAGATCGAGTAGCTGAGCATCGAGTCACCGGGGCCCACCGCCGACTGGGTCGCGAGGCCGGGGTCCTTGGAGAGCACGAAGGGCTGGGTGAAGACCTGGAGGAAGGCGATCATCAAGACGATGATCTGGAACAGCGTCACCGGCGAAACCATCGGCCAGGTGATGTCGAGGAAGCGTCGCCAGTGGCTGGCGCCATCCAGCTCCGCCGCCTCGTAGAGTTCATGCGGCACGTCCTTGAGGGCGGCGTGGTAGATCAGCATCGTGCCACCTACCGTCCACATCAGCACGACGACGACGGCGATGCTGCCCCAAAGCGGATCGGCGAGCCAAGCCGGCTGAGGCAAATGCAGCGACCGGGCGATCTCGTCGACGAAGCCATACTGGCTGTTGAGCAGCCAGCGCCAGAGGAAGCCGGCGGCGACCGCCGGTACGATGGAGGGTAGATAGACCAAAGCGCGCCAGAGCGCTTGGCCGCGGAGCTTCATGTTGAGGATGTGCGCACCGATAAGCGACAGCGTGATATCGACCGGTACGCCGATGCAGGTGAAGAACAGCGTGTTGTAAAGGCTCTTCCAGAACTTGGCGTCGCCAAGCATGCGCTGGTAGTTGGCGAGCCCGATGAATCTTGGCGGCTTGAAGAGACTGAAATCGGCGAGACTGTAGTAGCCCGACGCAAGGATCGGCCAGGCGTAGAGAACGAGGAAGCCGATGATGAACGGGGAGGCGAAGGCCAAGCCCTTGAACAGGGCCCAGCCGTTTTTGCGTCCTGGGGTCGCGAGCCGCAAGATCTACTGCTGGTAGGAAGCGACGCGGTCGGCGACTGACTGCATGGCGGCCTGCGGCGTTTGCAGGCCCTGCAGCATCTGATCGAACGCCGATGCGAGGTCGGTGTTGTATTCCGACATATAGAGCGATGGCGGCAGGCCGTGCGTGTTGGGGTTATTCAGCGCCTCGAGCCAGACGGTGAAGTTCGGCAGATCGTTGTAGACCGCGCTTTTGGTCAGCGACAGCCTCGCCGGAAGATTGCCGAGCACGTGGCTGAACTTTTCCATCGCCGGTGGGCTGATCAGGTACTTCATGAAGGTCGCCGCCGCTTCCTTGTTGGGGGAATTGGTGGGGATGAAGATAGTGCTGACATCGACCCAGGTCGAGCCGAGCAAAGCCGGCGTCTCACCGGGCATCGGCACCACGCCCCAATTCATGCCGGCCTGGGTGTTGAACTTGGAGCGCCATTCGCCGTCGATGACCATGGCCATCTTGCCGGTGGCAAACGAATCCTGGTCCGACATGTAAGGGCCGAAGCCAGCGACGAACTTGTTGTAAGCGGCTGGCGTAACCGGTGCGACGACGTTGTCGTAGTAGAACTGCAGGCCTTTGACGAACTTCGCATCGGTCGGCGTCGGCTTGTCACCGCGGTTCCAGTCGCCACCAAAAGCGTAGCCGATCGTTTTCAATCCAGCAGCGACGTCGGTCAGGCCGAGGCCCAATTGCGTAACGTTGCCGCTGGCGTCGACCTTGGTCAGTTTCTTGATGGCATCGGCCAGTTCCGCGGTCGTCGTCGGCGGCTTCACCCCGGTGGCATCGAGCAGCTTCTTGTTGTAGATGAGCTGGAAATTATGGCTCGCGATCGGCACTGAAAAGAGCTGCCCGTTGACGGTCAGCTGCTTCATGACATTGTCGGGAAAATCCGAGACATCGATCTTGTAGTCGTTGAGCGGCAGCAGGATGCCCTGGTTCGCCCACGAGGCAATGTTGCTGGCGAAATTGTCGGAGATGTCGAAGGCGCCCTTGGCGCTCGACATGGATGCGAGCTGCTTGGTCATGTCCGGGCTCGAGACGCCCTTGACCACGATATCTTTCTGGCTGGCGTTGAAGTCGGCGATGATCTCCTCAAGCGCTTTTCCCTCAGCGCCGCCCCAGAGGTAGGAGAAAGTGATTTGAGTCTGCGCATATGCGTTGCCGGCCAAGCCGACCGTGAGGGCGACAGCCGCCGCCACCCCCAGCGCGCTCTTCAGAGCGCCCCTTGCTGACAATGTGTGCATGTTCATCTCCAATTGCCTTTACGTCCCTGAACGCGCAATTGGTGTAGCCCAATTATTTTTACGTCGTCAATTGTAAACGCCACATCCTCGATAAAACTGGCGATCTGATCAAGACGTGTATAAATTGGAGTAGACCGCGATTGCTCTTCGCGGCACTCTCGTGCTTATATGCGTCGGCGACTGGAGGCATTCTTTTGACAAGTCAGGACACCGCACTGTCCGGCGGCAAGTCCGCGCGGGTGCGCCAGTATCTCGTTGGCCTGATCGAAGGCGGTATGGAGCCGCATGCTCGTATGCCAACAGAGCGCGATTTGGCCGAGCAGTTCGGCACGACGCGCCTGACGGTAAGGCGGGTACTCGACCAACTGGGCCATGAAGGGCGGGTCTATCGCACGCAGGGGGCTGGAACTTTCGTCAGCGAACCGCGCATCGCCAAGTCCGTCGACCTCACCTCGTTTTCCGACGATATGCGAGCCCGCGGTCTCAAGCCCGGCTCACTTGGAACGAAGATCGAGAGCATCTCGGCGGGCGCCGATATTGGGGCCCGCCTGCAGATCAGCCCACGCGACGCCGTTATCCACATCGCTCGTGTGCGCATCGCCGATGGCGTGCCGATGTGCCTTGAGCATTGCTATATGCCAGCCAGCCTCGTGCCGGGGTTGGAAGTGCGAGAGTTGCAAGGTTCGCTTTACGAGACGCTGTGGCGCGATTTTGGGGTTCGAGCCGACAAGGCCGAACAGTCGATCCGTGCCACTGTGCTAGATGGCGACAATGCGCGGGCACTTTCCGTCCCGGAGTTTTCGCCCGCCTTCCAGGTCGAGCGCATTGCCTACGACGCCCGTGGCCGGCGCATCGAATACGCGGTCTCGATCTACCGCGGTGATCGCTATTCCTATGACATGGTCATCTATCGCAATGCCGGAAACTAACCTTTTGCCAAAGGGCGCGGTTGTCCGGCGGCTGGCGATCGCCCTACTGCCGCTCGATGAACGTCCGGTCAATATCGCATTGCCGATTGGCATCGCGGCGATCGCAGGCGCCAATCTCGTGCTGCCGCCACAGGCATTGTGGCCGGCTATCCGGGAGCCGGGCGATGCCGATGCGCTGGCGGCCTGGCTCATCAACGTTGCGCCGGAGGTCGACGCCGTCGTGGCCTCGATCGACACGCTGGCGTTTGGCGGGCTGATTGCGGCCCGCACGACACAGGACACCGTAGCCGTGGCACTGCAGCGGTTAGCGACGCTCGCCCGTTTGCACGAGCGCCATCCGGACCTGCCGATCGCTGCCGTAAGTCTCGTGATGCGGGCCAGCAACTCGTACAATCCGCAGGAAGAACCGCTCTACTGGGCGGAGGTGGGCAAGGAGCTACACCAGCTCGGCGCGCTCCATCACCGGGATTTTCTGGTGCAGGTTGGCGCTTCGTCGGATGACGGCGATACCGTCAGGCTCGATGGGCTACGGCAGAGCCTTCCGGCTAATGTCCTCGCCGATTTCGAGCTACGCCGGTTGCGCAATCATCACGTGAACCTCAACGCCTTGGCGCTTGCTTCGTCTGGCGTCATCGATCCGCTGCTGATCACCGCCGATGATACGGCTGAGCATGCGGCTGGGTCAGTTGAGCAGCTATGGCTGGCGCAATGGATACGCGTGCTTCCGTGTGCCGGGCAGGTGCTGATGTATCCAGGCGCTGATGAAGTCGCGGCAGTGCTGGTGGCCCGGCAATTGTCGCGGGTGACCGGAGCGGTAGCCCGGTTTCAACTCCGCACGGCCGACGAGGCGGGCCTCGAGCGGATCGCAAAATACGAGAACACGTCGATCCGGATTGCGGTCGAGCGGCAATTGCGAGCCTGCGGCGCCGAACTCACCGAGGACGCCGCCGCGGCGGTGCTCGTGATCCACACACCCGAAGCCAACCAGCGCGATTTTGCCCACAGCGCGATCGACTTCGGCGAGGCCGATCATGCTGCCGCGACAGTAACGGCGGACCTCGTGGGGGACCTCATAGGCGCCGGGCGTAGTGTCGCGCTGGCCGATCTGCGCTACGCCAATGGGGGCGACCCCGTACTGGTCGACCTGCTGATCGAGCGAGGCATCGCGTTGCAGCTCTCGGCTTATGGCGGCTGGAACACGGCGGGTAACAGCCTGGGGTCGGTGGTGGCGGCAGCCGCTGCCGCGCAGATCGGCGCCGCGGTCGGCACTCTCGACGCGCGCGCGCAGCGCAACATGCTGCTGCACCGGCTGCTCGAGGATTTTTGCTACCAATCGGTAATCAGGCCACGCCTCGAACAGCGTCTCGACGCTGAGTTCGATACGCGGAATTTTGCCAGCGCCGAAGTCGAAACAGCCGTGATTGAAGAGGTCCGTCCGGAACTCGTTGCGGCGTTGGCATGGCTGGCACCGGACGCTTCCGTCAGCGGTGTCGGCTTCCCGTGGCATCGCAGTTTTGAGATCAACTTTCGCATTGCGGAACGGGGACAATGAAATTGAATATCCTGGCCCGCCTCGAGCGCAAGCTGGTCGTCTCGTCGCAGGCGATGGATCAGCGCAGCCCATTGCGCCGACCGGACGTGCTGGCGCTGATGGCGCAGGCGGCTGAACTCGGCGGCGCTGGCGGTTTTCGCGTTAACGGTGCGGACGTCGTCGTGGCGCTTCGGCCGGCGACAGAACTGCCGATCATCGGCATCGTCAAGGACACGCGCGAGGGGTTCGATAACTATATCACGACCTCACCCGAAGATATCGAGGCGTTGTGCAAGGCGGGCGCCGATATCATCGCCATCCAGGCGACCGAAGGCACTCGTCCCGGCCCGGGCTTCGCCGAACTGGCCAAGCTCGCTCATGATCGTGGCGCGGCGGTCATGGCCGACATCGCGGGCCTATCCGAAGCCGAGACCGCCATTGCGGCGGGGGCGGATGCTGTTGCGACCACCATGTTCGGCTATACGCCGTCAACCAGCGGCGGCGCCCGTCCGCCGATATCGCTGGTTCGGCGGTTGGTCGCTCACTGCCTGGTTCCAGTCGTCGTTGAAGGAGGTGTCTGGACGCCAGAGCACGTTGTTGCAAGCTTCGCTGCGGGCGCCTACGCCGTCGTTTCCGGCTCGGCGGTCACCGCGCCCGACCTGATCACGAGACGCCTGGTTACAGCCATCGAAGCGCCAGCGCCATCGAGGTGAGCGGTCGGTGGCGGCTGTCATCTCTTCGATGGCGGCTTTGTGAAGTCCGCGTGGCGGAGATGAGGATGGCGGTCTCGGCGCCGAATTCCTATATTGCGAAAGTCGTTCCCGACCGAGGTCGCCTGTGTTTCAGTCATCTGTTCTGCAAAGTCAGCTTGAAGGCAAGGCGGAGCTTTACCGCGAGGTCGAGCTGCAGCTCCGGGGGCTGTTTGGCGGTGAACGGGACAAGATCGCCAACGCCGCCAACATGTCGGCGCTGCTGTTCCAGATGCTGCCGGAGCTCAACTGGGCGGGCTTTTACTTCCTTGCAGACGGCCGCAACGAGCTGGTGGTCGGGCCCTTTCAGGGGAAGCCGGCCTGCGTCCGCATCGCGGTAGGAAAGGGTGTTTGCGGCACCGCGGTTGCCGAACGGCACTCGATTCTCGTGCCGGACGTGCACGCGTTTCCGGGACACATCGCGTGCGACGCCGCTTCCCGCTCGGAACTCGTGGTCCCGCTGTTCCGCGCGGGCGAGGTGGTGGGCGTGCTCGATCTCGACAGCCCGGTGCCGGCGCGGTTCGACGATGAGGATCGGGGCGGGCTCGAACGCGCGGCGGCCCTGTTTTCGGCGAGCTATGACACCTGAGCGCCGGCACTCAGAATGACGAAGAACAAGATCACACAAGGAGACATGCGATGACCGCAAGAACCGAACGGGCTGTATTGGCCGGTGGCTGTTTCTGGGGCGTCCAGGAACTGCTGCGGACTTATCCCGGCGTCATCTCGACACGCACGGGCTATTCAGGTGGTGATGTCGCGAACGCGACCTACCGCAACCACGGGTCCCACGCTGAAGCGGTCGAGATCATCTTTGATCCCGACGTGATCAGCTACCGCAAGATCTTGGAATTCTTCTTCCAAATTCATGATCCGACGACGCGCAACCGCCAGGGTAACGACGTCGGCGCGAGCTACCGTTCAGCGATCTTCTACGGCAGCGAGGAACAGAAGCGGACGGCCGAGGAAACCATTGCGGATGTCAACGCGTCAGGCCTGTGGCCGGGGAAAGTTGTGACGGAAGTCGTGCCGGTCGGCCCGTTCTGGCAGGCCGAGCCGGAGCACCAAGATTACCTGCAGCACTATCCGAACGGCTATACCTGCCACTTCCCGCGGGCCGGCTGGGTTCTCCCGCAGCGCGCTGCTGCCGAGTAATCCGCGCTGCTTGAATAGAAACAATCGGCGGTTGGCAGAATATGCCGGCCGCCGATTTGCTATTTCAGGCAGATCGGTGCCCCTTGTCCGGCTCTCGACTTCACGGTCTATTCGGCTTTGCGGCCGGATTGCTCGGGAGTATGAGCCTTGGGCGGAGGGTAGGCTTATGCTCGATGAGCGGGACAATGGCGGTTCGCGAAAAGTAGCGGCGACGATAACGTCGATCGCCGAGGCGCTGTCGCTGTCGCCGTCGACAGTGTCGCGCGCGCTGCGGGGCGACACGGCCGTTCGTGCCGACACCAGCCTCCGCGTGCAGGAAGCGGCGCGCGAAATGGGCTATCGCCGTGACTATCGCGGCGTCAACCTCAGGACCGGCCGCACCAACACGCTCTGCGCGATCCTCGCGGCGCAGCCCATCATGGAGTTCGGCGATCCGGCGACGATGCACCTGATGCAGGGGATGATCGCCGGGGTGGAGGGCACCGATTTCAATCTCGTGATCCAGCCGGTGATGGGCGAGGCCGAGCAGATGCGGGCACTGCACGATGCGGTTGAAGCGCGAAGAGCCGGCGGCATCATCATCGACCTGACACGGCCCAAAGACGATCGTGTCGCCTACCTCGTCGAGAGTGGGGTGCCGTTCGTTACCTTTGGCCGCACCGAGCTTCAAACGCCGCACGCCTTCTTCGACATCGACAATCAGCATGCCGCAGAGGTTGCAACTCTCGAACTGGCGCGGAGGGGCCACCGGCGCATCGGGCTCATCGATCCGCCGGTCGATTTTTTGTTCTCGGCACAGCGGCGGGCGGGCTATGTCGAGGCCCTCGCGGCCGCGGGACTGCCCTACGATCCGGCGTTGATCATCGAGACGCAGATCGTCCCAGCCCATATCGGGCCGGCAACGGTTGCGCTGCTCGGCCTTGACGATCCGCCGACGGCTTTCGTGCTGCCCAACGAGGTGTCGACGCTGGCGGCGGTCGAGGCCTGCCGCTCGCTCGGCCGCGACCCGTCGGCGATCGACTTCGTCAGCCGAGATGGCACCAGCTTCTTCGACTTCTTCGTGCCCGACGTTTCGAGCTGTTACTACCCGCAGATCGAGGCCGGACGGGCGCTCTCCAGCATGCTGGTCGAGGCGGCCGAAGGCGCCTCGCTCGACGACCTGCAACGGGTTGTTCGCACTACTTTCGTACCGCGCGACTGACGACACGGCGAGGCTAAGACCGTGGTCAGGCTGGCCATTTGTCGCAATGACAACGTTTGCATTGACTTCTTGTGAGCGTCTCCCTTACCTATTGGCCCGCACCCGGAGGAGGTGCGAGGGGACCTTGGGCGGTCCTCGCTCATGGAGGAAACAAGCATGAAACGTGCAATCGCCGCGGGCGTGGGCGCTGCCGCCCTGCTGCTCGCCACCGGCTGGTCTTTCGCTGCCGATCCGGGCATCGATCCGGCGCAGGTGAAGGGCAAAATCACCTATTACACGCACTTCACCAGCTTCATCACCGATGGGCTGTTCGACAAGTGGGTCGGCGATTTCAAGAAGCTCTATCCCAACGCCGATGTGGACGTGCAGGGCATCGCGACCTACGAAGATACCATGGGCACCCGCCTCGCGACCGGCGACTATGGTGATGTGCTTGATACGCCCGCGAGTGTCCCCGCCGACCAGTTGTCGGACTTCTTCGCGCCGCTCGACGACCTCAATCTGCAGGCCGATTTCAACTATGGCGATGCCTGGGTGCAGGGTGGCAAGCCCTATGCCTTCACCTTCGGCGTCAATGTCGAAGGCATCGTCTACAACAAGGCGGCGTTCAAGAAGGTGGGCATCACGGCGGTGCCCAAAACCTGGAGTGAGTTCCTCGCCGATGCCCACAAGCTCAAGGACGCGGGAATCATTCCGGTCGAGACGAATTTCTCGCAAGGCTGGCCGTTGACGGTTTACGATGGCCTCGCGGTGGCGATTTCGGGCGACGGCGATTTCCTCAACAAGACGCTCAAGGACTCGGCGCCGTTCTCCGCCGACAAACCCTATGGCAAGTCGTTTGCGGTGCTGCATAAGCTGATCACCGACAAGCTGGTCGAGCCCGATCTCACCACCAACAACTGGGAAGATTCCAAGGGCTGGATGGCCTCGGGCAAGGCGGCGATGTGGTTCCTCGGCAACTGGTCGATCAACCAGATCGTGCAGGAAGGCAGCGTCAAGGCGGGCATTCCGCCCGATGCCAGCAATATCGGCTTCTTCCCGCTGCCCTATGACGAGAGTGGCGGACCCTACAGCGTCAATTCGGGTCACGACTATGGCGTGTCGGTCGCCAAGAACTCGCAGAACATTCCGACGGCCAAGGCGTGGCTCGCGTTCCTGCTGACCAAGACGGATTGCTCGCAGAACGCCGGGTTCATTCCGGGCTACAAGAAGCTGGCGCCGACCTTGCCGCAGCTTGGCGAGTTCCAGAGCTACAAGCCGAATATCATCGCCCAGACGTCGCAGACGCCAGCCTATACCAACGCCATCAACCTGATCAACTTTGGTGGCGGCAAAGGCCTGCAGAACACCATCAACGCCGATGACTACAATGCGGCGATCGACAAGCTGAACGCCTCCTGGGCCGACGCGATTTCCCGCACGCAGTAAAGCCGCGATCGGCATTGACGATGCGGCCCGGCTGCGCCGCATCGGTGTTGAGCGTAAGGGTGAGGGCGGGGCATTGACTGCAGGCGATATCGGTATACGCGGGCGACAACGCCGGCCAAGCTACAGCCCCGAGGCGCAGCGGCGGCTGGTGATCGTCACGTTCCTGTTCGTGCCGCTGGTCAGCCTCATTCTCCTCAACATTTATCCGGTGCTGCAGCTCATCTGGATCAGCCTCAGTGATTTCAACGGCATCAACTGGATGCGCGCCCGGTTCATCGGCGTCCGCAACTATTCGGACCTGCTGACCCGCGACAGCACGCTGATGCTGCCGATCGTCAACAGCCTCTATTACCTCTTCGGCAGCCTGGTGCAGATCGTGCTCGCGACCTGGTTCGCGGTGATCCTCGACATGAAGCTGCCGGGATCCCGCATCTTCCGGACCATCCTGTTCTTGCCGTTCGTGCTCAACACGGTGGCCGCAGCGCTGGTCTTCCGGCACTTCCTCCAGCTCGACGGGACACTTAACGAGCTGCTGCAGAATGTCTTCGGGGTCGGCTTCAAAATCCCCTGGCTCGACGCCAAGCAGAACTACACCAATTTCTCGCTCGCGGCGGCGAGCGTCTGGCGCTATCTCGGCTTCAACCTGGTGGTGACCTTCGGGGCGCTGCAGGCGATCCCGCAAGACCAGTACGATGCCGCGAGGCTTGAGGGGGCGAACGACTGGCAGTCGTTCTGGCGCATCACCTTTCCGAGTATCCGCAATGTGCTGTTTTTGCAGCTTGCCCTCTCGGTGGTGGGGTCGCTCGAAGTATTCGAGATCCCGCAGCTCATCACCAACGGCGCAGGCAAAACGTCGACCTTCGCCATCCAGATGGTGCAGACCGGCTTTCAGTTCCATCGGGCGGGCACGGCGGCCGCCATGGCGGTGTTCATGCTGCTGATCGTCCTCGTGCTCTATCTCGTCACGCAGGCGTTGCAGCGATATTTCGACCGGCCGATCGCGGGGGCGTCCGATGGCTAGGCGCCGCAAACTTACGCCGCTCAAACTTGCGATCCGGGCGTTCCAGTATGCGACGCTGATCTTCGCGTCGCTGACCGTCGTCGTGCCGCTCTGGAGCGTCCTGGCCGGCTCGTTCAAGACGCCGCTCGAATACCTCAATTCGAGCAAGAGCTCGCCGCCGGCGGACTGGCTCAATTTCGATAACTACAAGCAGGTGCTGTTCCCGCAATCCGGGCTGCCGATCGGCTGGGCCTTCGCCAACACAATCATGGTGATGGTGTGCGCGGTAGCACTGCTCGTCATGTTCGGGGCGATGGTGGCTTTTGTGCTCAACCGCTTTCGCTTTCCGGGCCGAAAACTGCTGCTCGGCGCCTATGCGGCGCTGGTCGCCGTGCCGAGCATCCTCACGCCGGTCTCGACCTTTCAGGTGCTGCAGTTTTTGGGACTCGCCAACACCCGCTGGGCGCTGGTCGTGCTTTATTCAGGCGCCGATATCGTGTCGCTGCTGATCTTCATCCAGTTCATCCGCTCGATCTCGACGGAGGTCGACGACAGCGCGCGGATCGAGGGCGCCAATTACTTCCAGATTTTCTTCCGGCTGATCCTACCGATGCTGGCGCCGGCGATCGCGACGGTGGTGATCCTGCGCTGTGTCTACATCTACAACGACTTCGTGCTGCCTTACCTCTACGCGTCAAAGCCGTCCGAGAGCACGGTATCGATGATGCTCTACAACTTCTCAGGGGTCACCGCGACGATCAGCCAGGCGGTGATAATGGCGGCGGTAATCCTCGTGATCGCGCCAACGATCGTCGGCTTCTTCTTCCTGCAGCGCTACATTTATGCAGGTATCACGCAGGGCTCGGTGAAGGGATAAAGATGGCATTCCTCAAGGTCGAACACCTCATCAAGGCGTTCGGGTCGTTCGTTGCGCTCAACGACGTCAGCTTCGAAGCGGAGGCCGGCGAATTCGTCGTTTTGCTCGGGCCATCGGGCTGCGGGAAATCGACGCTGCTGCGGCTGATCACCGGCCTCACCGAGGACCATGAGGGCGAGATTTTTATCAACGATCGCCGCGTCACCGACCTCGACCCCAAGGACCGCAAGGTCGCGATGGTGTTTCAATCCTATGCGCTCTATCCGCATCTGAGCGTTGCCAAGAACATCTCCTTTGGCATGGAGATCAAGCATGTGCCGAAAGCCGAGCGTGATCGCCGGGTGCTCGAAGCCGCCACGGCGCTGCAACTCGACCATCTGCTGAACCGCCGCCCGGCCGAGCTCTCGGGCGGACAGCGTCAGCGGGTTGCTATCGGCCGGTGCCTGGTACGTGAACCCGACCTCTTCCTGTTCGACGAGCCGCTTAGCAATCTCGACGCGAAGCTGCGGCAGGAGACGCGGGCCGAGCTCAAGCACCTGCATCAGCGGCTCGGCACGACGACGGTCTATGTCACGCACGACCAGCACGAGGCTATGACGCTCGCGAGCAAGGTCGTGCTGCTCGACAAGGGCGAGATCGTGCAGATCGGCACGCCGATGGATCTTTACGACCGGCCGGCCAACCGGTTCGCCGCGACCTTCATCGGCACGCCGGCGATCAATCTGCTGCGCGGCAAACTCGTGCCGTTCGAACGGCGGGCGCGGTTTGAGATGGAGGGTGCGGTGCTCGAGGTGCCCCCCGCAATTCTCGGTTCGATTCCTTCTGCTGCCGTCGAGGCGGAGCTTGGCATTCGGGCTGAAAACGCTCAGCTTGCGACGGTTGAGAATGCTCATTGCGTCCTTGAGGTTGACTATGCCGAGCCGACCGGCGCGGACGTCTATCTCAATGGCAGGATCGGTGGCCAGCCGGCCGTCGCGCGGGTCGATCGCGACAGCAAGGCTGGGCCGGGCGACAAGGTGCCGCTGCGCTGGCGGCTGGAAGCCGCGTCGGTGTTCGATGCGGCAACGGGCGCTCGGTTGTAGCTAATTTTCGGCCCTCGCCGCCGAATGGATCTTTGAGGGAGACTGATATGCCGAGCCGGCGCGGCGTTGCCGCATCCAAGATGCCAGCCCACTACTCCGAGCTGCCGCTGGACGGGGCTTTTGGGCTGACGTCGCCGTCGCGAAAAGGCCGCTGGGGCATTACGCTGCCGGGCGATGTGCATACCGCGTTGCTCGAAGCGGGAGAGATCCCCGATCCCTATTTCGGGAACAACGAAAAGGCGGTGATGTGGGTCAACGAGACCGCCTGGGCGGTCGAGCGGAAGTTCGACGCCTGCGCGGCGGACATCGATGGCTACCTGACGCTGACGCTCGAATATGTCGACTGCATCGCGGCCATCAGCCTCAACGGCGAGGTGATTGCCGAGACCGACAACGCCTTCATCCGTAACGACATCGATGTGTCCGGCAAGGTGCATGAGGGCGAGAACACACTTCGCATCGAGTTTGCCGTGGCGGCGGATATCGCCAAGGCGCGCTATGCGGCGCATCCCTTTCCGATCCCCTTCACCAACAATTACAAGACGAACGGTTTAACGGGCGTCCACATGAACTTTATCCGCAAGGCGGCATGCCATGCGGGGTGGGACTGGGGCATCTGCCTGATGCCGATCGGCATCTATGGTCGTATGGCGTTGCGCCGGTCGCGCCTGGTCCGGCAGGAGAGCGTTCAGGTCGAGCAGGCGCATGCGAAAAATTCGGTTGAGCTGTCGATCAAGACGCGGCTCTTCGCGTTCGATCACGGTACGGCAGAGATCGAACATCGCATCGACGGGCAGGTGATCACCGACAAGGTCGTCGTCGCGCCGGGCGAAAATCTGTTCACGCACAACGTCACCGTAAGAAATCCAAAACTCTGGTGGCCGAATGGGCAGGGCGAGCAACCGCTTTATCTGCTCGAGACCATCGTCGATGGTGAACAGACGCACCGCCGCATCGGGTTGAGGCAGCTCGAATGGATCATCGAGAAAGATGAGATCGACCATTCGTTCAAGGTGCGCGTCAACGGCCGGGACATTTCGGCGTTCGGCGCCAACTGGATCCCGAACGATGCGATGCCGTCGCGCATTACACCGGCCGCGATCCGCGATGCGCTGGAAAGTGCGCGGGCGGTCAATATGAACATGATCCGCGTCTGGGGCGGCGGGCAGTACGAGCCGGATTTCTTCTACGATCTTTGTGACGAGCTCGGTCTGCTGATCTGGCACGACTTCATGTTTTCTTGCATGCCGTATCCTTCTGATGGGCCGTTTCTTGCCAGCGTTCGCACCGAGATCACCCAGCAGGTCAGGCGGCTACAGCATCATGCTTCTATCGCGCTCTGGTGCGGGGATAACGAGGTGATCGGCTCGCTCACCTGGTATCCGGAAACGAAGGCTAATCGCGACCGCTTCGTCGCCAATTACGACCGGCTCAATTCGATGCTGGCGGACATCGTCGCGGAAGAAGATGAAAGCCGCCGCTTCTGGCCATCTTCGCCGTCGCTCGGCTACATGGATTTTTCCGATGGCTGGCATGCCGATACGCGCGGCGACATGCACTTCTGGAGTGTCTGGCACGAAGCAAAGCCGTTCGAGCACTACCGCGACGTGAACCCGCGCTTCGCCTCCGAGTTCGGCTTCCAGAGTTTTACCTCGATGAACGTCATCGAGAGCTTCACCGAACCAGCCGACCGCAACCCCTCATCGCCGGTGATGGAGACGCACCAGCGCAACGACGGCGGCAACGCCCGCATCCTGGAAACCATGACGCGCTACTTCCGCTTCCCCAAGGATTTTGATGCGATGGTGTTCCTGTCGCAAATCCAGCAGGGGCTCGCGATCAAGACAGCGATCGAATACTGGCGCTCGACCAAGCCACGCTGCATGGGCACGCTCTACTGGCAGCTTAACGACACGTGGCCGGTGGCGAGCTGGGCAAGCCTCGAATATGGCGGGCAGTGGAAGCTGCTGCACTATATGGCGAAGCGGTTCTTCCTGCCGCTCAACGTCGTCGCGGTGCCCGACAAGGCGACGGGCGACATCGTCTTCCGCGGCATCAACGATACCGGCGGGAAGGCTGAAATCGGCGTCGAGATTCTGGCGGTGAGCGTGTCTGGCGAGACGCGTGTGGTGCATTCGAAGCGCGCTCGCCTCAGGCCGGATGCGGCCGTCGACATCGTCCGCCTTCCGGCGAAAAAGCTGAATGAGGGCGAGTTCCTGTTCTTCTCGTGGACAGATGAAGATGGCAAGCTGCTCGGCGAGAACGACTTTTTCCCACGCGCCTACAAATACTACGAGCTGCCGCAGGCAGAGGTAACGGCGGCGTGGTCGTCCGAGGACGGCGTTCCGGTTCTGACGCTCACGGCCGATCGGGCCGCCCTGTTCGTTACGGCAACCACGCCCGACATTGCCGGCTATTTCAGCGATAACGCCGTGACCCTGCTGCCGGGCCGCGAAACCCGGCTGACCTTCACGCCGCGGTTCAGCGGCAAGGCGAATATCAGGGCGCTGGCGAAAGGGCTCAGGGTCGGACATCTCCGGCAGACGTACTGATTGGCAGTGCCGGAAATACATCCCGCCATGCTTTGGCCGATTGTTTCGGCAAAGTCCGGGTGCCGGTCCGATTTTCCGCCGCGATTGACGCGCGGCGCTTGATCTGGGCTAGGTCGCACCGGCGAAAAGATGGAAATGATGCCCGGCGATATCACGACAGCGGCTGCCCCGGAGGATAAGGGCCGCCTTGCCTTCCTCGATGGATGGCGGGCGATTGCGGTTTTTGTCGTGATCCAGAGCCACCTTATCGGTTTCCGGCACGATCCGGCATGGCTGAAAATGCTTGGACGGTGGATGCCTGCCGGTCAGATCGGTGTTTTGATCTTCTTTTTCATCAGCGGCTTCGTCATCACCCGGGGCGCGCTGGCCGAGATCGACAGGACTTCGGCGTTTTCGCTGCCGGCGTTCTATGTCCGCCGGACGTTCCGCATCATTCCGCCGCTCGTGCTCTATCTCGTCGTGTGCCTCATCCTTGGGGCGTTCGGGCTGGTCGACTTCCATATCAACAACGCTGTGCCGGCCTTCCTCTACGTCTGCAATATCGGGCCGCTGGGTCAGTGTGCCTGGCTCGCCGGGCACACCTGGAGCCTGGCATTCGAAGAGCAGTTCTATCTGCTGTTCCCGATCCTGATTTCGCTCGTCATCCTGCGCAAGCGGCCGTTCGTGCCGCACCTCATCATCGTTCTGGCATTCTGCCTCGCGCCACTGATTTTTCCGGTGAGCTATATCGGCTGGTTCAGCTTTGTCCTCACCTACGCGCTGTTCACGGCCGGATGCCTCGCGGCCAGATACGAGGCGGTCATCGCCGCGGCGTTCGCACGCTACGCCAATTTCGGTTTCGTCCTGGCGGCCATCGCGATCCTCGTTACGCCGTTCACCCTGCCGGTGCCGATCCTTGCCGACTATTATCCGCTGACATTCATCGTCACGGTGCCGATGATAGTGCTCTTTTCGGGCTGGGCGGGCGGCGCGGCGCGCGAGGTACTCAGCAATCGCGTGCTCGGCTATCTCGGCCGCATCTCGTACGCGATCTATCTCTGGCAGGAGTTGGCGACCAGCGAGCTCTTCAGAAACCAGAGCCTGCCCGTCGAACTCGCGGCGATCGCCGGAATCGTGGTGCTCAGCGCGGTGCTGTTCGAGGTGATGGAGAAGCCGCTGATCCAGCTCGGTCGCCGCCTGTCCCGGCTGGTCGTGCCGATCGCGGGCGAAGCCCGGCAGGTTCGCGCCTAGCCCCCGCGCTACTGCTGCCGGGCGCCGCTTCAGCCCTCGCCGGCGAAGATCGCAGCGAGAAGCCTGGCCTCGTGACGGGCGATTTCCGCCGTTCCCTTTTCGCGCGGGCGCTGCTCGGGGATATCGAGATCGAGCGCGATGCGTCCGCCGTCGAGCACGATCACGCGGTCGGCAAGGGCGACCGCCTCGGCCACGTCGTGGGTCACCAGCAGGGCGGTAAACCCCTGATCCCGCCAGACGCGCTCCAGCAGCTTTTGCATGGTGATGCGGGTGAGGGCGTCGAGCGCGCCGAGCGGTTCGTCTAGCGCCAGAAAATCCGGGCGGCTGACCAGCGCGCGGGCCAGCGACACACGCTGCCGCTGCCCGCCCGAGAGGCGCGACGGCCATTCCTTGGCTTTTTCGGAGAGCTGTACATCGGCAAGCGCTGCTAGTGCCGCGCCGTCATCGCGACGACCGCCGAGGCCAACCGCGACATTGTCGACGATCTTCTCCCACGGCAGCAGACGTGGCTCCTGGAAAACGATGCGGGAGTTCGACTTTTGGACTCCGCTTGACGCATCGCCAAAATCGATGCTGCCGGCGCTTGGCTCATCGAGGCCGGTGAGCAGGCGGAGCAGCGTGCTCTTGCCGCAGCCGCTTTTGCCAACGATGGCAACGAACGAGCCGGCGGCGATGTCGAGGTCGATGCCTTTCAGCACCGGCGTCGCGCCAAAGCTCTTTTCGAGTCCGCGGATGCGGATAGCGATGCCGTCGCCGCGAGGTGCAGCCGGCCGGGTGGGAGCGTGGTTGAACTCGGGCTCTATCTCCCGGCCGCTGGCCGTGTAGCGGCGAATTGGCGTCGAAGCATTGGCCATTGTCTCAGCCTTCCGCCGGTTTCTGATAGGCGGGATGCCATTGCAGCGTTGCCCGCTCGAGGAGTTTTGCGACGATATCGGCGAGCTTGCCGAGCAGGGCGTAGATGACGAGCGCCAGCACGACGACGTCGGTCTGCATGAACTCGCGGGCATTGTTGGCCATCTGGCCGATGCCGCTCGAGGCGGCCATGCTTTCGGCGATGATCAGGGTCAGCCACATAATACCCAGCGAAAAGCGCAAGCCGACGAAGATCGAGGGCAGGGCGCCGGGCAGGATGACGCGGCGGAACAGCGTCCAGCGATTCATGCCGTAGACCCGGCCCATTTCGATCAGTTGCGGATCGACCGAGCGCACCCCGTGCGAGGTGTTGAGGTAGATTGGGAAGAACACACCGAGCGCGGTGAGGAAGAGCTTTGCTTCCTCGCCGATGCCGAACCAGATGATGACGAGCGGGATGAGCGCCAGATGCGGGACAGTGCGGATCATTTGCAGCGTCGTGTCGGTCAGCGCGTGGGAAAGCTTCGACATACCGTTGGCGAGGCCGAGCGCGAAACCGATGCCGCCGCCGACGGCGAGCCCCGCCAGTGCCCGTGCGGTGCTGGCTTCGATGTCGGCGAGCAGCTCACCGGACACGGCCTTGTCCCAGAAGGCGCGGACCACGTCGACAGGGGCGGGCATCAGCCGGCTCGAAATCCAGCCGAAGCTCGAAGCCAACTGCCACGCTACGACGATGGCGACGGGCACGACGAACGGCAGCAACGGTTTTAGCCGATCGGCCCGCCACGGGGCAGCGACGCCGGTTCGTGGGGCGCCGAGGCGGGAGGGCGAAAGAGGCAGGTCCGCGGTGATTGTCATCTTCGAGCTCTCCATGCTGCCGGCCCGGCCCGCGCGCTTACGCG
>Ga0268266_10000329_pt1 | contig 74608 bp, 78 predicted proteins | sample KBSS13metaG_FD_190356 | JGI IMG/M metagenome (GOLD analysis project Ga0268266, IMG submission 190356) | Switchgrass rhizosphere microbial communities from Kellogg Biological Station, Michigan, USA - KBS S1-3 metaG (SPAdes) (version 2) | ecosystem: Host-associated > Plants > Roots > Rhizosphere...
GTTGAGGGACACCAGGAAGCCGGTCTGGCCATGTGCGGCCTGGGCCTGTGGGGCGACCGTGAGCCACTCGTTCAGGGCGCTGCACTCATCCGCCTCGAAATGACCGAAGGATATCCAGCGTAGCCGTTCCGGCGGAAGGATGCGGCTCGCGGCGTCGAGGGTCAGGCCGAACATCTTGCGCAGACCGGTGTGGAAGAGGAGGGGCTCGTCCCCCAGCACCAGGAACTGGTTGAAGGTGAAGCCGGCGGGCGGCGCGATCTCCGGCACGAAGGTGGAAAGCCGGAAAATCCCGTCCGCGATTTCGGCGATTTTTGTCTGCATGTCTGTCTCCAGGGGGCGAGGGTGCATGCCAATTTGATAGAACCAGTGTGTGCATTGAAATAGAGGCTTGTCAATAATGATTACACATGGTAGTGCACTGAAGTTGATGGCACGAACCTATACCCAGACGCGCCGAGCCGAGCAGCAGGCCGAAACCCGGCGCCGCATCGTCGAGGCAGCCGTCGACCTGCATGGCAAGGTCGGTCCGGCGCACACCACCGTCAGCATGGTGGCCGAACGCGCCGGTGTTCAGCGGCACACCTTCTATGCCCATTTTCCAGACGAGCGCAGCCTGCTTATGGCTTGCTCGGGAATGGCCCTGGAACGTGATCCGATGCCGGACGCTCTGCCCTTAAAGGCGGTCAAGGACCGGCGCGACAGGCTGCGCACCGGCCTTGGCGCGCTCTATCACTGGTACGAGCGCAATGAGGAGCTGACCGCCTGTGTGTTGCGCGACATGCAAACCCATGCGCTGACGCGCGAAATCGGCGAGCTGCGATACGGACCCGCCATGGCTGCCCATGGCGAGGTGCTTGGCGCCGGACTGAACGTCAGGCAACGCGCCCTGCTGCGGCTGGCGCTCAGCTTCTCCACCTGGCGGACCTTGGCGCGCGAGGCCGGCCTGAACCGGAACGCCGCGGTCGCGGCGATGGTTCAGGCCATCCACGGCGCGGACTAAAGCCCCAGAAAGGGCGTGAACCCGCCGAAGATCATCCGTTTGCCGTCGAAGGGCGGGCTTTCCATCATCTTCTTCAGCCGCTCGTCCGCCATGATCTTCTTGTTGGCGGCATCACGGGTGGCGCGATCCGGATAGACGATCCAGGAAAAGATCACGGTCTCATCATCCTTGGCCTGCACGGCGCGGGGAAAGGACGTCACCTCCCCATAGGGCGTGTCATCGCCCGCGCATTCCACATAATCGATGGCGCCGAATTCCCGCCAGATCGGCTCGCACTGGCGCGCCATCTTCTTGTAGGTGTCCAGATTGGATTTGGGGACCGCGATCACAAAACCGTCAACATAGGCCATGGCTGTCTCCTTTGGGGTTATTGCCAAAGGACGTTCGGCCGAGATCCGTTCCGACAGCGCACAAAGAAAAAGGGCAGCACATTGGCCGCCCTTGGAACTTCAGATATCCAGCAACATGCGTTGCGGATCTTCGAGGTTTTCCTTGACCTTGACGAGGAATGTGACCGCCTCGCGGCCATCCACGATGCGGTGATCATAGGAAAGGGCCAGATACATCATCGGCCGGATCTCGATCTTGTCGCCCATCGCCATGGGGCGCGGCTGGATCTTGTGCATGCCCAGGATACCCGACTGGGGCGAATTCAGGATCGGCGTGGACATCAACGAACCGAACACACCACCATTGGTGATGGAGAAGGTGCCGCCCTGCAGCTCTTCCAGCTTCAGCTTGTTGTCGCGGGCGCGCAGGCCGAAATCGGAAATCGCTTTCTCGATCCCGGCCAGCGAAAGCTGGTCGGCGTCACGCACCACCGGCACCACCAGGCCGCGCTCCGTCGAGACCGCGATGCCGATGTCGTAATAGTTCTTGTAGACGATGTTGTCGCCTTCGATCTCGGCATTGACGTTGGGCAACTCTTTCAACGCGGCCACGACGGCCTTGGTGAAGAAGCCCATGAAGCCCATCTTCACGCCGTGCTTCTTTTCGAAGACGTCCTTGTAGGTCGTGCGCAGGCCCATCACCGCCGTCATGTCCACCTCGTTGAAGGTGGTGAGCTGGGCGGCGGTGTTCTGGGATTCCTTCAGGCGCAGCGCGATGGTCTTGCGCAGCCGCGTCATCGCGACCTTTTCCTCGCGCGCTTCATTGTGGCGCGGGCCGGCCGGCGCAGCCGCGGGCGCGGCAGGACGGGTGCTGCGGGATTCCAGGGCGCCCAGCATGTCGCCCTTGGTGACGCGGCCGTCCTTGCCGGTGCCGGCAACGGAGGAGAGCGCAATGCCGCTTTCTTCCGAAATGCGCTTGGCGGACGGCATGGCAGGCGCATCAGCCTTCGGCGCGGCAGGCGCAGGCGCCGGAGCGGCGGGCTTGGGAGCTTCTGCCTTGGGAGCTGCGGCGGCCGGCTTGGCGGCAGCGCCGGCCTGACCTTCGGCGATGGCGCCCAACAGTGCCCCGACCTGCACCGTGGCGCCGGCCTGGGCGCTGATGGATTCGATGGCGCCGTCGGCGGGCGAGGGCACTTCCACCGTGACCTTGTCGGTCTCCAGCTCCAGCAGGGGCTCGTCGCGTTTCACCGCGTCGCCTTCCTTCTTGAACCATTTGGAGATGGTGGCTTCGGTGACGGACTCGCCCATGGCGGGCACTTTGATTTCGATGGTCATGGGCTAGCTCTTAAAGAGAGAGGGCATCGTTCAGGAAGGCTGCCAGTTCGGCATTGTGCTGCTTCATCAGGCCGGCGGCGGTGGAGGCATATTCGGGGCGGCCGGTGTAGCGAACGCTCGCCTTGCCGCCCAGCTTGGCTACGGTGTCTTCGATGCGCGGGCACACGAAGGTCCAGGCGCCCTGGTTCTTCGGCTCTTCCTGGCACCAGACCAGCTCGGCCTTGGGAAAGCGGTTCAGCTCCTGGGCCAGGACATTTTCCGGGAAGGGATAGAGCTGCTCCAGGCGCAGGATCTGGATGCGGTTCTCGCCGCGCTTCTCGCGCTCTTCCATCAGGTCGAAATAGACCTTGCCGGTGCACAGGATCACGCGCTTGATCTGGTCGTCCTGGACCAGTTGCACGGTGGTGGCGCCGGGCACCACTTCCGCCTGGTCGCGCAGCACGCGATGGAACGAGGTCCCTGGCGTCATGTCCGACAGGAAGCTGGTGCACTTCTTGTTGCGCAGCAGCGACTTGGGCGTCATCACGATCAGGGGCTTGCGGAAGCTTCTGTGCATCTGCCGGCGCAGAATGTGGAAATAGTTGGCCGGCGTGGTGGGCACGCAGACCTGCATATTGTCCTGGGCGCAAAGCTGCAGATAACGCTCCAGCCGCGCCGAGCTGTGCTCCGGGCCCTGGCCTTCATAACCGTGCGGCAGAAGCAGGGTCAGGCCGGACATGCGCAGCCATTTCATTTCGCCCGAGGCGATGAACTGGTCGATCACGACTTGGGCGCCATTGGCGAAGTCACCGAACTGGGCTTCCCACAACACCAGCGCCTTGGGCTCGGCGGTGGAATAGCCATATTCGAAGCCCAGCACCGCTTCTTCCGACAGAAGCGAGTCGATCACTTCGAAACAGCCCTGATCCGGAGTGATGTGCTGCAGCGGGAAATAGCGTTCCTCGGTCTGCTGATCCACCAGGGCGGCATGGCGCTGGCTGAAGGTGCCGCGCTGGGAATCCTGGCCTGACAGGCGGACATAAGATCCTTCCTCCAGCAGGGTTCCGAACGCCAGCGCCTCGGCCGTGGCCCAGTCGAAGCCTTCGCCGGTCTCGAACATCTTGGCCTTGGCTTCGAGCTGGCGGGCGATGGTCTTGTGCAGATGGAAGCCTTCGGGCGCCGTCACCAGCGCCTTGCCGACCTTGCGCAATTCGCTTTCGCTGACGCTGGTCTCGCCGCGGCGGTCGCTGTTCTTGGGCGCGGTCTCCAGGCCCTGCCAGCGTCCATCCAGCCAGTCGGCGCGGTTGGGCAGATGCGACTTGGCGGCGTCGAATTCCTGGTCCAGCCGCTTGTTGAATTCCGCCGCCATCGCGTCGGCATCGGCTTGCGTCAGCGTGCCTTCCTTGACCAGCTGGGCGGTGTAGAGCTGCAAGGTCGTGGGGTGATCCTTGATCACCCGGTACATCTGCGGCTGGGTGAAGCTGGGCTCGTCGCTCTCGTTATGTCCGAATCTGCGATAGCAGATCATATCGAGCACTACGTCCTTCTTGAACTTCTGGCGGAATTCCATCGCGATGCGCGTGGCGTGCACCACCGCTTCGGGGTCGTCGCCATTCACATGGAAGATCGGCGCCTGCACCATCAGGGCGATGTCGGTGCAATAGGGCGAGGAGCGTGAAAACATCGGCGCGGTGGTGAAGCCGATCTGGTTGTTGATCACGAAATGCATCGTGCCGCCGGTGCGGAAGCCCTTGATGCCCGACATGGCGAAGCACTCGGCCACCACGCCCTGGCCGGCGAAGGCGGCATCGCCATGGATCAGCACCGGCAGCACGCTGGTGCGGGCATCCACGTCGTGCAATTGCCATTGCTTGGCGCGCGCCTTGCCCAGCACCACCGGATTGACGATTTCCAGATGCGAGGGATTGGGGGTGAGCGAAAGGTGAACCTTGTGGCCGTCGAACTCCCGGTCGGAGGAGGCGCCCAGGTGATACTTCACGTCGCCCGAGCCCTCGACATCGTCGGGCTTGGCGCTGCCGCCCTGGAATTCATGGAAGAGCTGGCGATAGGGCTTGCCCATCACATTGACCAGCACGTTCAGGCGGCCGCGATGGGCCATGCCCAGCACGATCTCGCTGACGCCGAGCTGGCCGCCGCGCTTGATGATCTGCTCCAGCGCCGGGATGGTGGCCTCGGCGCCGTCCAGGCCGAAGCGCTTGGTGCCGACGAAGCGGTTGGAGGCGAATTTCTCGAAGCCTTCCGCCTCGATCAGCTTGTTGAGGATCGCCTTCTTGCCTTCGGGCGTGAAATTGACCGCATCGCCCTCGATGCGCTTCTGCAGCCAGATGCGCTGCTCGGCATCGTTGATGTGCATGAACTCATAGCCGATGCGGCCGCAATAGGTGCCGCGCAGCTTGGCCAGCAACTGGCGCGGGCTGGCGCGCTCAAGCCCCAGAAGGCCGTCGACATAGATGGGCAGGTCCAGGGTCGCGCCGTCGAAGCCATAAGTCTTCGGATCCAAGGTGGGCTGCGGCGTGCGGCGGGTGATGCCGAGCGGATCAAGATCGGCTTCCAGATGGCCGATCATGCGATAGGCGCGGATCATCTGGACGGCGTGAATGGAATGTTTGGGGGCGTCATCGCTGGCGGGCGCGGCGGGCTTGGCGCCCTTGCTCGAGTCCTTGCCCGGCTTTCCGGGGGCAGCCGGCGGCTCCTGGCCGGTGAGCGCGGCGATCAGATCGCTCGCGGGAAGGGAGGCTTTGGCATCGCGCTTCCAGGCCGGGCCACGGCCCAGTTGGGTGGGAAGAAGACCCTGCTCGCCGAGCTGGCCGAAATAAGTTTGCCAGCCCTGGTCCACGCTGGCCGGATCGGCCAGCCAGGCCCCATACATCTGCTCGACATAGGCTGCGTTGGTGGGGTTGAGGAACGAGGTCGCTTCGAAGATGTCGTTGGAGGCGCGGTTCAGGCGATCTGATGGAGATTGCTCAGTCATTTCAAACGTTTGTGGGCCGGCTTGTTGGGCCTGGCCACCTTCCTGGTGACGCCGCTTTTGTGGCGGCGGTGGTAACGCCTTTGGTCAGGCGATTCAACGCAGAATACCGTTAAGATGGGCTCAATTGACCCACTTTGCATGACGGAAACATGGCAGCGGGCAAGCCTTATGTGCATGGCCCAAACGAGCCATTGCAGCCTGCTTTTTGAGCAAGCCCGGATGTCGGTTCGGTAATGGGCTTAAAAGGCTTACTTGCCGTTCAGAAGCTCGACCAAGGTGGTCCCCAAGGCAGCCGGGTTGGGCGAAACCCGGATGCCGGCGGCCTTCATGGCCTCGATCTTGGAGTCCGCGCCGCCCTTGCCGCCACTGATGATCGCGCCGGCATGGCCCATGCGGCGGCCAGGCGGGGCGGTAACGCCGGCGATGAAGCCGACCATGGGCTTCTTCACTTTGGAATGCTTGACGAAGTCGGCGGCGTCTTCCTCGGCGCTGCCGCCGATTTCGCCGATCATGATGATGGACTTGGTCTCCGGATCGGCCAGCAGCATCTCCAGCACATCGATATGCTCGGTGCCCTTCACCGGATCGCCGCCGATGCCGACGCAGGTGGTCTGACCCAAGCCCACCGCCGTGGTCTGCCATACCGCTTCATAAGTGAGGGTGCCGGAGCGGGACACGATGCCGACGCTGCCGCGGCGATGGATGTGGCCCGGCATGATGCCGATCTTGCATTCGCCGGGTGTGATCACGCCGGGGCAGTTGGGTCCGATCAGACGTGACTTCGAACCGGAGAGCGCGCGCTTGACCTTGACCATGTCCAGCACCGGGATGCCTTCGGTGATGCAGACGATCAGCGGCACTTCGGCGTCAATCGCTTCCAGGATGGCGTCGGCCGCGAAAGGCGGCGGCACATAGATGGCGCTTGCATCGGCGCCGACTTTTTCCTTGGCTTCGCGCACGGTGTCGAACACCGGCAGGCCCAGATGGGTCGAGCCGCCTTTGCCCGGCGTGGTGCCGCCGACCATCTTGGTGCCATAGGCGATGGCCTGTTCGGAATGAAAGGTGCCCTGGTTGCCGGTGAAGCCCTGGCAGATGACCTTGGTGTTCTTGTCGACGAGGATGGACATTACTTCTTACCCTTCACGGCCTTGACCACCTTCTCGGCGGCGTCGGCGAGATTGTCGGCGGAGGTGATGGCCAGGCCCGATTTGGCCAGGATCTGCTTGCCCAATTCGACATTGGTGCCTTCCAGGCGAACCACCAGCGGCACGCTCAGCGAGATTTCCTTGGCGGCGGCGATGATGCCTTCGGCGATGATGTCGCATTTCATGATGCCGCCGAAGATATTGACCAGGATGCCCTTCACGTTGGGGTCGCTGACGATGATCTTGAAGGCCTGGGTGACCTTTTCCTTGGTGGCGCCGCCGCCGACGTCCAGGAAGTTGGCGGGCTCACTGCCGTAAAGCTTGATGATGTCCATCGTGGCCATGGCCAAGCCCGCGCCGTTGACCATGCAGCCGATCTCGCCGTCGAGCTTGATGTAGGAGAGGTCGTATTTGCTGGCTTCCACTTCCGCCGGGTCTTCCTCGTCCAGGTCGCGCAGCGCCTGCACGTCCTTGTGGCGGTAGAGCGAATTGTCGTCAAAGTTCAGCTTGGCATCCAGGCAGATGATGTTGCCGTCCTTGGTGACGACCAGCGGATTGATTTCCAGAAGGCTCATGTCCTTGGCCAGGAACGCCTCGTACAGCGACTTGACCACCTTGCCGATCTGCTTGGCCTGCTCGCCCTTCAGGCCCAGCGCCACGGCGATCTCATTGCCGACATAAGGGGAATAGCCGGCCGCGGGCTCGATCTGGAAAGTATGAATCTTCTCCGGCGTCTTGTGCGCCACTTCCTCGATGTCCATGCCGCCTTCGGTGGAAACGATGAAGGCGATGCGGCTGGTGGCGCGGTCCACCAGTGCCGAAAGATAAAGCTCGCGCTCGATCGCCGAGCCGTCCTCGATATAGAGGCGCTTGACCAGCCGGCCGTGCGGGCCGGTCTGGTGGGTGACCAGGGTCATGCCCAGCATGCGCTGGGCTTCCTTCTTCACGTCCTCGATGGATTTGACCACCTTGACGCCGCCGCCCTTGCCACGGCCGCCGGCATGGATCTGGGCCTTGACCACCCAGACCGGGCCGCCCAGCGCTTCGGCGGCCTTGACCGCCTCTTCCACCGTGAAAGCGGGCTGGCCTTTGGGGACGGGCACGCCGAATCCGCGCAGCACCTCTTTGGCCTGATATTCGTGTATATTCATGGAGTTAGCCCCTGACCCGGGTGAAAAGTGCGGGCACAATAGAGAGGGCTAAACCCTTCCGCAACGCGGCGAATGGGCCGTTTTGAGCCGAAAATGGCGCTGGCCGGGGATTTGCGTGGGCCATCCCGGTCTGGATTGCTCGGCTTCCGGCGAGGGTGCCCGTTCGCCGGCCCGCTCTCAGTGTCCCAAAACGGCGCAGCGGGACCTCCCATCCCTCTTACCGGCCCGGACATCTCTGGCACGGAACGTGAAGCCTCCCGGTCAACAGATTCAGTTGGAAGGCACGAAGGAGTCCACCCAATGCCGCATAAGTCCGCGAAATTCCTGACCGCCGTGCTGGCAAGCACCGGCCTTGTGGTCAGCCCGCTGGCCGCCCAGGCCGGCGGGATGGGTCATTTTGGGAACGGCGGCGGCCCCGGCGTCCCGAATTTGCGTTGCCCCGAGGTCCCCAGCGGTCATCCCGTCATGAACCGCTCCTTCACGGTCAACAAGACGAACAACTTCAACAACACGCTGAATGTCTACAAAAACACCAACGTCGAAAACAATGTGAACATCTACAAGCCGGTGACGATCACCAACAATATCGACAACTCCAAGAACATCACCGTCTATAAGCCGGTCAACGTCACCACCAACATCGACAATTCAAAGAATATCGAGATCAATAAGAGCATCGATAACTCCAAGAACATCGAGATCACCAAGAACATCGACAATTCCAAGAACATCAACGCGTCCAAGAATATCGAGATCAACAAGTCCATCGTCATCAACAAGAATGTCGATGTTCAGGTCAGCGCTATTGCCATGGCCCAGGCCCAAGCCTTCGCGGCCTCGGGCGCTGCCGCCGGCGCCATTTCCTTTGCCGGCTTTTCCGGCGGCATTCCGGAATCGCCCGGTTTCGTCGCCGGCGGCGAGATCAATGTGAATGTGGAGGCCGCAGCCCCCGCCTGCACCTTCCAGGAAGCCACGGTCATCAAGGCAATCCATGCCCTCTGTGTCTCCGAGGATCATCACGAATTTCCCGCCTCCCACATGGTGGAGGACAGTTGGATCCGCGCCGGTTATGAGGGCGAGATCGCCCGCTGCCTGCCCGGTTCGTCGCTGAAAGTCACGATCGGCTCGGTGCTCCAGTCGTCCGAAGGCGCCGCCGTTTCCACCGCCCATGGCGAAACGCTGATGTGTGCCCCGCATGAGGCGCTGCGCTATTACAAGGGCGGCCTGCTGAAATGCGCGCCCGCCATGCGGGTGCCGGACTGCACCGAGCGCACCAACCTGCGCAAATACGGCACCGGCGACATGTTCTTCAGCTATGTGACACGCGTGTGCCTGGAGACCGGCCGCGAATTGGTCGGAGCCGAATCCCGCGAGCCCCTGCGCGCTTACTGATCTGTCCTGCCCCCGAACCTTACGGGCCGCGCTTCCGCGCGGCCTTTTTCTTTGCCTGTTTCAAAGGGGCCCAAACATGCCCCGGAACCGGCCATTTGTTGCCAGTGGTTGCACCATCTCTGAACACCGGAAAAGCCGTTTCAGTCCGTACGGTTGGCACGCTTTTCGCTCTTTTTCCAGCAGTGGCCCGCGGAACGCTCCGTTCCGGAGCATCGCGGGTTTGGCAGGTCAAAAGTGAGCGGGTCCATGAAGCACAAGAATTCGCATCTGCTGGTCGGATATTGGAGCCGGCTCCGCAAGGGGCGTGAGGTCCCGGATCAGACCGACATCGATCCGCGCGCCATCAAGCGCTTTCTCTCCTACACCTTCATTCTCGACTACGAGAATCCGGGTCGTCCCGTTTACCGTCTCGCCGGCACCGCGCTCTGCGAGCGTTTCGGCTTCGAGCTCAAGGGCACCAGCTTCCTGGGCCATTGGGAATCCCAGTCAACCACGTCCCTGGTCTCGCTGCTGCGCCAGGCGATGAAGACGCGCCAGCCCGTATGCCTGTCCTCCATAGCCGCCACCGTCGACGGCGGCATGGTGGAGTTGGAAACGATCCTGACGCCTGTCTCGATGAACAGCGGGGAGCCGAACCGCTTTTTCGGCATGGTGCAGATGTTGAGCGATCCCACCCCGCTGCTGGGTCGGGCCATCGCTTATGAACGGCTGGTGGGATCGCAGCTGGTCCAGGAAGACGAGCCTTTCACCGAGAACGATCAGAACCTGCCGCCGCCGCCCCCGCCCTCGCTGCGCGCTCATCCCAAGGCGCCCTATCTGCGGCTGGTGGTCTCGCAGGACAGCCCCGCTTTCCTGAATTTCGGCTCGGGCGATTTGCTTGAGCAGATGGCCTCGGCCCTGGGCCGCTGGCGCGCCGCCAACAGTGAAGACGATAGCAGGCTGATCTAAGGGCCTTCTAAGGTTTTGGCCGCAAGCTTTGCTTACGGCCTTGGTGGCACCGTCGTGGACGGGGCGTTGAGGTCGGGCCGGTCTGGCGTCGGATTCTTGGAAATCGGCCGGTCCACCGGATCGTTGCGCATGATGTCCGTATCCAGCCGCGCCGCATTCTGCTTCTGCTGCAGATAGGGAATTTCGTAGGCCTCGACCTTGGCGCGATAGGCTTCGAACGTCGCTTCATCCTGCGCCGTGCGCTTGTCGCAACGCTCGGCCGGGAGGCCGGCCTGCTCCTGGCACCACAGGTCGAAGTTCATTTCCTGGACGCGGTAGTTGCCGTTGCGCTGCGCGGAAGCGGGCACGCTCACGGCAGTCAGACAGACCGCTGTCGCAATCAGCACGCCCGTTCTCACGCGATACGCCATCTTGGTCATAACGAGAACTTAGGCGCTTTGGTGCGGCTGCGACAGCCACAAAAAGGTGACAGCGCAGGCAAAAGCATGCGGCCCGCATCCATGTCTGGATGCGGGCCGTTAAACTTCTGTTGGATTTATTAAGGCTGCAGCGTGATGACGGTGCGGCGGTTCTTGGCTTCCTTCACGCCGTCGCCGGTCTGGACCGCCAGGTCCGTCTCGCCGACGCCGCTGGCATGCAGCGCGGTCCTGCGCGCACCCATCTGCACCAGCGCTTCCACCACAACATTGGCCCGCTTGACCGAAAGCTTCTGGTTGTAGTCGTCGGGGCCGGAAGTGTCGGTGTGGCCGACGATGACGATGTTGCTCTGGCCGCCGGAACGGGCGGTGGCAATCACATCGTCCAGCACCTTGAGCTGCTCGGCTTTCAGAGTCCAGGAATCGAAGTCGAAATAGACGGTGAAATCATTGCTGGCAGCGGCGGGCGCCGATGCGGGCGGCGGCACGGGGGCCGACGTCACCGGGGCGGGCATGGGAGCCGGAGCCGGCGGCGGGGTCGGCCGGGCGCCGCTCTCAAGCCTCAGAAGCGAGGAATCCAGCGCGGTTTTGCAGGCCTGCGCGGCTGCGGCGGCGCTGGCCACCGTGCTGTACAGCGCCCAGCAGTCATAATCGGCCTGGGCGCGGGCGGCCTGTTCGGGGAACTGGTCCTTATTGGCGGCGATGGCGCGGGTCAGGCGGCCCCGAATGGTGGTCTGGGCAGGGCCGCTGCCGGCTTCCGGTTCAGGCTCGGTGCCGGCCGTGGCCAGTTCGGCCTTGGCGGTGAAGGCCTTGGCCAGCAGGTCGCTGGAGGTATCGCTGCTGGAGAAGGGGTTGATGGAGTCGAAGAAGCCGCTTTCCGCCGGCTCGGCGGGAAGGGCCGCGGCCTGGGCGGACAGGTCGGTATAGTCCTTGGTGAGCGCCTGGGTGAAAGGCGTGCCCTCGGCGGTATCTTCATCGCTGGAGCAGGCCGCCAAGCCCGCCGCCAGAAGTGCGGCTGCCGCAAACATGGTGAAGCGCCGACCCTGTCTGCGCAGTGCAAAGTTCGACATTTTCTATCCCCACTGTCGGCCGGCCCTGGCCCCCTTGGCCCCGCCCCGCCGCAATTTTTACCCAGTTCTTCCTATAGCGCGACGCAAGAACATGAAAAAGGCCCTTGTTTCGAAACGCTTGCCTGGGGGCAGGTACCCCTGGACTTGGTAAAAGCCGCAGTTTGGCTGACTTTATTGGGGCCGGTAACCTCCTGTTGAGGCCGCCGGGCTTACAACTGTGTCAGCAGACGTTAAACATTCGGGGCAGGCCTATGCAGGGCTTGGCAATGGCCAAGAAGGATGCCGACCCGGCCACCGGGAAAGCCGGTGCCGAACGGCGCCGCTTCCGCCGGGTCAAAGTGGACCTTCCGGGCCGGCTGTTCATTCCCGCCGATTCCCGCGAGGCCCGTTGCACGGTCCTGGACCTGTCGCCGGGCGGCGCGGCTCTGGCCTGTGAGACCATTCCCGAGGCCGGCACCACCCTGGTGCTTTATGTCGACAGCTTCGGCCGCTTCGAAGGCACGGTGGTGCGCTGCGACGGTAGTGGCTTCGGCATGGCGTTCGTCTGCACGCCCTCCAAGCGCGAGCGCACCGCCGAGCAGCTGATCCTGTTCCTCAACAAGAGCCTGGTGGATGACAGCGTGCTGCGCCGGCACGAACGCTCCAGCCAGAAAGGCTTTGCCAAATTCACCCGCGCCGACGGCCAGATCATCAATTGCGAGATCATGGATATGTCAGTGGGCGGGGTCTCGCTGAAGACCGATACCAGGCCGCCGATCGGTGAATTCGTGCTGATCGCCCAGATCGCCGGCCGCGTTGCCCGCCATCACGCTGACGGCATCGGCATCGAATTCGTCGGCCAGGAGCGGCATGCTCCCGAGCACGCGATCAATAGCTTCCGCCAGAGCTAAGCCGCTCCTCAGCGAAATTCCGGTCCTACCGCCCATATCACCAGCGAACGGCGGATGCCCCGCGTGATGGGCGTCACCTGATGCAGCACATTGGCCGGGAAGGCCACCAGGGCGCCGCGCGTCTTGGGCGCGACATCGATCTGATGGCCGCCGCGCACCTGAAGCTCGCAGCCGTCATAGTCCGAAGGCGCACTGAGCTGCAGCGACAAGGTCAGCTTGCGCGGCTCGCGGGCGGGGTCGGAAGGGTCGCGGCCATAATCCTTGTGCCACTCGAAATGACCGCCCTCCGGGCCGCCATAAAGCGCGTACTGGAAGTTGGCCAGGCCCGACAGATCGAAACGGAAGAAGCGGGCGTTCAACGCCAGCACGGCCTCTTCCAGGCGGCGATGGAAGAATTCGGTCCTGGGATTGCGTTCGACCCAGGCGACCAGGGTCTTGCGGATGCTGTCGTAACTTGCGCCGCCAACCGACAGTTCAGCCTTTTCCAGCGCCAGGCTGTCGCCATAGCGGGTAATCGTGTCGAGTTCGGGCTCGCTGAACAGGCCCTCCCATGACACCAGAGCCCCAGACATGACTGGAGCCTGAGCCGATGATCCCCCCATAGCTCCCCCTCGAGCGTGGGTGTTGTTGACACTAGCCTAGAGCAAGTTGGACGCGACCGGAAAGGGCCTAGACGAGGTTCTGGATCTGACTGGAGGCCAGCATCAGCTTGGCAACCGACAAATCGCCGCTGGATTCCATGGCGGCCAGGAAATCGCGGGTGCGCGCCAAGGCATCGGCATTGTCGCCGCTCCATTGCTCCACGCTCTTTCCGTTTTTCAGCAGGACGCCGGCAATGCCGCGCTGGGCGCTTGCAAGGTCGCCCATCAGGCGGCGCAGCGCCAGACGGTCCCAATGCTCCGGCGGATGGAAACGTTCGACCATGGAGCGCACACGATCCAGGCCCAGCTCGCGTCCGACAGCGAAGTAAAGAGCGCCGGCCCTGCCGATATCGCTGCCGCTGTCCTGCGCCAGCACCACCACATCCAGACCGGCCGAAAGGGGCGCCAGCAGCACCATGTCGCGCGCCAGGTCTTCCGGTGCGCCGGACGCGGCCAGGGTCGTGATGCGGTCCTGTTCTTCCCGCTCCGTCACATAACTCTGGCGCAAGGCCTCGATGCCGGCGCGATAGCGCGCCGCCGTATCGGCCAGCGCGGCGTTCGCCGGAACATGGGTCAGGAACCAGCGGCTGGCGCGCCGGAAATGGTCGGCAAGGTCGCTGTAAAGCTGGGTCTGGAGACTGGCCGGGAGCGTCAGATCCAGAGCGTCGATCCGCGCTTTCAGCGCCGAAAGACCGAAGGCGCCATCGCTGAGAACAAAGGCGCGCGCGACATCGGCCGGGGAAAGGCCCGTGACTTCCCGGGTGCGAAGGACGAAGACCGGCCCGGCGAGATTGACGATGCTGTTGGTCAGCACCGTGGAGATGATTTCACGTTTCAGGCGGTGGCGCTCCGGTTCCTGCGGAAAGGCGTTCACCGCGCCTGGCGGGAAATAGCCCGCCAGCAGGCTTGCGAAGAACGGATCGTCGGGCAGTGGACTGGCCAGGATTTCAACATCCAGATCCAGCTTGGCATAGGCCAGAAGCACGCAGAGTTCGGGCCGGGTCAGGACCTTGCCGTCCTTGGCCAGCGTCTTGAGTTGCGCGTCGCTGGGCAAGAATTCCACCGCCCGGTCCAGCTTGCCCCGCTGTTCCAAATCGCGGATCAGCCGGCCATGGGAATCCAGGTCGCGCGCGGCTTCGAGCTGGGCCACCGAGAGCGCCAGGGTCTGGTTGTAATTGTCGGCCAGCACATGCACCGCCACATCGTCCGTCATCGCGGCCAGCAATTGATTGCGTTTTTCCTGGGACAGTTCGCCCCGCATCACCGGCCCGCCCAGCAGAATTTTCAGGTTCACCTCATGGTCGGAGGTATCAACCCCGGCGCTGTTGTCCACCGCATCGGTGTCGATGTGCCCGCCGCTCCTGGCATATTCGATACGGCCGAGCTGGGTGACGCCCAGATTGGCGCCTTCGCCCACCACCTTGGCCTGGATGTCGCTGCCATTGATGCGGATGGCATCATTGGCGCGGTCGCCGACCTCGAGATTGGATTGGGTGGAGGCCTTGATGTAAGTGCCGATGCCGCCGAACCACAAAAGGTCGGTATCCAGTTTCAGCAGCGCTTTCATCAGTTCCGGCGGCGACATCGCATTCTTTTCGGCGCCGATCATCGCCCTCACGTCCGGCGAGAGGGGAATCTCCTTGAGCGAGCGGGCAAAGACGCCGCCGCCGCTGCCGATCTTGCTCTTGTCGTAATCGTCCCAGCTCGAGCGTGGCAGATTGAACAGGCGCTCGCGCTCGGCAAAGCCGGTGGCGGCATCCGCATTGGGATCGAGGAAGATGTGACGGTGATCGAAAGCGGCCACCAGCCTGATGTGCCGCGACAGCAGCATGCCGTTGCCGAACACATCGCCCGACATGTCGCCGACGCCAATGACCGTAAAGTCCGTACTCTGGATGTCGGTGCCCAGTTCGCGGAAATGGCGCTTGACCGCTTCCCAGGCGCCGCGGGCGGTGATGCCCATCTTCTTGTGGTCATAGCCGACGCTGCCGCCGCTGGCGAAGGCGTCGCCCAGCCAGAAGCCGCGTTCCAGCGCGATGCCGTTGGCGATGTCGGAGAAGGTGGCGGTGCCCTTGTCGGCCGCCACCACCAGATAGGGATCGTCGCCATCGGGGCGCAGCACATCGGGCGGCGGCACGATCCGGCCGTCCCGGTCCAGATTGTCGGTGACATCGAGCAGGGCGTTGATGAAGGTCTTGTAGGCGGCGATGCCGGTTTCCATGAACTGTTCGCGGCTGGGATTGGCCGGCATCAGCTTGGGGTAGAAACCGCCCTTGGCGCCCACCGGCACGATCACGGCATTCTTGACCTGCTGCGCCTTGACCAGGCCCAGCACCTCGGTGCGGAAATCCTCGCGCCGGTCGGACCAGCGCAGGCCGCCGCGGGCGATGCGGCCGAAGCGCAGATGCACGCCTTCCACCGAAGGGGCATAGACGAAAATCTCGCGCCAAGGCCGCGGCGCCGGCAGCTCGTCCAGCTTTGACGAATCCAGCTTGAAAGAAAGCGCCGGGCGCATTGTCCCATCAGGGGCCTTCTGGAAGAAGTTGGTGCGCAGCACCGCATCCAGCACATTCTTGAAGCGGCGGAGGATGCGGTCGTCGTCGAGCGAGGGCACGTCCTTGAGCGCGGTTTCGAGGCGCTTCTCGATATCGGCGACGCGCGCCTCGCGGCCCGCCTCGGCGGCCGGATCGTTGCGGGCATAGAAAAGCGCCACCAGGAGGCCGGCCAGTTCGGGATTTTTGACCAGCGCCTGCTGCATGTAAGCGACGCTGAAGGTGAAGGCGGCCTGGCGCAGGAACTTGGCGGCCGCGCGCAGGATGGTGATGTCGCGCCAGACAAGACCGGCCCCCATCACCAGCTTGTTGAAGTCGTCACTTTCCGCCTCGCCCCGCCACACCGCGTGCAGTGCGTCTTCGAGACCAATGCGGACTTCCTCCAGCTTCACGGGCGTGCCGTCTTCCCGCTCCATGCTGAAATCCAGGATGGCCGCTTCCTGGCGCCAGCCCCCGTCGCGATTGAAGGAGACAGGGAAGGAATCCTCCGCGATCACCTTCAGGCCCAGATTCTCGAACACCGGCAGGGAGGCGGAGAGCGGCAGCACCTCGCCCAGCACATACAGCTTCAGCCTCAGCGCGCTGGCGGCATCATTTTCCTTGCGCCAGACCTTGGCCCTGAGGCGCAGATCCTCCTTGTCGGTGGCGAGACTTTCCAGAACACGCAGATCCGCCGCGCCCTCGCGCGCCGGGAAATTGTCGCGATAGCCGGGCGAGAAGCGGGGGGAAAGAGCGGCCAGCCGGGTGGCGCCCTCAGATCTGCCCATCATGGCGGCGAAGGCATCGGTCAGGCCATCGTCCCAGGTGGTGAGCAGTTCGCCGATCTTCCGTTCCAGCTCGCGCACATTGACCTGGGGCAGGGCGCCCGGGTTGCGGCCGATGATGAAATGCAGGCGCACCAGCGGGGTCTCATCCACCGCCGCCTCGAAGGCGGAGGTGCGCCCGTTCAGCGCCTCTGCCAGCAGGGCATGAATCTCGCCGCGATTTTTGGCGTTGACGTGATCGCGCGGCGCCAGCAGCAAAGCCGAGACAAAACGGTCGAACCGGTCGAAGCGCAGGAACAGGCGGATGCGCGGCAGCCCGCCCATATGCAGGATGCCTGTGGCGATCTCGTAAAGCTCTTCGGGCGAAATCTGGAACAGCTCGTCGCGGGGGAACGTGTCCAGGATATGCGTCAGGGCCTTGCCGTCATGACTGGCCGGATTGAGCCCGGCTTCCGCCATCACGGCCTCGATCTTGCGGCGCAGAAGTGGAATGGAACGCGCCTGCGCGGCATAGGTGTTGGAGGTGAACAGACCGACGAAACGCCGCTCGCCGACAAAGGCGCCGTCCGGTCCGAAGGTCTTGATGCCGATGTAATCCATATGCGCGCGGCGATGGACCAGGCTCCTGACCGCGCTCTTGGTGATGATCAAGGGATCGGACGCATCCAGAAAAGCGCGCACCTCGGCGCTGAGCCCCTGACGCTCGCCGCTCTTGGCATCGCGCACCACCCGCATCGCGTCGTCGGCGAGCACGCCAAGACCACTGCCCTTCACCGGCTCCAGGATGCCGTTGGCGCCATCCTTGACCAGCACATAGTCGCGCGCGCCCAGGAAGGTGAAATGATTGTCCGCCAGCCAGTCCAGGAAGGCGAGATCTTCGCTGATATCGGTCTCGCGTCCTGCCAGGCGTGGCGGATGGCGGTCCAGATCCCCACGCGCCGCCGCCAGCCGCGCCAGCATGGGCTTCCAGTCCCGCACCGCCGCCGCGCCTTGCGCAAAGGCGTCGCGCAGGGACGAAAGCAGATCTTCACGCGCCTGCGGCGCCAGGCTGTCACAGACCAGCGCGATGACGCTGGTATGCCGGCCGGCTATGTCCAGAATAGGGTGGAAAGCGGCTCTGAGACGCGCGCCGCCGGCGATGGCTGCCGCCAGGGCGGAGTCGAACAGGAATGGCCGGTCGTCATTAATGGCCACCAGGATCGTTTCATGGCCCAGTTCGAGCGCGGCGACATGGGAAGCGCCCCGCGCGCGCTTGGCCGCTTCTGCCCATACCGCCAATGCCAGCGCCGCCAGCTGGTCGGGTCGGGCGCGCAGGATGTCATCGGGTACCGCGCCTGCATAAAGCGCGTCGAAGAAGGCGGCGAGGCCGTCGTCCGCCGGTAACAGACGTCGCGCCTCAGCCAGTTTATCGCCTGCACCCTTGGCCGCTTCGCTTTCGGCGGAGCGGATGGCGGTCATCATGGTCATGGCTGGCCTCTTTCGAAAGGCGCGCTATCCAAACACGCGACTATAACGATCCGGTGGCAGATCGGTCGCCACACGCTCATCAGACTACTGGCAGGCGCGGCAACAGGTGCCGCGTCCGCAATATGCGCCAGGCAAATCCCAGGCCCGAGGCAGTGAGTGACGCCATGATGGCGCCGGCTACCCATGTATCCAGCGGCCAGGCGCCCAGCAGCGTGGCGCCGGCGACCAGCGCCGAGGCGGGCGCGGCGAAGGCGGCAAAACCCCGCGCATCGCGCAAGGTCAGGGCCATGCCCAGACTGGGCAGGGCGGCAAAGAAGAAGACCAGAGCGGGGGCGGGCTGGTCCGGCATGATCAGGAAGGCGCCGCCGCCCCAGACCGCGCCGGTAAAGAGAAGCAGCAGGCGCAAATCCGAACCGGCCTCGGCCAGCGGTGTGCGCCTGAGCGAACGCGCAAAGCCGCGGATGTGCAGGCGGATCATGGCGACGATGCCCAGCAGCACCAGCGCCGTCCAGGCAAAGCCGCCCTTCAGCCCGGCCCCGCCCGCTGCTGCGGCCCATGTCAGGGCCAGGGCGCCCGTCAGCATCAGAACCACGCAGGCTGCCGGGACCCGCGCCACGAATTGCGCCAGCTCCAGATTGCGGCCGGCTTCGCCATGCAGGCTGTGCAGGCGCGCGAGCGCGTTGTCATCCAGGCTTCGTGCGGGACGCGCAGGATCGGGAGAAGCCGCCGGGGAATTCCATTCCGCCAGGTGCAAATCGATAGGGGTCATTGACGAGGTGCTCCCCCATGCAGCGGCCACGTTCAATTTGCGCGGCTGCGCTGTATGAATCGGGGAAGGTAGATGATTCGCGTATTTCCCGACAGCGGGCGAGAAGGGAGATGAGCGTGCCGAGTGAAGCTGATCGTCTGATCGAAATGCTCGATCTCAAGCCGCATCCGGAAGGCGGCCATTTTCGCGAGACGTTTAGGGATGGCGGGCATCCGCCCGCGGGCAGCGATGCAAGCGGCGAAGGCCGCGCCCGCTCCACTGCCATCTATTTTCTGCTCAAGGGCGGCGAGGTCTCACGCTGGCATCGTATTGATGTCCCGGAGGTCTGGCATTTCTACCGCGGCGCCCCGCTGGATCTGACGATCGGCAAGGACCGCTATGTCCTCGGGCATGACATCGACAAGGCCCAGGTGCCGCAGCTTGTGGTGCCGGCGGGCCAGTGGCAGATGGCCCGCAGCCAGGGGGACTTCAGCCTGGTGGGCTGCACCGTCGCGCCCGGCTTCGAGTTCGAGCATTTCGAACTGGCGCCGGAAGGCTTTAGCCCTTGATTTACGGGCCTGGGTTCCTGCGGCAAGGGGCGCATGGGGGATGGTTTTGATTGACGGGGCGCCCGGCCCGCGCCCATGGTCGCGACCATAAAAACCAGCTGTCAGGGAAAAACGCTCATGAAGACGATGACTTTGGCGGGCCTGGCGCTCGGCCTTTTGACCACGGCTGCACTGGCCCAGGCCGACCGCCTTGGCATCCAGTCCGAGCCCGCCCATGACGGCACGCCGGCCTGGCATCTGGGACCGTCCTTTCCCGATCCCACCGGCTTCACCCTGGTGGACGCCGACGGCACCGTGCATGTGATCCCGCGCGAAGAACGCCGCGCCATGACGGGCGGCGCGGCGCGCGTGCCGGGCGGCCAGGGCGGTCCCAACTGCAGCCATTCCATCGTCTGCGGCCGCAAGAACGGCTTTGCCCGCAGTGCGCTGGCCCGCGTCGAGTGGGACCAGACCATGGGCTACAAATTTTCCTATCCCTATGCGGTGCCCAAGGGCATCGGCGGCGTGCCGTCGGTGGCGCTGGATTCCAAGGGCTATCTCTGGGTGTTCAAGCGCTCGCCCGAAGGCGTGGTCCAGCTGATGAAGTTCGACCCGAACCACAAGCTGGTGCTGGAAGTCCCCGAGAGCGTGATCGGCCACCAGGCCAAGGCCCACGGCATGGCCGTGGACAAGAACGACAATGTCTGGATCACCGACAATGGCCAGGCGACCGTGATGAAGCTGTCGCCCGAGGGCAAGCTCCTGATGACCATCGGCGTCAAGGACCACCGCGGCGACTGGGATGAAGCCAAGGGCCAGCGCTTGTTGTGGCAGCCGGTGATGGTGGGCTTCGGGCCCAACGGCGATCTCTATATTGCCGAGGGCCATGCCAATGAGAGCCCGAACGACGTCGACAATGATGATCCCACCAACAATATCGGCGCCGCCCGGATCATCCATTTGACCGCCGACGGCAAGTTCATCGGCCAGTGGTTCGGCGATGAAGTGGGACAGGGCAAGTTCGATTCCACCCACGGCATGGCGGTGGATCCCACCAATGGCGATGTCTGGATCGGCGACCGCGAGCAATATCGCATCGTGGTCTATACCGGCGACGGCAGGTTCAAGAAGACCTTTTCGATGCGCAATCTGGTCTGCGCCCTGAACTTCGACCACAAGGGCAATCCCTGGATGGCGTCGGGTCAGGACGGTCAGTTCCTGAAGCTCAACCGCGACGGCAAGGTGCTGGGCGCGGTGGGCAACGGCATGGGCGTCGGCACAGGCCAGTTCACCGAAGCGAGCTACTGGGTGTTCGATCGCAACGACAATCTGATCGCCGGCGATACCAGCGTCGGCCGTGTGACTGTTATGTCGAAGTGACCCCCTCCGGTTTCAACCTTCTCTCGGCTCGCTAGCGCTTCGCCTCGATCGTTGAAACCACCTCCCCCTTAGGGCGTGCTTCGCACGCAAAAGGGGAGGCGGGCCTTTGCTTGGTAGAAACAAAACGGCGCTCCCTGCGGGCGCCGTTTCTATTTTACGGCGATATCTTTCACGGAGATCGCGAATAGCTTGCCCAGCTCCTGCTGGATGGCGAGCGAGGAGGCCCGGCCCTCATGGCCATCGCCGGGCACAAAGCTCACCAAGAGGGTCTGGCCGGACAGTGCGATGGTGGGCTTGCCGCCTTCGGCCAGTTTCACGCTGTTGATGCGCTTGGCCAGGATGGGGCGCGCCGACGGCGTATCGGTCAGAAAGCGCTCGATGCCGGAGGCGGCGTTGATCAGCGCGTCAAACGCTCGCCCGCGGGTTCCCCCATCGGAGGCCACCACCGTCGGATCGGCGGAGAATTTCAGCGTGATGTTCTGGGCGTAAGTGATGTGGCCGGTTTCATCGCCAAAGGCCGTGGTCAATTCTGCGGCCGAAACCGTCCGCGGTTGAAGCGATTGCGAAGGGGTCTGATAGGTGGCGGGAATGCCTTGCGGCGCATCGCGGGTATAGAGGGTAAGTCCGCCCCACACCGATACGCGCAGCGCCGTGGCGCCGGTGTCGTATTTCATCAGCTTGGCGCCCAGCGAGCCGCGCTCCACGCTCAGGACGAAGGTTTCACTCGTGCCGGAGAAACGCAGCAGATAATGGATGCCGTCAGGCTGGAGCGTGAAGGTGAGTTTGTCGCCGGCGCTGTAGAGACCGGGCTCGACCGCGCTGGGCCGCTCCGCCCGAAGCCGTGATGCCATGCTGGGCGGTACGCCCGGCGGCGCATCAGGCTGTGCCATGGCCGGGCCTGCGAGCACCAAAGCCAGGAATGTGACCAAAGCTTTCACAACACTTCTCTTGGCGGCGTAAGCCGCCCCCGGGCAGCCCCGCCTCCTCCCTCTTATGGCCGCCAGGCTGTCATTCCTTTGGGGCAAATTTAAGCCGGCGAGCCGATAAGGCGAAGCGCCGGGGGCGCTTAGCTCAGGCAGAGCGCCCCCGCGAAGCGGGTTGGCTCGCTGCAGGGCCAAAATGCCCACAAACCGACCCTTCGGGCCCCCGCAAAAGAGGCCGGCGCGGTCGAGGTAACGGTGTGTTGCGAATCGCTCAGGCATGATGCGGGTGAGACCAGATCACGCCTTCCTTTCGCAGGCGTTTATGACTAAACCGAATCCACTTCACTCCATCGAAAGAAGGGGCCCCGCGTGACGAGCCTGGACAGTTTCAAGTGCCGCAAAACCCTCAAGGTCGGCAATAAAAGCTACACCTATTTCAGCCTCGCGGCGGCTGAGAAGAACGGACTGAAGGGCATTTCCCGGCTGCCCTATTCCATGCGGGTGCTGCTGGAAAACCTGCTGCGTCACGAAGACGGACAAACTGTTACCAAAGATGACATCCAGGCGGTGGCCGCCTGGACCAAGACGCGCACCTCCGACCGCGAGATCGCCTTCCGTCCCGCCCGCGTCCTGATGCAGGACCTGACCGGTGTGCCGGCGGTGGTGGATCTTGCCGCCATGCGCGACGCCATGAAGAAGCTGGGCGGCGATCCGGAGAAGATCAACCCGCTGGCCGAAGTGGATCTTGTCATCGACCACAGCGTCATGGTGGACAATTTCGGCCACCGCGACAGCTTCAAGAAAAACGTCGTCATCGAGTATGAGCGCAACAAGGAGCGCTACACCTTCCTGCGGTGGGGCCAGCAGGCCTTCGCCAATTTCCGCGTGGTGCCGCCGGGCACGGGCATTTGCCACCAGGTCAACCTGGAATATCTGGCGGAAACCATCTGGACCCGCAAAGCCAAGGATCCCAAAACCAAGAAGACCGTGGAAGTAGCCTTCCCCGACACGGTGGTGGGCACCGACAGCCATACCACCATGATCAACGGCTTGGCCGTGCTGGGCTGGGGCGTGGGCGGCATCGAGGCGGAAGCCGCCATGCTGGGCCAGCCCATCTCCATGCTGATCCCCGAGATCGTGGGCTTCAGGCTGACCGGCAAGCTGCGCGAGGGCGTCACCGCCACCGATCTGGTGCTGACCGTCACCCAGATGCTGCGCAAGAAAGGCGTGGTCGGCCGCTTTGTCGAATATTACGGCCCGGGTCTGGACGAGCTGAGCCTGGAAGACCGCGCCACCATCGCCAACATGGCGCCGGAATATGGCGCGACCTGCGGCTTCTTCCCCATCGATGGGGAGACGGTGCGCTTCCTCAAGAACACGGCCCGCAAGGCGCCCCGCGTGGCGCTGGTGGAGAAATACGCCAAGGCGCAGGGTCTGTGGCGCACCGCCAAGTCGGAAGATCCGGTCTTCACCGACACTTTGGAACTGGACATGACCACGGTCGAGCCGTCCATGGCCGGCCCCATGCGGCCGCAGGACCGCGTCGCCCTTTCCGGCATCGCCGGCAATTTCGCCGAGCATCTGATCAAGACCTGGAAAAAGGAAGACGTGGCCAACAAGCGGGCCAAGCTGGAAGGCAGCGAAGTCAGCATCGGCCATGGCGATGTGGTGATCGCCGCCATCACCTCCTGCACCAATACCTCCAACCCGTCGGTGATGATCGGCGCGGGTCTGGTGGCGCAGAAGGCGGTCGCACGCGGCCTGAAAGTGAAGCCCTGGGTCAAGACCTCGCTGGCGCCGGGCTCGCAGGTCGTCACCGACTATCTCGCCAAGGCGGGTGTGGACAAGGCGCTGGACAAGCTCGGCTTCAACCTGGCCGGCTATGGCTGCACCACCTGCATCGGCAATTCCGGCCCGCTGCCCGATCCGGTGGCCCATGCCATCACCGACAGCGATCTGGTGGCGGCGGCGGTAATCTCCGGCAATCGCAATTTCGAAGGCCGCGTGCATCCGCAGGTGCGGGCCAATTATCTGGCCTCGCCCATGCTGGTGGTGGCCTATGCGCTGGCCGGTTCGGTCAACATGGACCTCACCAAGGAGCCTGTGGGCTATGACAAGAAGGACGAGCCCGTCTATCTGAAAGACATCTGGCCGTCCCCGAAGGAAATCTCCGCCGCCGTCGCCAAGGCGGTGAAGCCGGCTGCCTTCAAGAAGCGCTATGGCAATGTCTTTGACGGCGACGCCAACTGGAAGAAGGTAAAGCTGGTCAAGGGCCAGACCTATCAGTGGGACCCGACCTCGACCTATGTGAAAAACCCGCCCTTCTTTGAAGGCATGACCGTCAAGCCCAAGGCGGTGGAGGAAGTGAAGGGCGCCCGCGTGCTGGCGGTGTTCGGCGATTCCATCACCACCGACCACATCTCGCCCGCCGGCAATATCAAGGCCACCGCGCCGGGCGGCGTCTATCTGTCCGAGCGGCAGGTGTCGCAGAAGGACTTCAATTCCTATGGATCACGCCGTGGCAATTTCGAACTGATGGAACGCGGCACCTTCGCCAATATCCGCATCCGCAACGAAATGATGGGCGGCGCCGAAGGCGGCAACACCATCTATTACAAGACGCCGGATGGGGACGGGCAGACCATGTCCATCTTCGATGCTGCACAGGCCTACAAGTCAGACGGCCATCCGGTGGTGGTGATCGGCGGCAAGGAGTATGGCACCGGCTCTTCCCGCGACTGGGCGGCCAAGGGGCCAGCCCTGCAGGGCGTGCGCGCGGTGATCACCGAAAGCTTCGAGCGGATTCACCGCTCCAACCTGATCGGCATGGGGGTTGCGCCTTTCTGCTTCGAGGCCGGCAAGACCCGCAAGGATTACGGCTTCACCGGGCGCGAGGTGGTGGACATTCCCGGTCTCTCGGGCTCGCTCAAGCCGCGTCAGAAGATGGAAGCCATTGTCCATCGCGCCGATGGGTCGCGGTTCACCCTGCCGCTCTATCTGATGATCATGACGGCGGACGAGGTCGCGTATTTCACCAATGGCGGCATTCTCCCGTACGTGCTGAGAAACCTCCTAGTCGCGTAAGTGTATGATGCCGCGTGGCGGCATCTGATTCCCTTGGTCTCATCGCGGCGGCGGCGTTGTTCGCCGCCGCTGTCGGCGCTTGGTGGCTTTCTGCACCGCTCAAGTCGCGCGAGCGGCTTTACCTGCGCTTTGCGGCCGTGCTGCTGGCGGCGCTGGCGGCGTCGGTGCCATTCGGCCTGGCCGATGTGACGGTTCTCTTCCTGTTGCCTCTCGCGGCCTGCGCCCTGATGGTTTCGACGCTGGCTGGGGTATTGCCGGTAGGTCTGGCGGCGCTTGTGCTGGTGCTGGCGTTGGCCGGCGGTCTTGCTGCACTCATTACAGGCCTCTGGCCGTTGGCGCTGCTGCCGGTGGTGCTGGCGGGGCTTGCCGTGATGGCCGCGGCCATCAACAACCTCGCATTGATGCCGGTGCTGGCTGGTGCGAGCCTGCTGGCAGCGGGTCTTGTTTTCGTGGAGCAGGGTGCACGCGCAGGCCTGATGCTGTTTGCAGCCGCGGGCCTGATAGGTTTAAGCCGGCCTCAGCTTCTGCGGTCCAGCAACAGCGCCATGCGGCCCAGACGCGCCGTGCCATAGGCCGTTTCCACCGACGTGCACAGGCGCCGCTCGGGCATCACCTGACCCAGCACCTGCGCGACAAAGGTTGGCAGCAGCCGCGGCGCGTCCCAAATCGGATCATAAGCTTCCGTGCCAGGCTGGCACACCAATCCGACTTGAACGCGGGGCGTTGCGCTTTCCTCGGCTTCCGAAGCCGGTGGCGGATAATGATCCAAGGCGCTGGAGGGGCTGGCTTTTTCGACCGCGTGCGCCGGCAATCCGGCGCCGGGGGCGCCGCTGCGGAAGTTTGTTTCGGTGCTCGGGCTCACGCGCATGTCCTCGAGTAACGCAAGTGCCACGCCAGGTTCCGCTAACCTTACGGAAAAGCATCGCGATTTCCGCTTTTTTAAGGCGACCTGTCCATACTCAGGCCGAAAAACCGCACAGAAAAATCAGCGGCAAATGTGGTGGTTTCGTGCTGAACGCGGCAGTCCATGATCATAGTCAGACCGCCCAGCTGAGCCGGCTGGAAGAAGAGCTGCGTTTGCGCCTGGCGGCCAAGGGCGCCGGCGCGGCGGCGTTCGACTGGGACGTGGCAGGCGGCACCATCGCCTGGGACGGCGCGACCGACATCCTGCCGCTCCATCTGGATACCGCCAGCGCCCGCAATTTTCTGGATGCCATCGCGGCGGAACGGCGCGACGAATTGCAGGCGGTGCTGGATTCCCGAGACACGGCCCAGAAGTTTTTCGTCATCGATATCGAGATCGCCAGCGCCATGGGCGCGGTGATCTTCACCATGGCGGGCACGCGCATGCCGGGGGCGGACGGCGTCACCCAGCGGCTTGTCGGCCTGATGCGCGACACCACCGAGCGCGGCCATGAAGTGCGCCGTCTGTCCTATCTGGCCACCCGCGACGAACTGACCGGACATCTGAACCGCAACGCCCTGCGCGAGGGCCTGGCCAAGGCGATCGAGCGCGCCAAGGAGGAGAGCCGCAACTGCGCCTTCCTGGTGGCCTCGATCGATCGGCTGGCCATGATCAACGACAGTTTCGGCTTCGATGCCGGCGATGAAGTCATCATGGGCGTCGGCGAGCGCCTGGCCCATACCCTGCGCGGCACCGACATCATCGGGCGCATCGCAGGCAACAAGTTCGGCGTGGTGCTGAAGAATTGCCGCGAGCATGAGATCAGTGTCGTGGCGGCCCGGCTTCGGGCGGCGGTGCGGGCCAATGGCATAGAGACCCGTTCGGGGATGGTTGCGGCCACCTGCTCGGTCGGCGCGGTCTGGCTGCCGCAGGCCGCCTCCACCAGCCAGGAAGCCATGCTGCGCGCCGAACAGGCACTGGACAAGGCGCGCGCCAATGGCCGCGACGGCTTTGCCGCTTATCAACCTTCGGCCAATCGCGAGACCGCGCGCCTGCGCCTGATGCAGATCTCCGACGAGGTGATGGAGGCGCTCAAGGAAAAGCGTCTCAAGCTCGCCTATCAGCCGATCATCGGCGCCCGCAGCCGCCGCATCTCGCACTATGAATGCCTGCTGCGCATGGTCAAACCGGACGGCAGCGTGCTCTCGGCCGGCCATTTCGTGCCCGCTGCCGAGCAGATGGGTATCGTCCATCTGGTGGACCGTTTCGCTTTGGAAGCGACCGTCACCCAGCTCAAGGCCAATCCGGATCTGACCCTGGCGGTCAATGTTTCGGGAACGGCTGCGTCAGACCCGGCCTGGCTGCAAAGCTTCATCGAGTATGTGCGCAGCGAAAAGGACATGGCGCCGCGGCTGATCGTGGAGCTGACGGAAACGGCCGCCTTGCACCATTTCGAGGAGAATGCCCATTTCGTTTCCCAGCTGCACGACATGGGCGTGCGCGTGGCGATCGACGATTTCGGCGCCGGCTATACCTCGTTCCGCAACCTGCAGATGCTGCATGTCGATACGGTCAAGATCGACGGTTCCTATGTGAAGGATCTCGCCCAGTCGCCCGAGAACCAGGTCTTTGTCCGCACTCTTGTAGGATTGGCCCGCAACTTCGACATCAAGACGGTGGCCGAATGGGTGGGCTCGGAAGACGACGCCGCGCTGCTGGAAAGTTTCGGTGTGGATTATTTCCAGGGCTTCCATTTCGGCGAGCCGATCATGGATCCGAGATGGGGTTAGGCCGCGTTCTCGCGCCCGCTACTTCGCCCAGGCCGTGACTTTGGAATTACCGTCATTTTCCACGATGACGGTGAACTTCTCCCGCGGCGCCTCGAAATCCACCAGCCAGCGGTCCTTGATCTTCTGTACGCCCCCCATCGTCAGGGTCCCGCAATGACCGCGGCAATATTTGTTGAGGCGGCTGGAGGCAATCTGCTGCGCTTCCCGCGTGGTCATTGGAGCAGCACAGCCGCCCAGCAGGGCGGATAGCGACAGAAGCGTGAAGGCCCCCAGTATGGGCCGGATCACTTGCGCTGGCTCAACTCGGCCAGCTGCCTGCGCATCTGTTCCATTTCTTCCTTGAGATCGGCGACCTCGTCGGCGGCGGGCGCTGCGGCGGCCGGCTTCCTGGCCGTTTCGGGCTTGGCGGCGCCCGCATTGCCGAAGGGCGTGAACATCGCCATGGCATTCTCGAACAGCTGCAGGTTCTGCCGCGTCATGTTCTCGATCATCTGGTTGCCGCCGCCCAGCGCTTCGGCAATGCGGTCGCGCATGGCGCCCTGGTTCTTGGTGAAGCTCTCCATGCTCATGTCCAGATAGCCGGGCACGAAGGTCTGCAAGCTGTCGCCATAGAATCGGATCAGCTGACGCAGGAATTTGATGGGCAGGAGCGACTGGCCCTTGGCCTCTTCCTCGAAAATGATCTGGGTCAGGACGGACCGGGTGATGTCCTCGCCGGTGCGCGCGTCCTGGACCTCGAACTCGGTGCCCTCTTTGACCATGGCCGCCAAGTGATCGAGCGTCACATAGGATGAGGTCTGTGTATTGTAGAGCCGCCGGTTCGCGTATTTTTTGATGATGACCGGGCCTTCGTTTTTGGTTTTGTCTTCGGACACTTATATTCCCCGATGCTGTATACACGCCTCCCCCAACCGGGCGTGTTTGCCGCTAAGGACATCACCCTGCAACGCGCAAGTCCAGCGCCATTTAGCATCCGCAAACGCCGGAGGGTCGTTCAAATTTTCTATAAGCCTTTGTCTTTCTTCATATATTTCGCCACAGTTTACCAATGCCCGCGTTCGCGGCATTTTGCGCTCCGCGCCATAACAGTTTGTCCACCACGCCAACCCACCCAGGAAAAGGTTCCCCATGGAAGACGTCGTGATCGTGTCTGCGGCCCGCACCCCTGTGGGGTCTTTCAGTGGCGCCTTCGCCACCTTGCCGGCCCATAAGCTGGGCGAGGTCGCCATCAAGGCGGCCCTGGAGCGCGCCAAGGTTACGGGCGAGGAAGTCTCCGAAGTCATTCTCGGTCAGGTGCTGACCGCGGCCCAGGGACAGAACCCGCCGCGCCAGGCTTCCATCGCCGCCGGCATCCCCATTGGCACGCCGGCCTGGGGCATCAACATGGTCTGCGGCTCGGGACTTCGCACCGTGGCGCTGGGCGCCCAGGCGATCGCACAGGGCGACAGCAAGATCGTGGTGGCGGGCGGCCAGGAATCCATGAGCCTCTCCACCCATGCCGCGTATCTGCGCGCCGGTCAGAAGATGGGCGATTTTCAATTCATCGACACCATGATCCGCGATGGGCTGTGGGATGCTTTCAACGGCTACCATATGGGCATCACCGCCGAGAATGTCGCCAAGGAATGGCAGATCACGCGCGAGGAGCAGGATCGTTTTGCCGTCGCCTCGCAGAACAAGGCCGAAGCCGCCAAGAAGGCCGGCCGGTTCAAGGACGAGATCGCGCCCGTCACGGTGAAGACCCGCAAGGGCGATGTGGTGGTGGATGGCGACGAATATATCCGTGAAGGCGCGACGATCGAGGCCATGGCCGGCCTCCGGCCGGCGTTTGATAAGGCTGGCAGCGTCACCGCCGGCAATGCCAGCGGCATCAATGACGGCGCCGCCGCGCTGGTGGTGATGAGCGCCAAGGATGCCGCCGCCCGTGGCCTCAAGCCGCTGGCCCGCATCGCCAGCTGGGCCCAGGCCGGTGTGGACCCCAGGGTGATGGGCTCAGGTCCCATTCCCGCCTCCCGCAAGGCGCTGGAAAAGGCCGGCTGGAAGGCCTCTGATCTTGACCTGGTGGAAGCCAATGAGGCCTTCGCCGCCCAGGCCTGCGCCGTCAACAAGGACATGGGCTGGGATCCAGCCAAGGTGAATGTCAATGGCGGCGCCATCGCCATCGGCCATCCCATCGGCGCTTCGGGCGCGCGCATTCTCACCACCTTGCTCTATGAGATGGGCCGGCGCGACGCCAAGAAAGGTCTCGCCACGCTCTGTATCGGTGGCGGCATGGGTATTGCCCTGACGGTTGAGCGTTAAATCCACGACGCCACCGCATCGCAACATCGTTCTGCGGTTGAAACGTCCCGCGATTGCGGTTGAACTGGCTCTTCACGGGGTCAGCAAGGGACAAGCATATGGCACGAGTAGCGGTGGTGACGGGCGGAACGCGCGGCATCGGAGAAGCCATTTCGGTGGCGCTGAAGAATGCCGGTTACACGGTCGCGGCCAACTACGCGGGCAATGACGACCGCGCCAGGGCCTTCAGCGACCGCACCGGCATCAAGGCCTACAAATGGGACGTGGCCGATTTCGATGCCTGTGTCGCCGGCGTCAAACAGGTCGAAAGCGAACTGGGCCCGGTGGACGTGATCGTCAACAATGCCGGCATCACCCGCGACGCCACCATGAAGAAGATGAACCGCCAGGCCTGGGACGAGGTTCTCGATACCAACCTGGGCGGCTGCTACAACATGTGCAAGGCGGCCTGGGACGGCATGCTGGCGCGCGGCTTCGGCCGCATCGTCAATATCGGCTCCATCAACGGCCAGGCCGGCCAGTATGGCCAGGTCAATTACGCCGCCGCCAAATCCGGCATCCACGGCTTCACCAAGGCGCTGGGCCAGGAAGGCGCCGCCAAGGGCATCACCGTCAACGCCATCGCGCCCGGCTATATCGACACCGACATGGTGGCGGCGGTGCCGGCGGAAGTGCTGGCCAAGATCGTCGCCCGCATTCCCGTGGGGCGCCTGGGCAAGGCCGATGAGATCGCACGTGGTGTCTGTTTCCTGGTGGCCGATGAGGGCGGTTTCATCACCGGATCGACGCTGTCGATCAACGGGGGTCAGCATATGTACTGAGGTGGGCGGCTCGTGTCCCGTCGCGCAAAACTTCTGGCGGGCGTCGTCATGGCGCTAGTGAGCGTTGCATTCCTTGCTCTGCCGCTAGCTGTGTTTTTAGTGCCCTTGCTTGCGCACTTTTACACAATCGGTATCAGCGCTGATTTGCACGGGATGCAAATCCTTTCAGCTACCGGAATTGCCGGAGGTGCAAGTCTGATTGGTGCGTTCTGGCTGATCGTGAGCGGACGGAAGCAAGTCTAAGGCGCCGCTATTTGCCTCCGGCCGCTCGCCCAAGCTCGCGGCGTTCGTCGCTCGAAATGGTCCACTGGACCATTTCGTTCGCCTTGCGAACCGCTCCTCACCCTTCGACAAGGCTCTGGCCAGCCTGTAAAAGCCAACCATGATCTCCTCCCTCACTGCGGAAAATCTCGCCTGCGTGCGCGGCGACAAGAGGCTGTTCGAGAGCCTCAGCTTTCGCGTGCGCGCCGGCCAGGCGCTGGCAGTGGAGGGCGCCAATGGCGCAGGCAAGACTTCGCTGCTGCGCCTCCTGGCGGGCTTCCTGTCGCCCGTCGCGGGCCGGGTGCTGGTCAAGACCGCAAGCCGCGAGAGCGATGACGCCGAAGAGCGCGGCCGGCTGGTGGGCTGGCTGGGTCATCTGGATGGCCTCAAGCCCCAGCTGACCGTTCTGGAGCAGCTTTCCTTCTTCGCGCGTCTCTATGGCCGCCACGCCGATCCCGCCGCGCTGGAGACCGTGGGCCTTGGCCGCCAGGCCGATCTTCCCTGCCGCTATCTATCCGCGGGCCAGAGGCGGCGCCTCGCGCTGGCCCGGCTGCTCACGTCGCAACGCCCGCTCTGGCTGCTGGACGAACCCTTCGCCGCCCTGGATGCGGCGGGGCAGCGGCTGGTGGCGCAACTCATGCTCCGCCATTGCGGCGAGGGCGGCATCATCATCGCCGCCACCCATGATCCGCTGGGCCTCGGCAATGAGAGCCTGAAGCTGTGAGCCCCTTCGCGACGCTCCTCCTGCGCGATGTGAAGCTGGCCGCGCGCAGCGGTGGCAGCGCTGCGCTGGCGCTCAGCTTCTTTGCCCTGGTCGCGACCCTGATGCCCTTGGGGATCGGCGCGGACCTGCGCCTCTTGGCGCGGGTGGCGGCCGGCGTCCTCTGGGTGGGCGCGGTGCTGGCGGCGCTGCTGTCGCTGGACCGGCTGTTCCAGGGCGATTACGAGGATGGCAGCCTGGATCTCATCGCGCTCGCGCCCCTGCCGTTGGAGCTGACGGCCCTGGCCAAGATCGCAGCCCATTGGTTCTCCACCGGCCTGCCGTTGACCCTGCTGTCGCCGCTGCTGGCCCTGATGTTCAACCTGCCGCCCACGCCGACCCTGGTGCTGTTTTTCTCGCTCCTGATCGGAACCCCCGCCGTCAGCGCCATCGGCGCCATTGGCGCCAGCCTGACCCTGTCCCTGAAGCGCGGCGGCCTGATCCTGCCGCTTCTGATTCTGCCGCTACTGGCGCCGGCGGTGATCTTTGGCGCTGGCGCGGTCTCTGCAACCATGGATGGTTTGGGCGGCCAGGGCGCCCTGGAACTTCTGGCGGCTTTTTCCGCCGCCGCCGTGCTGCTAAGTCCCTTCGCGGCGGCGGCCTCGGTCCGCCTGAATCTCGGTGGTTAGATGAACTGGCTGTTCCGTTACGCCAACCCGCATGAATTCATGCGCCTCTCCGGCGCCATATTGCCTTTCATGGTGATCGCCACGGCGTTGGCCTTCGCAGTGGGGCTTTATCTCGGATTCAGTGTGCCGCCTGATTACCAGCAAGGAACAACGGTCACGCTGATGTTCATCCATGTCCCGGCCGATGTGGTGGCGGAGATGGCTTATGGGGTCATGGCGGTCTGTTCGCTGTTCTCGCTGGTCTGGCGCCATCCCTTGTCCGACACCGCCGCCCGCGCCGCCGCGCCGTTGGGCGCGATTTTCACGGCCCTCGGGATCGTCACCGGCGCGCTGTGGGGCAAGCCCATGTGGGGCACCTATTGGGCGTGGGACCCGCGCCTCACCAGCTTCCTGCTGCTGCTGTTTCTCTATTTCGGCTACATGGCGCTATGGAACGCGATCGAGGATGAAACCAGGGCTGCCCGCGCCGCCGCTATCCTGGCGCTGGTAGGCGTGGTCAATATTCCCATCATCAAATTTTCGGTTGACTGGTGGAACACCCTCCATCAGGGCGAAAGCATTGTTTCCGGAAAAATCGCGCCGGTCTATCTGGCGCCGCTTCTCATCATGATGCTTGCCTATGTGCTGCTGTTTTTCACGCTCTGGATGGTCCGCATCCGGACCGCCATCCTGGAACGGCGCGCAACCGCTTTAATGCAGCGGGGGGCGCCATGAATTTCGACATGAGCCCCTATGGCGCCTATATTTGGCCAGCCTATGGCATTTCAGCCTTGCTGCTGGGTGGTTTCACCTTGTGGAGCTGGATCCGCTGGCGGCAGGCCAAGGCGAAACTGGCCCGCCTGGAGACGAAGAAGTGAAAAGCCGCCTGGTATACATTCTGCCCGTCATCGGCTTTGCCGTGCTGGCTGTCTTCATGTTCAAGGGCCTGTGGGGCCGTCCACCCGACCAGATTCCGTCGGTGATGATCAACAAGCCCGCGCCACTCGATACGGTGCCCGCGCTCGATGCGCAGACGCAGGGCTTCGGGCCCGCACAGTTGAAAAGCGGCAAGGTGGTGGTGGTGAATTTTTTCTCCTCCACCTGTGTGCCGTGCCGCATCGAGGCGCCGGTGCTGAACCAGCTGGCGCAGATGCCGGGGATCACCCTTTACGGCTATGTCTGGAAGGACAAGCCCGAGAATGCGCGCGCCTTCCTCAATGAGCTGGGCAACCCCTTCAGCCGCATCGGCGTGGATACCGACGGGCGGCTGGGCATGAACTGGGGGGTGCGGGGCTGGCCCGAGACTTTCGTGGTGGATGGCAAGGGTGTCATCCGCTTCAAATATGACGAGACCGCGCTGACGCCCGAAGTGGTGCGGGACCAGCTTCTGCCCGCCATCGAGGCCGCCAGGCGGGATTAGGACTTTCCTAACTCTGTTTTGCGAGGCTCGGCCTCATGCAAGTCAGCGCCACCTTGATTGCCGCGCAAGCCGCCGCCCGCGAGGCGCGCGCCCGCTTAGGCGTGCCGCAAGCGGCGCCTCAAGCGAATTTCGCTGCGGCGGTCGGCAAGACCTCTGGGGTGGATACGGGTTTTTCGGCCTTGCCCTTGAAGCAGGTGGCGCCTCAACAGGCCCCGACCCCTGCGCAGCAGCCCGCGGCCCCGGCCCGCATGGGCCAGCACATCGATATTACGGTCTAGGGAAGGCTTTTAGCCGCCTAATTTACGCCGGCGGACGTTGCGGCGGCCGCCCTTGGCCACGTCGCCATTCAGCATTTCGGCGGCCTGGGCGATCTGGCTGAGGGCCTTGAGGAACTTCTGCCGCTCGGGGAGGGGCAGGGGCTCCAGGAGGGCGCGTTCGGCCCGGTCCGCGGCGTTGCGGGCGGCCCGGAGGGCCTTGCGGCCGGTCGGGCTGATGGCCACGGCATTGGCGCGTTGATCTTCCTCGGTGCGCTCGCGCGACAGCAAACCTTTTTCCAGCATCCGGCGCACCATCTCCGCAAGCGTGGAGCGATCGATGCCCGTGATCTCCACCAACGCGGTCTGGCTCGCGCCATCATTCTGCTCAAGCGCGCACAACAAGATGAACTGCTGCTTGGTCAGTTCTTTGCCACCGGCTTCGCGCGCATAGAGGTCGCCATAGAATTGTTGGCAGCGGCGAATGAGGTGAGACGGCGCCTCGGAAAGGTCAAAACCATTTCCCGGCCTGCGCTGCCCCTTCATCATCAACGTCCCCACGATGTTCCGCTCTATCCGGCGCACGACCCCAGCGCTCAAGTCCCGTATTCGGGTTTCAGGAAGGTCGCTCCGACAGGTGGAGTTAAAACGGTTTTGTGGTGAGAAGTCCATGCGCATTTTTTCCAAAGCGCATCTTGCAAAGCACGTCCGCCCTGATCCATGGCCGCATCCATGCTTGAGAGACGCGCGTGCGACTGATGCGCGCGAGCCACAATTGTTTGTATGACCGGCGCCCTGATGCACCAATCTTCTTGAGCGATCTCAAGATTCTCAAAGAGATAGCAGGCGTCCGAAAACGGGAACGCAAGAAGCGGCGCATCAATCTTGCGTGGTTTTGCCTGCGCCTTCCGCTTCCGGGGCCTGATGTTTCATCACCAGCGGGGTCTGTGCGAGCGCGAACAAAAAAATCAGGGGGATGATGCCCCAGACCTTGAATGACACCCAGGTCGCCGTAGAAGTCAGCCGCCACACCGTCTCATTGATGACCGCCAGCACAAGGAAGAACAGACCCCAGCGCACCGTCAGCTTGCGCCAGCCCCGCTCGTCCAACTCGAAAGCCTGCGCGAAGACATACTTGATGAATAAACGGTTGAAGAAGAGTCCACCAAGCAGTACGGCTCCGAAGAAACCGTAAAGCACGGTGGGCTTCATCTTGATGAAGACATCATTTTTCAAATAAAGCGTGAGGCCGCCGAACACGATCACCAGAATGGCGGTGAAAAGCGGCATGGGAGACAATCGTCTCTCGAGAAAATAGCCAAGGCCCAGCGCCACCACGATCGCCACCATGAAACAGGCCGTGGCGCCGAAGATGCCCAGATACTTGAAGGCGGCGAAGAAGATCAGCAGCGGCCCCAAATCGAGCGCCAGCCGCCTTACCTGGGGGTTCATGCCACCTGTCCTTCTTTAAGCCGCTCCGCCCCCACCAGCGCCCGGGCAAAATCCGCCGCCATGAAGGGCTGCAGGTCGTCTTCGCCCTCGCCCACGCCGATATAATGGACGGGAAGGCCGAAACGGGCCGCCAGCGCCACCAGGATGCCCCCCTTGGCCGTGCCATCCAGTTTGGTCATTACCAGGCCGGTCACGGGCACCGCAGCCGAGAAGGCCTCGACCTGCGACAAAGCGTTCTGGCCGGTGGTGGCGTCCAGCACCAGCAGCACGGCATGGGGCGCGGAAGGGTCAAGCTTCTTGATCACGCGCGCGATCTTCTCCAGTTCGGCCATCAGGCCCGCCTTGTTCTGCAACCGGCCCGCCGTGTCTATCAGAAGAATGTCGCTGCCATTGGCGCGCGCCTTCTCCAGCGCCTCGAAGGCAAGCCCGGCCGCATCACCGCCAGGCTTGCCGGCGACAAACTCCGCCTTCGCCCGCCCCGCCCAGACGCGCAGTTGCTCGATGGCGGCGGCGCGGAAGGTATCGCCCGCCGCCATGGTCACTTTGGCGCCGTCCTCGGCCAGGCGCTTGGCCAGTTTGCCGATGGTCGTGGTCTTGCCGGTGCCGTTGACGCCAGCGACCAGGATCACGAAGGGCTTTTTGTCGTCGGCAACCTGCAAAGGCTTTTGCACCGTCGCTAATACCGCAGCGATCTCAGCGGCCAGGACATTCTTCAGTTCGGGCGCTGTGATTTCCGCATCGTAGCGGCCTTTAGCCACGCCCTGCGCGATACGATGAGCGGGGCCAGCCCCCATGTCGGCGCGGATCAGGGCTTCCTCCAGCTCCGCAATGGTTTCGGCATCCAGTTTTTTCTTGGTCAGAATCTCGCCCAGGCCCGTCTTGGCCAGACCGGACTTGAGCCGCTCGAAAAAAGTGGGTGGCGGCGGAGCTTCGCCGAATGTCCTCATGCTGCAATGCCTGTCAGAAGATCGCCGGTGCGGCCGGTGATGGTGAGCGCCAGCAAGGTCCCCGGTTCGGGAGCGCCTTCCAGCGAAACCTGCGCAAAGCAGGGTGTATGGCCGCGGGCCCCCCGTTCCGCCAGCACCATCTGGCGGCTGCCGGTAAGGCTCTGCAGCCGCGCCGTCAGCGCGGCCGCGCCGTGGCTGCGGAGCCTGGCCGCCCGTTCCTTGACCTGCGCACGCGGCAGCTGCGGCATCCGCGCGGCGGGTGTGCCGGGGCGGGGACTGAAGGGAAAGACATGCAGGAAGCTGAGGCCGGCATCGTCGACCAGCTTCAGGCTGTTTTCGAACATCGCATCGCTTTCGGTGGGAAAGCCCGCGATCAGATCGGCGCCGAAGGCTGCTTCCGGACGATAGCGCCGCACGGCTTCGCAGAAAGCGATGGTGTCGGCTCTGGTATGGCGGCGCTTCATGCGCTTGAGGATCATGTCATCGCCGGACTGAACTGAAAGATGGAAATGGGGCATCAGCCTTTCCTCTTCAGCGATAACGCACATCAGGGCCGGATCGGCCTCGATGGAATCGATCGAGGACAGACGCAGACGCTTCATCTGCGGCACCAGCCGCAGCAGCTTCTCCACCAAGGTCCCCAACGAAGGGCTGCCGGGAAGGTCGGCGCCATAGGAGGTCAGGTCCACCCCCGTCAGAACGATTTCGGCGAAGTCTTTTTCGACCAGGCGACGCGCTTCTTCCACCACCGAACCCATCGGCACGCTGCGGGAGGACCCGCGCCCGAACGGAATGATGCAGAAGGTGCAGCGATGGTCGCAACCATTCTGCACCTGCAGGAAAGCGCGGGTGTGGCCCTCGAAATGGTCCACCATCTGGGGCGCCATCTCGCGAACAGCCATGATGTCGTTGACCTTGATGCGTTCGGTGCCGCCGACGCCAAAATCGCCGCGGCCGAAGCCGGCATAGCTGTCGGCGGAGAGCTTCTCCCGGTTGCCCAGAACCGCATCCACCTCGGCCATGGCGGCATAGGTCTGGGGCTCGACTTGCGCCGCGCAGCCCGTCACCAGAATGGGGCGATGGGGATTTTCCCGCTTCAACCTGCGGATCGCCTGGCGGGACTGGCGCACCGCCTCGGCCGTCACCGCGCAGGTATTGACCACCACGACATCGCGCAATTGTGCTTCGCTGGCGCGGGCCTTGATCGCCTCGCTCTCATAGGCATTGAGGCGGCAGCCAAAGGTGACCACTTCGATCGTCATGGGCGGGATGTCATACCAGCTTGTCCAGGTCCACCCGGCCGCGGAATGGCATGGCGGTCGGGCCGGTCATCAGCACATGACCGTCTTCCTCGCGCCATTCGATGCTGAGGCTGCCGCCATCCAGTATCAGCTCCACTTTGCGCCCCGTCAGGCCGCGGCGGATGGCGGCCACGGCGGTGGCGCAGGCGCCGGTGCCGCAGGCCATGGTCACGCCCACGCCGCGCTCCCATACCCGCATGCGGATGCGGGCCTTATCCAGCACCTGGGCGAATTCCACATTGGTGCGCCGGGGGAAGAAGGGCAGGGTCTCGATCTTGGGGCCCAGGGTGGTCACGGGGGCCTTCTGCGCATCCGGCACGAAGATCACGCAATGGGGGTTGCCCACGGATACGGCGCTCACGGGCAGGGCGCTGCCGCCGATGTCCAGCGGAAACTGGGTCGTATCGACCTGGGATGCCAACGGCACCTGATCCCAGGCCAGGCGCGGCTCGCCGATGTCCACCGCCACCTGGCCCTTGCCCACTTCATTGCAGACCAAAAGACCACCCTTGGTGGATAGCTTCACCCGCGCCAGGCCTCGTTCGTCGAGCAGCAGGCGCGCGACACAGCGCGTGGCGTTGAGACAGGATTCCGATTCCGAGCCATCAGCGTTGAAGAACTGCACATCGACATCCGCCGCCGCGCCGCCGGGGCGCATCACCACCACCGTGTCGCAGCCGATGCCGAGATGCCGGTCCGCGACGGCGCGGGCCAGCGCTGTCGTCATGGAAAGGGCGGCGTCGCGGGCATCGAATATGACAAAGTCGTTGCCCAGGCCGTGCATTTTGACGAATGCGGTCATGGGGCGAGGTTATAGGTGCCTCGGCTTCGCTTTTCCATTGCCTGTGCGCACGAAAATTTCCATTCTTATGGCCCCATCCGGATGAGCCATGCGCGCGACATCAAGCCTTCTCGCCCTGTTGTTCGGTTCCGTCCTCGCCACAGGAGTTTTTGTCATGCGTGCTGATGCCGAGGGCCCGTCGGACCCCTATGTCTGGCTTGAGGATGTGCATGGGCAGAAGCCTCTGGCCTGGGTGGCCGAGCAGAACAAGCAGTCGCTGGGCCTCTTGAAGGCCGATCCGCGCTACCAGAAGAATTACGATTCCATCCTGGAAGTGCTGGATGCCGCCGACCGCATTCCCATGGGCAGCCTCAGCCACGACTTCGTGTACAATTTCTGGCAGGACGCGGCCAATCCCAAGGGCCTGTGGCGGCGCACGACCATCGCCGACTACCAGAACCACGCCCCGAAGTGGGAGGTGCTGCTGGACGTCGATGCGCTGGCCAAAGCCGAGAAGGAAAACTGGGTCTTCAAGGGCGCGGAATGTTCGCCGGGCGAAGTTCGCTGCCTGATCCGGTTGTCGCGCGGCGGCGGCGATGCGGTGGTGACACGCGAATATGACCTGAAGGCGAGGAAGCTGGCGGGCGATGGCTTCAGCCTGCCCGAAGCCAAGGCCGATGCCAGCTATTTGGACGACGATACGGTGCTCTATTCCACCGCCAAGGACGGCGAGACCACTTCCAGCTATGCGCGGATCGCCAAGGAATGGAAGCGCGGCACGCCGCTGTCGGCATCACCGGTTCTTTACACCGGCGAGGTGGGCGATGTCGGCGTCTCGCCTGCCACCTTCCATACCAGGCGCGGCAATGTCGGCATGGTGATCCGCAACGTCACCTTCTTCGAGACCGATTATTTCCTGGTGGAGAATGGCAAGGCGCGGCAACTGCCGCTGCCGCGCTCCGCCGACCTCAAAGGCGTGTTCGACGGCGCTTTTCTCGCCACCTTGCGCGAGCCCTATACGACCGATGGGGTCACCTTGCCCAAGGGTGCGCTGGTGGCCTTCAGTGAAGGGTTAAAACCGCAGGTGATCTTCGCGCCCGGCCCGCGCCAGAGCATCGAAAGCGTCGGCATCGGCCGCGACAAGATCTATGCTGCCATCACAAGCAACGTGATCGGCCAGGTCCATGTTTTCACGCCCGATGCGGCCGGTTGGCGGGATGTGGTGCTGGCGCTGCCGGGCAATGGTTCGGCCGACATCGTCGCCGCCAATGATTTCGGGCCGGAAGCGATGTTCACTTTTCAGAATTACCTGACACCGACCACGCTCTATTTCGATCCGGGCAGCGATACGCCCAAGCCGATCAAATCCCTGCCGGCGCGTTTTGATTCCTCGAACCTTGTCACCGAACAGTTCGAGGCCACGTCCAAGGACGGGACCAAAATTCCCTATTTCGCCACCCGGCCGAAGGCCCTGTCCGGGCCGGCACCGGCCATCCTTTACGGCTATGGCGGCTTCGAAGTGTCCCTGACGCCGTCCTACAGCGCCAATTTCGGCCGGTTATGGCTGACGCACGGCGGCATCTATGTGGTGGCCAATATCCGAGGCGGGGGCGAGTTCGGGCCGGCCTGGCATGACGCGGCGCTCAAGACCAAGCGTCAGCATGCCTATGACGATTTTGAGGCGGTGGCGGCGGACCTGGTGAAGCGGGGCCTGACCACGTCCAAACAGCTTGGCATCATGGGTGGCTCCAATGGCGGGCTGCTGGTCTCCACCGTCATGGTGCAGCGGCCGGAGCTTTTCGGCGCCGTGGTCTGCCAGGTGCCGCTGGTGGACATGATCGCCTTCACCCATATCGGCGCCGGCGCGAGCTGGATCGGCGAATATGGCGATCCGAAAATCCCGGCCGAGCGCGATTACATTCTCACCTATTCGCCCTATCAGAACGTCAAGCCGGGCGGTCACTATCCGCCGGTCTTTTTCGTCACCGCCACCAGCGACGACCGGGTCACGCCGGTGCATGCCCGCAAGATGGCGGCGAAGATGGAAGCGCAGGGACACGAAGTGCTGTTCTACGAGAACACCGATGGTGGCCATGCCGCTGCCGCCGATCACCGCCAGGCGGCGGAGATGTGGGGACTGAGCTTCGTCTATCTGGCGCAGAAGCTCGGCCTCAAGAGCTGAAAACAAAACAGCCCGCCGGTGAGGGCGGGCCGTCTGTATTCAGATGCTTTTTGTCTAGCGACCTTTAGCGATACGCGGCTTGGGCGCAGCGACCGGGACTTCCTTGGGCTTTATGGCCTTCTTGGCCAGGGCCTGGCGATTCTTCACCGCGGCGGCCGACAGATCGGGGATCTTGGGCATGGCTGTATCCAGCGGATTTCTGGGGGAACCCTATGCCCCCCCAGGCCGTCCGTAAACGGATGGTTTAAATTACGGTAACCATTCGTCCCTTGGCTCAAACCCTTGCGATCTCCCCTCAGCCCGGCGCATTCCCTTGTATGCCGAGCCGCACCAGATAGACGGACTGGGAAGCGCACATCCACAGCCAGTCCTTTTTGGGCCCGCAGAAGGTGACATTGGCGCAGGTCTCCGGCAGGCGAATGCGGCCGATACACTTGCCGGCCGGGTTCCAGACCGTGACCCCCATGTAACCCAGCTCGGACGTCGAGCCCGACCAGACATTGCCGGCCACATCCACGCGATGGCCGTCCGGCCCGCAATGCACACCATCGACATTGCAATCGGTGAAGCGGCGCTGATTGGCGATGCCATTGCCGCGCACGTCGGCGACATCGATGCCGCTGCCCCAGACGAAATAGACCTTGCTGTAGTCGGGCGAGAAGGCGATGCCGTTGGGCACTACGCCCGGCTTTCCTTCCACCACCACATCGATCTTGCCGCTGGGGTCCACGCGATAGATGGAAGGCGGGCGCACCTGCTTTTGGGAACCGATGATGCCTGCGCTGCCATTGCCAATATTGGGATTGGCCAGGCCCTTGGGATTGAAGATGGCGACGCCGGGGTCGGGGTGGCCTTCCGCCAGCTGTGCGCCGTAATAGGGATCGGTGAACCAGATCGAGCCGTCCTTGTGCACGGCGATGTCGTTGGGCGAGTTCAGCGGCTGGCCCTGGTAATTGTCGGCGACCACCGTCATGGAGCCGTCATGCTCCCAGCGGATGACGCGGCGCAGGAAATGCTGCGCGGTGATCTGCCTGCCCTGGAAGTCGAACGTGTTGCCGTTGGAATTGAAAGACTGGCGGCGGAATTCGGTGACCTCGCCGGTCTCCCAGATATAGCGATACTGGATGTCGGCCGAGACGTCGCTGAACACCACATACTGGCCCTGGCTCGACCAGGCCGGTCCCTCCGCCCACTGAAAGCCGGTCTTCACCCGCTTGATCGAGGAATGGCCGATGAAGATGTCATTGGCGCTGGGGTCCAGGATCAGAATGTCGGGATCGGGATAGGTGTTTGGCGGCGCGCCGCGGCCGTAGGTGCGGCCATTGAGGATGGAGGACGAAGGCGCAAATTGCGGCTTGGCCTGGGCCAAAGCCATGGTGGGCGCGGCAATGGCCGCGCCCGCGATCAGGCCGCGGCGCGTCAGGTCGAAAGTCATGGAAATCCCTCCCAGCGGTTGTTGTTGGCGGGAAGGGGAACCTGTACGGCAGATCGTGTCAATGCCAGTTGCGACTAGGCCTTGATTTCAGAACCTTGTTTGCGAGCGCGAACAGCGTCGCGCCCGACCACAGCAACAGGCATCCAAGCCAACTCAAGAAGAGAGGTGCGAACACAACTCCTATACCGGGGCTGTGTCCTGCATCAAAAACGAATGTCCAGCCCAAAAACAACCCAATCAAAAACCAACCGCACGCAAAGCCGATCGGTAAGCTGATCAAAATGGCAATGCCGGTACAGGCCGTGCGGAATGCGAGTTTTTTCTCTCGAACGAACCACCATGAACCGGCCCATAGGCCAATCGGTACAAAGGACGGAATGAAAAATGTCGCAATGTCCTCCACGGATTTACCCCGGTGCTGCACCTTGCATATTGACCCGCAGCATGAAGATCGACTGGGTCGCGGTCATGAAGACATGGTCGCGCTTGGGCCCGGCAAAACAGAGATTGGCGCAAGGTTCGGGCAGGCGGATGCGGCCGATCAGTTTGCCGTCCGGATTCCACACCGTGACGCCAGCGTACCCCAAAGGCGCCGCCGAGCTCGCCCAGATATTGCCGGCGCGGTCGGCGCGCATGCCGTCGGGCCCGCAGCGCACCCCGTCCACCATGCAGTCGGTAAACTCGCGCAGATTGGCAACCTTGGTGCCGCGGATGTCGCCCACGGTGATGCCGCCGCCGCGGATCACATAGACCTTGGTGTAATCGGGCGAGAAGCAGATGCCGTTGGGCGCCTTGCCTTGTTCGAACGGGACCGCGACCTCGACCTTGCCGCTGGGATCGATGCGATAGACATTCATCGGCAGCTGCTGATGCATGCTGCCGGCTTTTTGGATGCCGACGCCGGTATTGCCGATGGCAGGATCGCGCACCCCGCCCGCATTCATCGGCCCCTCGCCCTGGTCGGGATGGCCTTCCGCCAGATTGCCGCCGAACTGCGGATCGGTGAACCAGACGCTGCCGTCCTTGTGCGGGGCAAGGTCGTTGGGCGAGTTGAGCGGCTTGCCATCGAACTGATCGGCCAGCACGGTCATCGAGCCGTCCCATTCCCACCGCACCACCCGGCGGAAGAAATCCTGGGTGGAAAGCTGGCGGCCCTGATGGTCGAAGCTGTTGCCGTTGGTGGAGAAGGACGGCCGGCGGAATACCGTGACCTCGCCGGTTTCCCAGAGATAGCGATAGAGCGTGTCGTTTTTGACGTCGCTGAAGATGGCGTACATGCCGATATTCGACCAGGCGGGGCCTTCGGCCAGATGCAGGCCGGTATAGAGCCGGCGGATCACTTCCTGCCCGATCAGCAGGCTGCCGAAAGACGGGTCGATCCGCAGCACATCGGGATCGGGCGAGAAGACCGGTGCGGCGCCGGGTCCGAACTCGCGCGGCGGCTCGGTGATGACCGAGCGCGGTGTGCCCAGCAGCGGTTTTGCGGCTTGAGCGTGCGCCAAAGCGGGCACGGTTGCAGCTGCGCCCGCCAGCATCAGGCGGCGATTGAGATCGGTCACGAAATCCTCCCCGTTGTTTTGCCGGCGAGCATCGAAGCCGCGCCGGACTCTGTCAATCACGGCCCATCGTATGGATCGGCGTGAAGCAGCCCACGATCAGGCGCTTGGCGTCGAAAGGCATGTCGGCGGGCAGCTCCATGCGCGGGTCCTGGTGCATCTTTGCTTCCGCCGCATTCAGGAATTCTTTGCTGGGCCATATCTGCCAGGAGAAGACGACCTTCTCATCTTCGTTCGCTGCCACGGCGCGATGAAAGTCGGTGAGTTTGCCTCTGGGGACTTTGTCTTCCCAGGCATCGACGATTTCGAGGCACCCATACTCCTTGAAGAAGGCCGCGCTGGTTTCAGCCCATTTGCGATAGGCCTCCATCTTCTCGGCATGCACGGGAATGACGAAACCGGCGATATACATGGCTCAGGTTCCTCTCGGTTCCCGCCATGGCAGCGGGCTCAGGCATGCCCGTCAAACAGCCGTTCGAATTTGACTTTGACAGCTTTTGGGGCCTAAAACCCGGCCACTTTCCGGAAAGCCGTTACGACTTTCCGGTCCCCCGCCCGGCGCGGGGGATCGCCCCCAGGCAGCGCAGGTGCGCCCCCTGGGGTTTAACTGCTTGGAGTCATTAGAGATTGTTTGAGTCCTTACAATCCCGCCTCAGTGGCGTCTTCGACAAGCTCCGCGGCCGCGGCGCCCTGACCGAAGCCGATGTGGACGCCGCCTTGGGGGAAGTCCGCAGCGCCCTGATCGAGGCCGACGTCGCCCTGCCGGTGGTCAAGGACTTCATCGACAAGGTCCGTCCCCGCGCCATCGGCGAAAACGTGATCCGTTCGGTCACGCCCGGCCAGCAGGTGATCAAGATCGTGCACGATGTGCTGGTCGAGACCCTGGGCCAGGAGAATGAACAGCTTTCCATCGGCTCGCCGCCGGCGCCTATCCTGATGGTCGGCTTGCAGGGCTCGGGCAAGACCACCACCAGCGCCAAGCTGGGCTTGTTGCTGCAGACACGCGAAAAGAAGCGCGTGCTGATGGCCTCGCTGGATACCACGCGTCCGGCCGCCATGGAGCAGTTGCGCGTCTTGGGCGAACAGGCCGGCATCGCCACCCTGCCGATCATCGCCGGCCAGGGCCCGCTCGACATCGCCCGCCGGGCCATCGCCTCGGCCAAGGTCGGCGGCTATGACGCCGTCATTCTCGACACCGCCGGCCGCCAGCATGTCGACGAGCAGCTGATGGCCGAAGTCGCCTCCGTCAAGCAGCTCACCAATCCGCATGAGACCTTGCTGGTCGCCGACGCGCTGACCGGCCAGGACGCGGTCAATATCGCCAAGTCATTCAATGAGCGCGTCGGCGTCTCCGGCATCATCCTCACCCGCGTGGACGGCGATGGCCGCGGCGGCGCGGCCCTTTCCATGCGCACCGTCACGGGAGCGCCGATCAAGTTCCTGGGCGCCGGCGAAAAGCTGGACGCGCTCGAGCCCTTCCATCCGGCGCGCGTGGCGTCCCGCATCCTCGACATGGGCGATGTGGTCTCGCTGGTCGAGAAGGCGTCCGAGACCCTGGACAAGGAAGAGGCGGAGAAGATCGCCGCCAAAATGAAGAAGGGTCAGTTCGACATGAACGACCTGAAGACCCAGCTGAACCAGATGAAGAAGCTGGGCGGCATGAAGGGCGTCCTGGGCATGCTGCCGGGCGTCGGCAAGATCAAGGGCCAGCTGGAAGCGGCGGGCCTGGATGACAAGATCATCACCCGTCAGGAAGCCATCATCCAGTCCATGACCAAGGCCGAGCGCAGCGAGCCAGACATGATCAACGGCTCGCGCAGGAAACGCATCGCCGCCGGCGCCGGTGTCGATGTCAGCGAGGTCAACAAGCTTCTCAAGATGCACCGCCAGATGGCGGACATGATGAAGAAGATGGGCAAGGGAAAGATGCCGATGATGCCTCCGGGCATGGGCGGCGGCTTTCCCGGTGGAATGCCGCCCGGAATGTTTCCGGGCCGGCGTTAGGAGCGTCGGCGAGAGCCGGAGCGACCAAAAAAAGAGTTTCGAGAATAACGAGTTTCAACGCTTAAACTGAAGGAAAAACCAATGGCACTTCGCATTCGTCTGGCCCGCGGCGGTACCAAGAAACGCCCGCACTACAATATCGTGATCTCCGACTCGCGTAGCCCTCGCGATGGCCGCTTCATCCAGAAGATCGGCTTCTACAATCCGCTGCTGCCGTCCGATCACGCCGACCGCATCAAGCTGGACCTGGAAGCCGCCAAGATCTGGATCGGCAAGGGCGCGGTTGCGACCGACCGCGTGCACAAGATGCTGGCCAATGCCGGTGTGGTGAAGGCGCGCCAGCACAACAACCCGCAGAAGGCCCAGCCCAAGAAGAAGGCGCAGGAACGCGCTGCCGCGGCCGCCAAGGCTGCCGAAGCTGCGTAAGGACGTACTTCTCGCCGCCGTCATCGGGGCGGTGGGGCTGAAGGGCGAGGTGAGGGCAAAGCTCTTCACCGCCACGCCCGATGCCTTGCCGCGCTATGGCACCCTGCATACGGCCACCGGCCGCAAGCTTGTGATCACCGCCTTTCGCGCCTCCAAAGAGGGCGAGGCGGTGATTGCCTTTGAGGGGATCGGCGATCGCAATCAGGCCGAAGCCTTGAAGGGCGCGGAACTGTTCGTGGACCGCGCCGTGTTGCCCGAGGCGGGCGAAGACGAATTTTATCACACCGACCTGATCGGGCTGGAAGCGCGCGACGGCGACGGCCGCGTGCTGGGCAAGGTCGCCGCGCTGCATAACTTCGGCGCCAGTGATGTGATCGAACTGCTCCGTTCTGACGGTGACAGCGTGCATCTGGTCTTCAGCCGCGAGACGGTGCCGGTGCTGAACATCGAAGCCGGCTATATTGTCGTCGCGGTCCCTGAAGACGACGAAGACAACGATCATGTTGAGTAGCTGGTCGGCGACAGTTCTGACTCTCTTCCCCGAGATGTTCCCGGGGCCGCTGGGCATTTCGCTGTTGGGCAAGGCCCTGGAGAAAAATCTCTGGTCGCTGGAGGTGCGCGACATCCGCGATCATGGCCTGGGCAAGCACCGCACCGTGGACGACACGCCGGCCGGCGGCGGCCCCGGCATGGTGATGCGCGCCGATGTGGCGGCCGCAGCGATCGATGCGGTGGAACGTCAGGACCGGCCACTCATCTATCTGTCCCCGCGCGGCGTGCCGCTGACCCAAAGCCGGGTGCAGGCCCTGGCGGCGGGTCCCGGCGCCATCCTGCTCTGTGGCCGTTTTGAGGGCCTGGACCAGCGGGTGATCGAGGCGCGGACCATCGAAGAGATCAGCCTGGGCGACTTTGTGCTGGCCGGCGGGGAGATTGCCGCCATGGCCCTGATCGAGGCCTCGGTCCGGCTCCTGCCGGGGGTGCTGGGTGCTTCCGCCTCCACCGACGAGGAAAGCTTCACCTCCGGCCTGCTCGAATATCCTCATTATACCCGGCCCCAACTGTTCGAGGACCGGCCCATTCCGGATGTTCTAACCGGTGGAAATCATTCGGAAATTTCAAAATTTCGCCAGGCCCGGGCGGAAGAGCTGACCCGCCTGCGGCGCCCCGACCTCTGGGACCGGTACGAAAAGACCCCAAAAGCCTTTGAAAAAGGGCCCCGCTAGGCTATACGCGCCCGCTCAATTCGCTTTTTCCCGGAGATCCCCATGAACCTGTTGCAGCAGCTCGAAGCCGAGCAGATGGCCGCTGTGCGGACCAAGAAGCTGCCGGAATTCCGTCCGGGCGACACGCTCAAGGTCAACGTCAAGGTGGTGGACGTCACCTATGACGAGAAGGCCAAGCAGAATAAGACCCGCGAACGCCTGCAGGCCTTCGAAGGTGTCTGCATCGCCCGCCAGGGCGCCGGCCTGAACGAGGCTTTCACCGTGCGCAAGGTGTCGTATGGCGAAGGTGTGGAACGCGTCTTCCCGGTCTATTCGCCGCTGGTGGATTCGGTGGTGGTGGTGCGCAAGGGCAAGGTCCGCCGCGCCAAGCTCTATTATCTGCGCGGCCGCACCGGCAAGTCCGCCCGCATCAGCGAGCGTACCGACAATGCCGCCGTCGAAGGTCCGGAAGCCGCCTAGAATCGGCGTTTCCGTCACAATTCTCAGAGCCGCGGATGTTTCATCCGCGGCTCTTTTGCATTTTGGGACGCCGGAAAGCCCCGTTTTTAGGGGTTTTCCACCATATATCTGCGAAAAGCCCCAATTTATTGCGCTTTTTTGAGCCCCGCCCCCTTTATCTTGCGAGAAATACCGTAAAATTGGGCTCTTCGTTGATTCGTTACCTAGAGGGAGAAACCCATGGCCACCGCTGCCAAAGCAAAAGTCGAAACCGTTTCCACACGTCAGCTTGCCGGCCAGCTGGCCGAGAAGCATGAGCTCTCCCAGAAAAGCGCCAACGCGATCCTGGAAGACACGATCGGTCTGATCACCAAGCACCTGAAGAAGGGCGCCCGCATCCGTCTCAACGGCCTGGGCATCCTGGTGGTGCGCAAGCGCGGTCCGCGCATGGGCCGCAATCCCGCCACCGGCGAAGCCATCAAGATCAAGGCCTCCAAGAAGGTTGCGTTCCGCGCCTCCAAGGAGCTGAAGGAAGCCATCTAAGCTTTCCTTCTCTCAAAGAGAGACAGAAAGGCCGGCGGATATTTCCGTCGGCCTTTTTTGCGCGATCTGTCACCTTGCTCCGCGCGGCCCCGCGGGCTAGGTAGCGGCCCGTATTTCAGCGGGAAACCACATCATGGCGCGCAAGAAAATCGCTCTTATCGGCGGCGGACAGATCGGCGGCACCCTGGCCCATCTGGCGGCCCTCAAGGAACTGGGCGATGTGGTGATCTTCGACATCATGGAAGGCCTGCCCCAAGGCAAGGCGCTGGATCTTTCCCAGTCCGGTCCCGTCGATGGCTTCAATGCCAAGCTGAGCGGCACCAACAGTTACGACGACATCAAGGGCGCCGATGTGGTCATCGTCACCGCCGGCGTGCCGCGCAAGCCCGGCATGAGCCGCGATGATTTGCTCGGCATCAATCTCAAGGTGATGGCCGCGGTCGGCGACGGCATCCGCAACAATTGCCCCAATGCCTTTGTGATCTGCATCACCAATCCCTTGGATGCCATGGTCTGGGCGCTGCAGAAATTCTCCGGCGTGCCGCACGCCAAGATCGTCGGTATGGCTGGCGTGCTGGATTCGGCGCGCTTCCGCCATTTCCTGGCCGAGGAACTGGGCGTCTCGGTGGAAGATGTTTCCGCCTTCGTGCTGGGCGGTCATGGCGACACCATGGTGCCGATGCCGCGATTCTCTACCGTTGCGGGTATTGCTTTGCCGGAGCTGGTGAAGATGGGCTGGATCAAGCAGGACCGCCTCGACCAGATCGTGGACCGCACCCGCAATGGCGGTGCGGAGATCGTCGGCCTGCTCAAGACCGGTTCGGCCTATTACGCGCCGGCGACCAGCGCCATCGCCATGGCGGAGAGCTATCTCAAGGACCAGAAGCGCGTGCTGCCCTGCGCCGTTCATGTCGATGGCGCCTACGGGATTAAGGACCTCTATGTCGGCTTGCCGGTGGTGATCGGCGAAAAGGGGGTGGAGCGGGTTGTGGAGTTGGATCTGACCGCTGATGAGAAGGCCGGTCTGGAAAAGTCCGCGGGCTCGGTGAAGGGCCTGATCGATGCCTGCCGGAAGCTGGAACCCAAGCTGGGCTGAGCTCGTCCGGTTCAGTCCTAATTCAGCCCATAAGATATCAGCAGGCCGGCGCCCACATCGGGGCTGCCGGCGCTGAGGCCGACCGTGGTGTAGCCTGTCAAGGTCAGGTGGTTGTCGTGGATCCAGCTTAAGGATGCGGACAGCGAATGCCCCGCCGGGACCAGCGGTGAATCGGCGCTGTCGAAGTCATAGGAGGCGGTGGCCACCAGGTCGCTGCGCAGTTCCAGGCTAGTGCCCGCGGACACTGAGGTCGTGTCGTAAATGGTGAAGCCGAGGGGCTCGCCCCGGTACATGTAGCCGGCTGTCACGAATGGGGTCCAGGCGCCGAAGTGGCGCGAAACATCCAGGCTCATGCCAAAGTCTGCTTCGCCGGTGCCGAGGCGTTGGCGCGCCGGCGAGGTCGGCACCTTGGCAATGCCGGTTAGTCGCGCTTCGTAGCCGCCGAGGATCATGGAGGGTATGGTGTAGGAGGCGCTTAGAGTTAGATCCCCCCAACCGGTGCGCTCGGACGGCGGCAGGTTGGTGCGCCGGTTGATGACGATGGGATTGCCGCTCGCGTCGAACACCACCAGGCCGCGTCCTGAAATCCGCATATAGGGAATGGAAGCGGTGAACCTGAAGTCGTCATCCGACAGGCTGAGGGACGACAAGCCCAGCAGCACATCGGTGTTGATGGACGTGCCGTAATTTCCGTCGCTATAGAGGACGCCTCCCGTGCCGGTGAGATGCCAGTCATCCAGGGATGGCGTTTGCGTATCTCGCGCGGCTGCGTCCGTCGCGTGCAGCGCCAACGCCGCCGCAGCAAGCAGGATGCAGGCGGCTGTTGCCCGGGAACGCCGTCCTGAAATCGCGGGGACCATCTGTCGGCTCACTTGCGTTGGCGCGCGCGTATCGATTCGCGCGCTCGGTTGGCGGGTGAATTCTTGACTGAATTTTGCAGATGGATGACCTGGCTGTTTTCTCCGGCGGCCAGGGTGAATTTCACGTCATCAAAGGATGGTTTGCTGAGAAAGGGTGTGGCGTCGTAGGAAAACCCGAACGGCTCCTGCGGCAGTCCGAGCCAGGAGGTGTCCATCTTGTCGTTCGCGTTCACGTCCTGAAACGTTTGAATGGCGTAGGTCCCGGGAGCGATCCCATGCAAAGTGATCACGGTCTCGCCCGGCACGGCGGGGACATCGGCGGACGCGACGGGTTTGGAATCGTCATCGGGGTAACGCGCCGCATCGTACAGGCCGAGCCGCAATATCCCGCCCGCAGGGAGGACATTTTCCACCCTGATGGTCAGGTCTGCGGCGGCTGCCGGCGCTGCCGGCCAGGCTAGACCGGCTTGCAGCACCCCGGCCACGCAGAAGAAGATCCAGAAGCTGGACCGTTTCATTGTGGTCACATTTGCGGGTATCGGCGGCATTATTGCATGGGGCTGGGGACACGGCCAATCCCGCCAGCCGCCGCCTCCGGGCTGGCCTGCCATGCAAACGGCCCAAAGCCCACAAAACGGCCCTTCGCCGCCTGTTGTTTTTGGGCCTCGCATGTTAGAGCGCTGACCTCTGATGCCTGACGCCCCCGCCCTTTATCGCGACCGCGATCTCTATTTTTTCGTCTCTTCCCGCTTCATCGCCACCCTGGCCATCCAGGTACAGTCGGTCGCCATCGGCTGGCAGGTCTATGACATGGAGCGCACGCCGCTGGCGCTGGGCCTGGTGGGCCTTTGCCAGTTCGCGCCCATGTTCCTGCTCACCCTGCCGGCGGGCGATATCACCGACCGTTTCAACCAGCGGCGGGTCTACAGCCTGGCCGCGGGCCTGCAGGCGCTGTGCAGCGCGCTGTTTCTCACCTTGAGCATTTTCAGGCCCCATACCGCCTGGATGTATTACTTTGTGCTGGTGCTGTTCGGCGCGGCGCGGGGCTTTTCGGGACCATCCGGCTCCTCCTTGCTGCCGTTCCTGGTGCCGCCGGAGCGGCTGTCGCGCTCCATGGCCTTCAGTTCGTCTTTCTTCACCGCCGCCACCATTTCGGGACCGGCGCTGGGCGGCTTCCTTTATGGACTGGGGCCGGTGCCGGTCTATTCGCTTTGCATCACCGGCTTCATCGGCGCCGCGCTGATCGTGTCGCGGCTGGGCGGGCGGCGTTTCACGCCAGAAGCCACCGAGGCCAGCCGCTACGAGCGGGTGGCGGAAGGCGTGAAGTTTGTGCGCTCGCGCCCCGTGGTGCTGGGCGCCATTTCGCTGGACCTGTTCGCGGTGCTGCTGGGCGGGGCCACCGCGCTTCTGCCCGTTTATGCCCGCGATATCCTGCATGTGGGACCGCTGGGGCTGGGTTTCCTGCGCAGCGCGCCGGCGGCCGGGGCCTTCTCGATGGCGTTCTTTCTCACTCATTGGCCGCTAAAGCAAAAGGTCGGCGCCAAGATGTTCGCGGCGGTCGCCGTGTTCGGCATCGCCACTATCGTCTTCGGCTTTTCCACCTGGTTTCCGCTTTCACTGCTGGCGCTGTTCGTGCTGGGCGCGTCCGACATGGTGAGCGTCAATATCCGCGGCAGCCTGATCCAGCTTTCCACGCCCGACTATATGCGCGGCCGTGTCTCGGGCGTGTCGATGCTGTTCATCGGCGCCTCCAACGAGTTGGGAGAATTTGAATCGGGCACCACCGCTGCGTTGATGGGAACGGTGCCCGCCGTTGTGGTCGGCGGCATCGGCACTTTGCTGGTGGTGGGATTATGGATGAAGTTGTTTCCGCCGCTGCGTCAGGTGAACAAGTTCGCGGACGTCACCATTCCGGTCTAGCTAAAAGCGGTAATCCAGCGAGGCGTATAGCCCGCCATTGGTCGGCGCCACGCCATAGGTCAGCCCTTTGGGCCGGTAGCGGGTGGTGAAAATCTGGCTCATGCCGAAGGCAATGCCGGCGCTGGCGGCGACGTCGTACCAATGGTGCTTCTGCGCATCCACGCGGCTCCAGGCGACAAAGGTCGCCGCGCCGTAAGCGGGAATACCGTATTCCCAGCCATAGCGGTCCCACAGGAATTGCGCCGGCGCGAAGGCCAGGGCCGCGGTATCGGACGGCATGGATTGGAAATCGCTTTTGTCGGGACGTTGTTCCTTGATCACATGCTTGAGGCCATAGGCCAGGCCCACCGTCGCCACCGTATCGACAGTAAGCTGGGCCGCGCCCATCCAGTCATTCTTGTAAAGCGTGATGCCGCCGGCGATGACCGGCAGGGCGATGGCGACATCGGTTCCCAGACTCTCGCTGCTGCCCGCGAAAGCGGGAGAGGCAAGACCCAAGATCATGAGTGCGACAAGCGGAAATCTATGCATCGCCCGGTTCTAGTCGAGATCGCTGGCCCGATCACATTGCGAATTGTTCGGAAAGGCTTATGCCTTGGTGTAGACGTCAACACGATCGGTAGGGCCCGTATCGTCCACGCCGCCCATCGCCCGCACATCGATCCGGTCGGGCGAGACGCCATCGTCGATCAGCACCTGGCGGATGGCCAGCGCGCGCTTTAGCGATAGCCGCCGCGCATCCGAACCCTTGTCGCCTTTGGTGCCGCCGAAAGCCTGCAGTTCCACCCGCGCATTGGGCGTGGTCATGGCGGCGTTCAGCTCGCCGGCCAGGAATTTGATGGAACCCAGCGCGCCGGCGGCGGGATCGGCCGCATCCTTGGCGAATAGGATCATGCTTTTCTTGGTCAGGCTCTCGTTGCCGTTGGTGGGTCCGGCCGGTGCGGTCCGCGGCGGCGGCGGGGCATTGCTCGCCTGGCGTTGCGGCGCATTGCCGCCATTGCCGAAGACATTGCTGTAGTCGGGCGCGCCAAAAATTCCGGGCAACTGTCCCGGCCTGCCGGGCGCGGCCTGAGTCGGCGCCGGAGCGGGGGCGGGCTTGGGCGCGGGCGCCGGTTTGGGCAGGCTGGCCACCCGTTTGGGCGGCGGCGGCGGAGCCGCGGGCGCGGCGGATTCAGTCTTGGCCACGGTGCGGCGCGGCGCATGGGGAACGGGCATATGCAGCGAAATCGGGCCACTGCGTTCGCCCGGATAGAGCAACCGGGGCACGCTGCGGCTGTATTCCCCGCCCGGATAAAGCAGGGTGCGCCCCGGACCAGGCGGCAGCGGGTTCACGCGCACCTCCGAATTGTTGTCCAGGGGCTGGGCGAGGGCCACGCCAGACATGACGAGCCACATACCGCCCACGGCCAGGAATGAGCAGGAAAGACGCATGGATTCCGACAGCTTCAAGATGCCTTCAAATCGCCCCGGCGCAGCCTAGCGGTAATCTAACGCTTTGCAACCATTACCGAAATAGCCCAACATCTGTGGTGAGCCAGAGCCTTTCGGGGGAGTTTCATCAATGAAAACAAGAGCCGCGGTGGCCTATGCCGCCGGACAACCTCTGGTGATCGAGGAGGTCGACCTGGAGGGTCCCAAGGCCGGCGAGGTTCTGGTCGAGATCAAAGCCACCGGCGTCTGCCATACCGACGAATTCACCCGCTCCGGCGCCGATCCGGAGGGCCTGTTCCCGGTGATCTTCGGTCACGAAGGTGCCGGCGTGGTGATGGAAGTGGGGCCGGGCGTGACCAGCCTGAAAAAAGGCGATCACGTCATTCCGCTTTACACGCCAGAATGCCGGCAGTGCAAAAGCTGCACCTCACACAAGACCAATCTCTGCACCTCGATCCGCTCGACCCAAGGCCAGGGCGTGATGCCCGACGGCACCTCGCGCTTTTCGATCGGGGGCAAGAAGATCCATCACTATATGGGCTGCTCGACCTTCGCCAATCACACGGTGATGCCGGAGATCGCGTTGGCGAAGATCCGCGCGGACGCGCCCTTCGACAAGGTCTGCTATATCGGCTGCGGCGTCACCACCGGGATCGGCGCGGTGATCAGGACCGCCAAGGTCGAACCCGGCGCCAATGTGGTGGTGTTCGGGCTGGGCGGCATCGGGCTGAACGTGATTCAGGGCGCGCGCATGGCCGGCGCCAATATGATCGTGGGTGTGGACATCAATCCTGCGCGCGAGGCGCTGGCCCGCCAGTTCGGCATGACCCATTTCGTCAATCCCAAGGAGGTGAAGGGCGATCTGGTGCCGCATCTCGTCGAACTGACCAAGGGCGGCGCGGACTACAGCTTCGAATGCGTCGGCAATGTGGACCTGATGCGCCAGGCGCTGGAATGCACCCATCGCGGCTGGGGCGAAAGCATCATCATCGGCGTCGCCGGATCGGGCCAGGAGATCAAGACCCGGCCCTTCCAGCTGGTGACGGGCCGGGTGTGGAAGGGGACGGCCTTTGGCGGGGTGCGCGGCCGCACTGAAGTGCCGCAGATCGTGGACTGGTACATGGACGGCAAGATCAGCATCGATCCGTTGATCACGCATAAGCTTCCCTTGGAGCGCATCAACGAGGCCTTTGACCTGATGCATTCGGGGGAATCGATCCGGACCGTCATTGAATTCTGATTGTTGAATTTCCGCGGATTTAAAGGCACGGTAGCGCTAACGGGGCGAGAGCGCCCCCAGAGGAGGGCGTGATGCGTGTCGTTGCTCTGGCGGCTTTGGCCGCGCTTTCTGTTTCACCCGTTTTTGCACAGTCCCTGGTGCCGCCACCGGCGCCGCCGGGCTTCGACGTGCCGGACTGGGCGCTGCCGCAATCGGCCACGCACAAACAGGTGCCACCGCCCGCCGATTTCCACCGTCCCGCGGTGATCTTCAGCGACAAGATCGGAGCGTTCGATGCCCAGGCCGATGTGGGCGGAGCGCTGGCGCCGGGCAGCGCCAGCTTTAACGCGACCACCGGCACCTACACCATCAACTCCGCCGGCTATAACATCTGGTATCAGCGCGACGAGTTTCGCTTTCTCTGGAAGAAGATGTCCGGCGACGTCTCGATGGCCGCCAGCGTGAACTGGCCCAATATCGATGATTTCCACGACCGCAAGGTGGTGCTGATCTTCCGTGACAGTCTGGATGACGATTCCCGCCAGATCATGGCGGCGCAGCACGGCAACGGCATGGTGCATATCTCGTGGCGGGCGGAAAAGACCGGCCAGATGACGGACGTGGAATATCGCTCGGCGCGCCAGCCCCGCGCCGGCACGGACGAGAAGGGCCCCCAGACCTTCCATCCCACCCGCATCGGCATCGAGAAGAAGGGCGATGCCTTCCAGCTTTACATCAGCTGGCAGGGCGAGCCGCTGCATCCCGAAGGCGAGCCCGTCACTTTCAAGACCAACGGACCTGTCTATGTCGGCATCGGTTTCACGTCGCACCTGGCGGCGAATGTGCTGACCGCGCGGGTGCGCGATGTGGTGCTGGACAATGCGGCCGGCAAGGTTCGCTAGCGCGTTTCTGCTTGCGTCTGTATCCGTCGCGCTGGCGCAGCCGCCCGGCGCGGTGATTCCAGATTGGGCGCTGCCGGATTCGCCGACCCACAAGCAGGTTGCGCCGCCGCTCGACTTTCACCGCGCACCGGTCACGGTGGGCAAGCCCATCGGCATTTTCGAGAACCAGACCGATGTGGGCGCGGCGCTGGTGCCGGGCGATGCCAGCTACGATGCCGCCGACAAGACCTATGTCATCACCTCGGCCGGCTATAATATCTGGTACACGCGCGATGAGTTCCGCTATCTGTGGAAGAAGATGTCGGGCGATGTCTCGCTGGCGGCGACGATCAGCTTTCCCGACCCCACCGGCTTTGGCGACCGCAAGGCGGCGCTGGTGATCCGCCAGAGCCTGGATGACGATTCCGTCGAGGCGCTGGTGGCCCAGCATGGCGCCGGCATGGTGCATCTGGCCCGGCGCGAGAGCGCGAACACCCGCATCAAGGACATGGAGTATCGCGTCGGCTCGCGCGGCGGGCTGCCTGGCGGGGCGACGCCGGACAGCCTGGTGACTTTGGCAGCGGCCCGCATCGGCATCGAGAAGAAGGGCGATACGTATCAGCTTTACGTGAGCTGGCAGGGCGAGCCCTTGCACGCCGAGGGCGCGCCGGTGACCGTGCATATCTCCGGCCCCTTTTACGTGGGGATTGGCTTTACCTCGCACCAGCCGGCGACCTTGTCGTCGGCGAAGCTCAGCGACGTGGTGCTGGAAAACCGGGCCGGCGCGGTGCGATAGACCGCAAATCAGGGCGCCTTGACGCCCTTCAGCAGCTTCAAGAGCTGCGGGTGCAGATATTCATTCGCCGCCAGCATGCTGCCCCTGGTCAGCATCTCGGCGCCGCCGGTCAGGTCGCTGACCATGCCGCCGGCTTCGCGCACCAGCACGATGCCGGCCGCCACGTCCCAGGCCTGCAGCTTGTCTTCCCAGAAGCCGTCGAAGCGTCCGGCCGCGACATAGGCCAGGTCCAGCGAGGCCGAACCGAAGCGGCGGATGCCGGCGGTGACGTTCATCACTTCCGCCATCTCGGCGCTGGCGCGGGCATGGCCTTCCTTGCCCATGAAAGGCAGGCCGGTGGCGATCACGCTGGGCGCCAGCTCCTTGCGCGCCGCCACACGCAGCCGCTTGTTGTTGAGATAGGCGCCATGGCCTTTTTCGGCGATGAAGAGATCGTCGGTGACGGGGTTGAACACCACGCCCGCCACCAGCTGGCCTTCGCGCTCCAGTCCGATGGAGATGGCGAAGTGGGGAATGCCGTGCATGAAGTTGGTGGTGCCGTCGATCGGGTCGATGATGAAACGGTGGGTCTTGTCGCCGCCCTCGATCGCGCCGCCTTCCTCGCCCAGAAAGCCATAGCCGGGCCGGGCCTTGGACAATTCCTCGATTAGGATCTTTTCGGTGCGCTTGTCGGCGGAGGTGACGAAATCGGCCGGGCCCTTCATCGAGATCTGAAGATTTTCCAGCTCATTGAAGTCGCGGATCAGGGGGCGGCCGGCTTTGCGCGCCGCCGCGACCATCACATTCAGGGCAGGGGAGGTGTAAGCGGCCATCAGTCAGCCCGCCGCACGTAAGAGCCATCTTCGGTGGCGACGATGATCCGCTCGCCAGCGGCGATGAACGGCGGCACCTGAATCCGCATGCCGTTCTCCAGCACCGCGCTTTTGTAAGACGGCGCCGCGGTGCCGCCTTTCAGCACCGGATCGGCCTCGGCCACGGTCAAGGTCACCTGCACCGGCAGCTTGATGCCGATGGGCTTGTCTTCATAAAGCTGCACCAGGGTCTTCATGCCGTCCTGCAGGAACTGGGCCTGCTCGCCCACGAAATCCGCCGCCAGCTCGATCTGGTCGTAGGTTTCCATATCCATGAAGGTCAGCATGTCGCCGTTCGCATAGAGGAACTGGAAGTCCTTCTTGTCCAGAATGGCTTCGTCCACCGCCTCGTCGGAACGGAAGCGCTGGTTCAGCTTGGTGCCGCTGGTGACGTTCTTGAGTTCGACCTGGTTATAGGCGCCGCCCTTGCCGGGCTTGACCTTCTGGGTCTTGACCGCGATCCACAGCCCGCCGTCGTAATTGATCAGGGTACCGGGGCTGATTTCATTGCCAGTGATTTTAGCCATTGATCTTGGCCATGGGATGGAATGCCTCCGGGACGGGGGTGAGAAACGGTTCGCGGGTTCAAACAGCGCTCAAGTAGCGAAGCGGTAGCGCATCGAAAAAGAGCGCCGGGGTTCTAGCAACCCCGGCCGGGCTTGTCATCCCTTGGGAAGAAACCGCTTAGAAGCACCATTTCCAGCAGGAATAGGCCGCGCCCACGGTGATATAGACCAGAAAAGCGGTGATCAGCAGAGCCGCAGCATCGGCCCAGCGCGGGCTCCTGGGGCGGAAGAAACCGAAACTGACGGCGAGCGCCAGCAGCGCCACGACCGGCACCATCAGATAAGGCACGTACCAATGCGCCTGCAGCCAGAGGGACTCGGAGAAAAACTTCTGGTGCAGCTTGTCGGCGGTGAAATCCAGCGCCGTCACCAGAAGCGCGCCGACGAACAGAAAGCCGAGGAGGCGTTCTTTCATCTCTTGGCCTTCACGCGCCGAACAGCGCGTTGAACTGGCGCACGGCTTCTTCAGGACCATCAGGATGTTCCCACACCCCGGCCGACACGGCCAGGAAATCGGCGCCCGCCGCGATCAGCTCTGGCGCGTTCTGGACGGTGATGCCGCCGATGGCGACGCACGGCACCACCATCAGTTCGCTCCACCAGCGCAGCAACTCGATGTCGGCCGTGGTTTTCGGCTCCTTGGTCTGGGTGGGGAAGAAGGCGCCGAAAGCCACATAGTCTGCGCCGGCTTCGGCAGCGTCCATCGCCAGGTGCCGGCTGTCGTGACAGGTGACGCCGACAATGCCGCCCGGCAGCAGGCGGCGGGCTTCGGCGTAGGAGGCATCTTCCTGGCCGACATGGACGCCGTCGCAGCCCAGCTCGGCGGCGAGATCGGGCCGGTCGTTCAGGATGAAGGCGGTGCCGTTGGCCTGCACCAGGGGGCGCAGCCTGTCCACGGTGCGGCGGATCTCATCGTCGCTGATGTCCTTCAGGCGCAACTGGAAAGACGCGACGTCGCCGCCCTTCAGCGATTCCTTCAGGGGTCCCAAAAAATTCGCCGCCGAAAGCCTCGGCGGCGAAATCAGGTAGAGCCTGCAGCGATCGCTCACGCGGCCTTCTTTTCCTCGGCCTCGTTCCACTTGCCGAGCGCGGCCAGCGAGTTCATCAGGGCGCGATGGGCGAACGCCGCCTGGCCCTTGGCGACATTCTCGGCCTTGCCGCTCCAGGCCTTCTGCGGCGCGGCCTGCAGGGCGCGGCCATAGGAGAAGGTGAGGGCCCAAGGCAGGCCGCCGATGACATTCATGGCCGACAGATGCGCGGTGGCATCCTCGTCCGACTGACCGCCGGAGAGGAAGGCGATGCCCGGCACGGCCGAAGGCACATAGCGCTTCAAGACCTTCACGGTGCGCTCGGCGACTTCCTGGACGGAGTTCTGCTTGGCGCATTTCTTGCCCGGCACGATCATGTTGGGCTTCAGGATCATGCCTTCCATCGCCACATCGGCGACGTGAAGCTCTTCGAACACTTCGGCCAGCACCCAGCTGGTGACGTCTTCGCAGCGCTGGATGTCATGGTCGCCGTCCATCAGCACTTCCGGCTCGACGATCGGCACGATGCCATTTTCCTGGGCCAGCGCCGCGTAGCGGGCCAGGGCCTGGGCATTGGCGTTGATGCAGTTGTAGGTCGGGATGTCCGAGGCGATATCGATCACCGCCCGCCACTTGGCGAAGCGCGCGCCCAATTTGTGATATTCCCTGAAACGCTCGCGCAACCCATCCAGGCCCTCGGTGATGGTCTCGCCGGGCGCCAGCGCCATCGGCTTGGCGCCGGCGTCCACCTTGATGCCGGGAACGCTGCCCGCCGCTTCAATAAGCGCCACCAGGCTGGTGCCGTCCTTGGCCTTCTGGCGGATGGTTTCGTCGAACAGGATGACGCCGCCGATATGTTCGCGCATGGTCTTGTCGGCGCGGAACAGCATCTCGCGATAATCGCGGCGGTTGTCTTCGGTATTCTGCACGCCGATCGCGTCGAAACGCTTCTGGATGGTGCCGGTGGATTCATCGGCCGCCAGGAGGCCCTTGCCGGGCGCGACCATCTTGTGCGCGATCTTGTTCAGTTCATCGAGATTCATGCTCTTCCCCTTCAATTACTTCGCCGTCAGCGCTTCGACGCCCGGCAGTTCCTTGCCTTCCAGCCACTCCAGGAACGCCCCGCCCGCGGTGGAGACGTAGGTGAAATCGTCCTCCACCCCGGCATGGGCCAGAGCGGCGACGGTGTCACCGCCGCCCGCCACCGACAAGAGCTTGCCCTCACGGGTCAACTGCGCGACCTTTTGAGCGGCGGCCACGGTTCCCTTATCGAATGGCGCGGTTTCGAAGGCGCCGAACGGTCCGTTCCATACCAGGGTGCGGGTGGTCAACAAGCGGTTGGCGAAAGCCTTAATACTGTCCGATCCTACGTCCAGCACCATTTCATCGGCGCCGATCTGGGCGACCGGCACGGTGCGATGGGCCGCGCCCTGCTTGAACTCCTTGGCCACCACCACATCGGTGGGCAGCAGGATCACGGCGCCCGCCTCATTGGCCATGTGGACGACCTTGCGCGCGGTCTCCAGATGGTCGGGCTCGTAGAGCGACTTGCCGATGTTGGTGCCCTCGGCGGCCAGGAAGGTGTTGGCCATGGCCCCGCCGATCACCAAGGTTTCGACCCGCTTCACCAGATTTTCCAAGAGCGCGATCTTGGTCGAGACCTTGGCGCCGCCCACCACCGCCATCAGCGGCCGTTCGGGATTGCCTAGCGCCTTTTGCAGATGTTCCAGCTCGGCCTGCATGGAGCGGCCGGCGGCATTTGGCAACAGGCGCGCCACGCCTTCGGTGGAGGCGTGGGCGCGATGCGCCGCCGAGAAGGCGTCATTGACGAAGATGTCGCCCAGCGCGGCGAGTTGTTTTGCCATGGCCGGATCATTCTCTTCCTCGCCCTTGTGGAAGCGGGTGTTTTCCAGCAGCAGCACATCGCCATCCTTCAGCGCCGCAACGGCTTTCTCGGCGGTAGGACCGATGCAGTCGTCGGCAAAGGCCACCTTGCGGCCGACGGCGTTGGACAGCGGCTCGACCAGAACCTTCAGCGACATCGAAGGCACGACCTTGCCCTTGGGCCGGTCGAAATGGCTGAGCACGATCACCCTGGCGCCTTTTTCCGCCAGCTCGCGGATCGTCGGCGCCTGGCGTTCGATGCGGGTGGCGTCGGTCACCTTGCCGTCCGCCACCGGCACATTGAGGTCGGCGCGCACCAGGACGCGCTTGCCCTTCACAGTCAGGTCATCGAGCGTCCGGAAGTTGCTCATGGCGTCAGAGCAGCTTGCCCATCGCCACGGCGGTGTCGGCCATGCGGTTGGAGAAGCCCCATTCATTGTCATACCAGGTCATGATCGAAACGAAGCTGCCGTCCATCACCTTGGTCTGGTCCAGCGCGAAGCTGGAGGAGGCCGGGTTGTGGTTGAAGTCCACCGACACCAGTTTGTCGTGCACCACGTCCAGGATGCCCTTGAGCGAGCCGGCCGCCGCGGCCTTGATCGCATCATTGACCTCCTGAACGCTGGTCTGCTTCTTGGCGCAGAACTTCAGGTCCACCAGCGAGACGTTGGGCGTGGGCACGCGCACCGAGACGCCATCCAGCTTGCCTTTCAGTTCCGGCAGCACCAGGCCGACGGCCTTGGCGGCGCCGGTCGAGGTCGGGATCATGGAAAGGGCCGCGGCGCGGGCGCGGTACAGATCCTTGTGCATCTGGTCCAGCGAAGGCTGGTCGTTGGTATAGCTGTGAATGGTGGTCATCATGCCGCGTTCGATGCCGATCGCGTCGTTCAGCACCTTGGCCACCGGCACCAGGCAGTTGGTGGTGCAGGAAGCATTGGAGACGACCAGGTCGTTCTTGGTCAGCTTGTCGTGATTGACGCCATAGACCACCGTGATGTCGGCGCTGTCGCACGGGGCGGAGACCAGCACCCGCTTGGCGCCGGCGGTCAGATGGGCGCTCGCCTTTTCCTTGCTGGTGAAGATGCCGGTGCATTCCAGCGCGATGTCCACTGCCAGTTCCTTGTGGGGCAGCTCGGCCGGGTTCTTGATGGCCGTCACCTTCATGCGGTGGCCTGCGGCGATCATCATGTCGCCTTCCACGCTCACCTGGGCGGGAAAGCGGCCATGCACGCTGTCATAGCGCAGCAGATGGGCGTTGGTCTCGACCGGGCCCAGATCGTTGACCGCCACCACTTCGATATCGCGGCGGCCGGATTCCACGATGGCTCTCAGCACCAGCCGTCCGATGCGGCCAAAGCCGTTGATTGCAACCCGAATTGCCATTGCGTTCTCCTGACTAAATCTTGAGCAGCTTTTTGGCTGCCGCCACCGCCGCGTCGGGGGTTATGCCAAACTTGGCGTAAACATCCTTATAAGGCCCGCTGGCCCCAAAACTGTGCATCCCGATAAAGGCGCCGGCCTCCCCGGCCAGGAGCTCGGACCCGATATAGCGGTCCCACCCCTCGCGCGCGGCGGCCTCGACGGCGACCTTCACCGTGCCGGGCCCCAGGACCTTGCGGCGATATTCCACCGGCTGTTCCTCGAACAGCTTCCAGCAGGGCATGGAGACCACGCGGGCCGCGATGCCTTCGGCCTTCAGTTTGGCGGCCGCTTCCACCGCCAGGCTGACTTCGGTGCCGGTGGCGAGGAAGGTGACCTTGGCGTTCTCGGCTCTGATCAACTCATAGGCGCCCTTGGCGGAAAGGTTCTCGGCTGTGTGCGCCTCGCGCACCGTGGGCACGTCCTGGCGCGAGAAAGCGATCAGGCTGGGCTGGCGCGTGTCGGTGATGGCCAGCTCCCAGCATTCCGCCGTTTCCACCCCGTCGGCGGGACGGAAGACTTTGAGATTGGGGATGGCGCGCAGCGCCGCCAGATGCTCGACCGGCTGATGGGTCGGGCCATCCTCGCCCACGCCGATGGAGTCATGCGTCATCACAAAGATCACGCGGATGCCCATCAAGGCGGCGAGGCGGATGGCCGGGCGACAATAATCGCTGAACACCAGGAAAGTGCCGCCATAGGGAATAATGCCGCCATGCAGCGCCATGCCGTTCATGGCCGCGGCCATGCCATGCTCGCGAATGCCGTAATGAATGTAGCGGCCGTTGAAATCGCCGGAGCTGATCTCAACCATGCCCTTGCTGCGGGTGTTGTTGGATGGCGTCAGGTCGGCGGAGCCGCCGATGGTGTTCTGCAGCTCACCATTGATGACGTCCAAAGCCTTCTCCGACATCTTGCGGGTGCCGGCCTTGGGCTTTTCGCTGGAAAGCTGCTCTTTCAGCTTGAGCAGCGCGGGCGATAGCGACGCAGGGATTACATCGTTGATGGTGTCGTCGAATTCCTTCGCCCGCTTGCTGGCGGTCTTGCGCGCGCGCCAATCCTGATAGGCGCCGACGCCCAGCGTCCCGACGGAGCGCCACTGGTTCAGCAGATCGTCCGGCACGACGAAGGGCGGATAGTCCCAGTGCAGTTCCTTGCGCGCGCCAGCGACCACTTCGGCGCCCGGCGCATCGGAATGCGCCTTCTGGGTGCCTTCGCGTCCGGGCATGCCGAAGCCGATAATGGTGCGGCAGGCGATCATCACCGGCTTGTCCGCTTCTTGCGCCTTCGTCAGCGCGCGGAAAATGTCAGCGGCGTCGTGACCATCGCAGGTATCGGTCGTCCAGCCTTCAGCCTCGAAGCGCTTGATCTGATCGGTGGACGTGGAGAGCGAAGTCGAACCATCGATGGTGATGTTGTTGTGGTCCCACAGCACGATCAGGTTGGAGAGCTTCAGATGACCCGCCAGGCTGATCGCCTCGTGCGAAATGCCTTCCATCAGGTCGCCATCACTGGCGATGACATAGGTCTTGTGATGGACCAGATCGTCGCCGAAGCGGGCATTCAGGATTCGCTCGGCGATCGCCATGCCAACGGCATTGGAAATGCCCTGGCCCAGGGGACCGGTGGTGGTTTCGATGCCGGGCAGGTCGCCATGTTCGGGATGGCCGGCGGTCGGGCTGCCGACTTTGCGGAAATGCTCCAGGTCCTCCAGCGTGACCTTGGGATAGCCGGTCAGCCAGAGCAGGGAATAAAGCAGCATCGAGCCGTGCCCGGCCGACAGCACGAAGCGGTCGCGGTCGGGCCAGCCGGGTTCTTTGGCGTTAAACTTAAGGAAGCGCGAAAACAGAACGCTGGCCACATCGGCCATGCCCATGGGCAATCCTGGATGGCCGGATTTCGCGGTTTCCACCGCGTCCATCGACAGGACGCGTATCACATTGGCAAGGCGGCGGATTTCGTGCTGGTCAGGAGGGACCTGATCGGGCTTTGGCATGGAGTTTCCCGGCAAAGATGGTGGTGGCCTTAGCGAGGGCCTTGGGGGCCCGTCAAGGGCGGGCCCATGCCGTCAACGCGTATCGGTTAACCCGATTTCCCTCCTTCGTGCCGCAGGTCCGAAATTCGCCAATTCCCGATATCGCCTACGGGGCGATTGCGGAATCGGGACGCGAGGGCCTAAGGTCTTGGCGAATCTGCGGGAAGAGGTACGCATGAGCCGGCTGGATGTGGCGCAAAAGCGCTTCCGCGCCGCCTTGGAGGCCCTGGAAAACGCGGCCGGAGGGGTAGGTGAAAGCCTGGATTCCGCCGCCAAGCTGCCGGAACGTATCGCCGAGCTGGAGGTCGAACGCGAAAAGCTCCTGACCCGCATCGCCGAGCTGGAGGACGAGGTCGCGGAGCTTTCCGGCCTGACTGAGGAAGTGGAAGGGCGCTTGGACGGCGCCATTGGCGAAATCCGGGCGGCGCTGGCGCGCTAAGCAGGAGCATCCATGCCGCTAGTCAATGTGATGATCAATGGCCGCGCTTACACCATCGCGTGTGACGATGGTGAGGAAACGCACCTCAAGGAACTGGCGGCGCATGTCGACGGCAAGGCGCGCGAGGTGCTGGGCTCGGTGGGTCAGGTGGGCGAAACCCGCATGTTGCTGATGGCGGCGCTGCTGCTTGCTGACGAGCATCACGATCTGGTCGCCAAGGTGGCAGCGGGCGGCGCCGCGGCCCGGGGCAGTTCCGAGGACGCACAGAAATTGCATCTGAAGGCGGAACAGGCGGAAAGCCAGGCCGCGGACGCGCTGGAAAGCGCGGCAAAGAAGCTCGAAGATATTGCCGCGCGGCTGGCACACGCCTAAATTACCCACGGACGGTCACTGTTTCGTGCGTCAGGTTGCGATGCCCAGGGGCCTTAATTGTACTCATCGGGAGTTGTCCCTGACCGGGACCGTGGTTCCGGATACACGACGCCCACCTGCACTTGCAGGCCCATGAGATCCAATACCAACGGCGAATACGGTACCGTCCACCGTCGCGCGCAGCGCGCGAGCAGGTCCTGCGGACCTGCGAGAGGTGGACGGTGCCGCGAGCTCAAGCGAGCGGCTCGGCAGCCAGCGCGGGAACCAGTTGGACCTGCGAGAAGTGGGCGGTGCCGCGAGCTCAAGCGAGCGGCTCGGCAGCCAGCGCGGGAACCAGTTGGACCTGCGAGAGGTGGACGGTGCCGCGAGCTCAAGCGAGCGGCTCGGCGGCCGGCGCAGGAAGTTGGAAATGCCGTCGCTCAACAAATCTGAACTCCGCGCGGCTGCCCGTGAAAAAAGGCTGAGCCTGAAAAGCGCCGGCTTCTCTGCCGTCATCGCGCGCCATGCCGAAAGTCTGGCGATCGCGAAAGGCACCGTCGTCGGCGGCTATCACGCGTTGTCGGACGAAGCCGACCCGGCGCTGCTGCTGGAGCGGCTGGTTGAGCTGGGCTGCCACATCGCCTTTCCGCGCGTTGCGGGCAAAGGCCTGCCGTTGGAATTCCATCGCGTGCCCGACGGCGAAGTGCTGGCGCCCGGCGCCTTCGGCATCCATGAGCCGATGGACATCTGGCCGCGCGCCGCCCCGCAGCTTCTGCTGGTGCCGCTGCTCGCCTTTGACGCCCAGGGCCATCGCCTGGGTTACGGCGGCGGCTTCTATGATCGCACCATCGCCCTGCTCAAGGTGCCGGCGATCGGTGTTGCCTTTGTGGGACAGCAAGTCCCGGCCTTGCCGGCCGACGATCACGACATGATCCTGGATGGCGTGCTGACCGAAAACGGCCTCACCAGATTCCGGGGATGAGCCGATAGCGCACGCGCGTGCGATACGCCGCATAGCCCGCCAGTTCGCGCGCCAACACGCCTTCCTCGCCCACCGCGCGGCGCGCCATGGCCAGCATGATCACGGCAGCGCCGACAAGGCCCAGCCAGGATCCCAGCAAGAGCGGCATGCCCGTCAGATAAAGCAGCATGGCCGCATACATGGGGTGGCGCACATGGGCATAAGGTCCGGTGTCGATCACCCGCTGCTCGCGCTCGGCCTGCACCCGCACCACCGGCGCGGCAAAGCTGTTCTCGCGGAACACGCGCATCACACCGGCGAAACCCGCCAGCACCAGGAGGCCGCCCGCCACATTCAGCCACATGGGCATATGGGACAGGCGCCAGACCTGCGCATCCCGCGCCATCAGCCACAGCCAGCCCAGGAAGAAGCCGATAAAGACCAGCAGGAACAGCTTGTCCCACAGTGGCTGGCCCTTCTGGTTAAGGGCGCCCAGCCGGGCGGCCAACAGGCCCGGATCCCGCTTCAGCAGCCGGACGCCGAAGACCACGCTGCCCAGGGTGAAGATCGCCAGATAGATCAGGCCCTGCGGCCAGGCGGCATTTTCGGCGCCGCCCAGCAGCAGCCCCGCCATGATGGCCAGCCATACGCCCGTCTGCAGACAGAGGCGCAGCAACAAATTTCGCGGTGGGTCCCCTGGCGGCATGCCACGGCCTTTGTGTTAAGAGACGGCATGAACATTCTCTTCCTGGGCGACATTGTCGGCAAGCCGGGCCGCGACGCGGTAACCGAGCGGCTGGGCTTTCTGCGCGCGCAATTGAAACTCGATCTGGTGATCGCCAATGGCGAGAACGCCGCCGGCGGCTTTGGCATCACCCGGGTGATTGCCGAGGAACTGTTTGGCGCGGGCGTGGATGTGATCACCACCGGCAATCACTGGGCCGATCAGAAGGAAATCCTCGCTTATATCGAGACGGAAGACCGAATTCTCCGGCCCGCGAACTACCCCAAAGGCACGCCGGGCAAGGGTGCCAATCTCTACCAGACCGCCGCCGGCAGCGTGCTGGTGGTCAATGTCATGGGCCGGGTGTTCATGGATGCGCTGGACGATCCTTTCGCCGCCGCGGAGCGGGAGCTTTCCGCCTGCGCGCTGGGCGAGGGCGCCGACGCCATTGTGGTGGACGTCCATGCCGAAGCGACATCTGAGAAAATGGCGATGGGCCATTTCTGCGACGGCCGGGCCAGCCTGGTGGTGGGCACTCACAGCCATGTGCCCACGGCCGATGCGCAGATCCTGCCCGGCGGCACGGCGTTCCAGTGCGATGCGGGGGCCTGCGCCGATTACGATTCCGTCATCGGCATGGACAAGGCCGAGCCCTTACAGCGCTTCACGCGCAAGATGTCCAGCCAGCGCTTCACCCCGGCCACCGGCCCCGCCACCGTGTGCGGGATTTTTGCCCAAACAAATGGCAAGGGCCTGGCGTCCCGCATCGATCCGGTGCGCCAGGGCGGGCGCCTGAAGCAGACGCTGCCGGAACTGTAGTTTTTACCCCATCCGTCACAGTTCAGGTCGGCTCCGCGTTCGGAAGGCTTGGTCGCCTTCCTCACCTTCGCTGCGCCGTTCGCAAGGCTGGACGCCTTGCTCACTCCCCCTTCCTGGCGCTTCGCGCCGAAGGGGGAAGGAACCTTTCGGATGCTGCGCGTCGCGCCGCGATGTGCGGCGCTCGAGATTCCTTGAATACCCGCAATGCGCACGCGGTTGAAACCGCGGCCCCGGCACCCAATCCTCTCCCGATAAAGAGAGGTTGCCATGGAATATCGCTTCTTGGGCCGTTCGGGATTCAGGGTGCCGGTGCTGACCTTCGGCACGGGCACCTTTGGCGGCAAGGGCGACTTCTTCAAGGCCTGGGGCGATACCGACGCCAAGGGCGCCGAGCGGCTGGTGGACATCTGTCTGGATGCCGGCGTCAGCATGTTCGACAGCGCCGATGTCTATTCCGCCGGCGCGGCCGAGGAAGTGCTGGGCGCGGCCATCCGCGGCCGCCGCAACAAGGTGTTGATTTCCACCAAATACACCTTCCGCCACGGCGAGGGCCCCAACGATGTGGGCTCTTCGCGCTACGCCATTACACGCGCCACCGAAGCGGCGTTGAAGCGCCTGGGTACCGACCATATCGATCTGGTGCAGCTTCACGCCTTCGACGCTCGCACGCCGCACGAAGAGGTGCTCTCCACCTTTGATGCCCTGATCCGCGCCGGCAAGATCGGTTACATCGGCGTCTCCAATTTTTCCGGCTGGCAGCTGATGAAGGGCCTGTCGGTGTCGGACCGCTATGGCTATCCGCGCTATGTCGCGCATCAGGCCTATTACTCGCTGGTCGGCCGCGACTATGAGTGGGAGTTGATGCCGCTGGGTCTGGCGGAAGGCGTGGGCTGTGTTGTCTGGTCGCCGCTGGGCTGGGGCAGGCTCACCGGCAAGATCCGCCGCGGCGCGCCGCTGCCCAAGACCAGTCGCTTGCATGAGACCGCCGATGCGGGTCCACAGGTGGAAGACGAATATCTCTACAAGGTGGTGGATGCGCTGGACGAGGTGGCCAAGGAAACCGAGCAGAGCATACCGCAGGTCGCGCTGAACTGGCTGCTGCGGCGGCCCACCGTTTCGACCGTCGTCATCGGCGCGCGCAACGAGGAACAGCTTCGCGCCAATCTGGGCGCAGTGGGCTGGTCGCTGACGCCGGCGCAAGTGGCGAAGCTCGACGCCGCCAGCAAGCGGCCCAAGGCCTATCCCTATTGGCACCAGGTTCAGTTCGCCGAACGCAATCCCTTTCCGGTGTGACCATGCTGCCTGCGATTTTTGTTTCCCATGGCGCGCCGACCTTGCCGTTCGACGATGTGCCGGCGCGCGATTTCCTGCGCGGGCTGGGTCAAAGCTTGGGCCGGCCCAAAGCCGTCGTCGCGGTCTCGGCCCATTGGGACACGGACGCGCCGCAGACCAATGCCCCGCCCGTAAATGACACGATTCATGATTTTCGCGGTTTTCCCCCCGCGCTGTACGAGATCGAGTACCGCGCGCCCAGCGACGGCCTCCTGGCGCGGGAGATCGGCGGGCTGATGAATGGCCTTGGCGCCCGCATCGATACCCATCGTGGCCTGGATCATGGCGCCTGGGTGCCGCTGATGCTGATGTATCCTGAGGCCGACATCCCCGTGGTCCAGCTTTCGGTGCAGAGTGGTAGGGGTGCGGGTCATCACATCGCGCTGGGCAGGAAGTTGGCGCCGTTGCGCGCCGAGGATGTGTTGGTGCTGGGCTCGGGCGGCTTTGTCCATAACCTTGGCCAGATCGCGCCGCCGGGATCGCCGGAGGCCGACTGGTCGAAAGATTTTTCCGGCTGGATGCATGAAAAACTGATGGCGCGGGACGATGAAGCGCTGGCCGACTATCGCACCCGCGCGCCGCATGCAGCCCTGGCCCATCCAACAGACGAACATCTGATGCCGCTGTTCGTGGCCTATGGCGCGGGCACCAAGCCCGAGCGACTGCACAGCAGCGCCACCTTTGGCTCGCTACGGATGGACGCCTACCGCTTCGGCTGATTTCTGGGCGGCGGGACCGGATGGTCCCGGTTCCAGGCATCATCGATACGTTCTTGCTCGTCCAGCCTGTGCGGCATGAATTGGCTCGGGTCCCGCTCGCTAGGCCATTGTTCGGGGTCGCGGAACGCGCTGTTTGGTTCGCTTATGGAGCCGTCGAGAACCGCACCCAGCGCAACCAACGGGAACAGCATTCCTCCGGGCAGCATCGGCAGCACTTGCTTGTGCGCCATCGCGTTGGCCCAGCGAGCATTGTCCTTCACATGGGACGGCGTGCCCATCAGGTCTGGCGGTTCGTTGTTCGCCAGGCCTTCGCCAGGCTTCGGGCAATGGGCGCGCTGGTCTGGCGTCAGATCGGCATAACGCTCCGGCGCGCAGCCGAACAGCGACCGGCCGAAGCCGTCCAGCCCCTCAACAAGGCCCGATGGGGGCGCCAGAGGCGATGCAGCGGCCGGCGGCGAGGCGATCGGTGGAACGGGAAGCGTGTCGGAAGGTGCGATGCGCTTTCTGCGCGGGCCGCGCGCATCGATGGTTGAAGGCGCCGGCACTGCCAGCGGCGGAAAGAACAGCAGGGTCTCGCGTGGCGGGCTGTCCGGACGGGTGGAATGCGATGGCGACAGCAGGACCAGCAGCAGGAAGATCGCCTGTACCAGCAGGGCCAGCGCCCCGCCGGCAAAGTGATCTCGCTTCAGCGGGTCACGCGCACTGGAAAGCTGCAAGCTTGCCGTCATCATCCTGGTGCAGCCAGCATAAGTGTTCGCCATCGGCGAATTCCACCGCGTAGGCCGCGAAATAGTTTGGCACGGCCGCAATGGTGGGTCCGGCGCCTTTGTCCTGCGGCCCCAGATAGATGATCCGCTGCAGCGCGCCCAGTTGGCCGGCGCGCGCCGCCGCCATGCTCTCGTCCAGCTTGGGATCGTGCGGCACGGCCTCGCCGTTCAGCACGGCGCGCAGCAGGCCGGCCTTGCCGGCGGTATCGGGGGCGGCGGGATCGAGCGTGATCTTATGGCCTTCCGAGATGTCGGGATCGGTGATGGTAATGCCCATCAGCTTGGCGCCGAAATGGCCCTGGAAGGCGGTGGCCGAGGTCACTTCGCCGTCATAGACCATCCGTGCCATCATGTTGCCCCAGCCGAGATGGAAATGGCTGCCATCCACCTCCAGCGAGCCGCCATTGCCTTTCTGGTAGTAGCAGTGGGTGTCATAGCCTTCATGGTCATGGCCGATCCGGCATATCCGGTCGATCAGCGGTCCCCAGGTGACCTTGCCGAACAGGTTTATCTGCAGCCAGCTTGGCTGGATCACATGCCAGAAACCGCTGAGGCTGCCGCCATAGACCGTGACTTTTTCCACATCCTGCGCCCTCGCCGGCAGGACCAGCAGACAGGCCAGAGCCGCAGCAGGAACAGATCGCATTATTGGCCGACGAGTGATCTTGTCCGCAGAAAAAAAGCCCCCGGCAGCAAGGTCAGTAGCAGCCGCGCCACCGACGAGGGCCATGTCTCGAGCCAGCTCCGCCAATGCCAAATCCATGTGGTTGCGCCGATGGAGAGCGAGCCGCCACGGTGGCCCGCTGGAGGGAAATGGGCTTGGAATTGCAAGTCCATCAGCGCGAGCAGGACAATGGCGAGCAGCGGCCAGAGCCAGGAAATCCGCTGCCGCGCCGCCAGGAATACAAATCCTGCCGCCAACGCTGGCGCCAGCGCCAGGTTGCCGACGCCGGTCACCGCGAAGGCCGTTTCCTGGAACCATTGAGGCGCAAGGATGCCGCCTTTGGCGGCCATGTGGAGGATGCGCGCGATCAGCGCCAGCGGTGCAATCAACGCAAAAGCGGCGGCGATTCCGGCCACCGGTGGCAGCAGGCCGAAGATCAGCCAGGGTGCGCGCGCCGGGATGCTGTGCAGGGATTTCTGTTCCAGCATGGCGGCGGCCAGTTCACGGTCCTCGCCCAGCAGGGCGCGGGCGCGCAGCTCTGCATCTTCGCCGTCATAACCCTGCGCCCGCTGTTTTTCGGTCAGGTCGTCCAGATGTTCGGTGAGTTCGGCGAGATAGCGGCGCACATGGCGCGGTGCGATGCCGCCCTTCAGCAGACTCTCGCGCAAGCTTTCAAACCGCATGGAGCACCGCGCCCACCGCGCCGGTCAGCGCCGACCAATGATCGGTCATCGCGGAAAGCCTTTTGGCGCCCCGCGCGGTCAGGCTGTAGTAGATGCGGCTGCGGCCGCCGACGGTCTTACGGCGGGACTTGAGCAGCCCCTCTTTCTCCAGGGCATGCAGCAGGGGATAGATCACGCCCTCGCCGGGGGTCAGCGCCTGGCGGGTGCGCAGCGCGATCGCCTGCACGATCTCGTAGCCATACATCTCTTGCTCCCGCAGCAGGCGCAGGACCATCAGTTCGGAAAGACCGGCGGCTAAAGCGGATTCAGATGCCATGATACCTCGCAGTTCAAGGTATATACCTTGGACCGCGAGGTATGGGAAGAGGCGTCAGGCGGCCGCCGCGATTGCGGTGATGCTATGGGCTTCGCCGTCCAGGGTGGCGGCGACGGCATGCACCACCGCGGCGATGCGCACCGCGGCCTGGATCTGTTCGGTGGAAAGCCCGGCCTGGCGCAGGATTTTTTCATGGCTGTCGATGCAGACACCGCAGCCATTGATGGCCGACACCGCCAGGCACCAGAGTTCGAAATCGACTTTGTCCACGCCCGGCTTGCCGATCACATTCATCCGCAGCCGCGCCGGCGCGGTTTTGTAGTCGGGCGCCGAAGCCAGATGCGTGAAGCGGTAATAGATGTTGTTCATCGCCATGATGGCGGCTGCGGCCTTGGCGGCGGCCAGCGCCTCCGGCGAAAGCTGCGGCGCAAAGCTCGCCATCACCGCTTCAGTCGTCGTCGCATTGCGGGCGGCCAGGGCGCAGGCAATGAAGGTGCCGGCGCGCTGCTGCTCGGTGAGCACTGTCTCATTGGCCAGGGATGAGAGGTTGAGCTTCAGGTCCTTGGCATAATCTGGCAGCGTGTCTTTCAGAGTTTCGATGCTCATGGGTTTGTCCTTTGATGGTCGCGCCGCGAGGCCCTCGCTTCGCTCGGGTTCGCGGTCGCTCCTAGGAAAAAGTGCCCTCATCCCGGGGAGGGATGAGGGCAGGAAAAGCGCTGCCCGCGGGGGGAGGGGTTCTCGAGCAGCGCCGGATTCTTTGATGGTCGCGCCGTGAGGCCCTCGCGGCTAAGCCGCTCGGGTTCACGGTCGCTCCACTAAGCAGCCGTCTTGATGACCTCTTCGCCCTTCTGCCAATTGCAGGGGCAGAGCTCATCGGTCTGCAGTGCATCCAGCACCCGCAGCACTTCCTGAGGATTTCGGCCCACGCTCATGTCGGTTACATAGGCGAAGCGGATAATGCCCTCGGGATCCACCAGGAAGGTGGCGCGCTTGGCCACGCCCGCTTCCTGATCGAGGATGCCCAGCGCCGTGGAAAGCCGGCGATTGGTGTCCGCCAGCATGGCGAAGGGCAGGGTCTTCAGGTCGGCATGGTTCTGCCGCCAGGCTAGATGGACGAACTCGCTGTCGGTGGAGACGCCATAGATCACGGTGTCGCGATCGGCGAAGTCACCCTTAAGCTTGCCGAAGCCGGCAATCTCGGTGGGACAGACAAAGGTGAAGTCCTTGGGCCAGAAGAACACCAGCTTCCACTTGCCCTTGTCGCTGTCCTGGCTGAAGGCCTGGAAGGCGGTGGCCGGGTTGGTGGAAACCACGCCCTGAACGGAAAAATCGGGGAATTTGTCGCCGACGGTCAGCATGTCTACTCCTTGGAATAATTCTAATTGAGAGAAGTTCTTAGAAATATTCCAGAATAGTGTCAAGCGGCAAAACGGGCCGGACCTCCTTTTTTGGAACTAGGGGGCGGTGCGTCCCGCCCGAATGGCCAGCCAGCCGGCGAAAATGAAGGTGACCAGGACCACGCCCTGGACCCCGCCAAAAATCGGCCCGGCCGGCGGGATCGCCGGGGCCAAGGCATGCAGCGCCGGGACCTTGATGAAGCTTTGGATCACCAGCACGAACACATTGAGATAAAGCGCCGCCACCGCGGTCACGACATAGGCGGTGCGCCAGCGCCCCGCGAGATGGCGGCCATAAAAGGCGACCAGCGCCACCGCCAAAATCGCCAACGAAACCGCGCCGACAATCTGGGCGGGCGTCACATGGTCATTGTGGAACAGATAGCCGGTCAGACTGGTCAGCACGGTCAGGCTCAGGAAGACGGCAGTCAGCCTGACGGGCGTCTGGCCCTTCAGCATCGCGGCCAGCGCCATCAGGCCGGCGACAATGGCGGCCAGGCTGATGGCCGTATGTCCAAGGGTCAGGGGGTCGGTGGCCAGTGCGGTCATGAAGATCTCCAAATGCGGCTTTTGAAATGGCCCATCCTGAAGCGGGGTGGGCGGACTTGAAAAGGGGGCCGCTCCCCGCGTATCTCAGCCCCGCCCAAGGAAAGCTCGCTATGGCCGGCCACAGTCAGTTCAAGAACATCATGTTCCGCAAGGGAAAGCAGGACAAAGAGCGCTCCAAGCTCTTTGCCAAGCTCTCCCGCGAAATCACCGTGGCGGCCAAATCCGGCCTGCCCGATCCGGCCCATAACCCGCGCCTGCGCACCGCGATCATCGCGGCCAAGGCGGAGTCCATGCCCAAGGACAATATCGAGCGCGCCATCCAGAAGGCGGTCGGCGGCGCGGGCGAGAATTACGACGAGGTCCGTTATGAGGGCCGCGGCCCCGGCGGCGTCGCCCTGATCATCGAAACCATGACCGACAATCGCAATCGCACCAGCGCCGACGTGCGCGCGGCTTTCAGCAAATATGGCGGGCAGATGGGCGAGACCGGCTCGGTCAGCTTCATGTTCGATCATGTCGGCGTCATCAGCTATCCCAAGAACAAGGGCAGCGAGGACGCGATGCTGGAAGCGGCGCTGGACGCGGGCGCCGATGAATGCGTCTCCACCGATGAGGGCCATGAATTCCTTACCAGCATGGAAGGTTTTGCCGGCGTGCGCGATGCGCTGGAAGCCAAGCTGGGGGCGCCGGCCTCCGCCGCCATCCTCTGGCGGCCGCAGAACACCGTGCCGGTCGCCGAC
>Ga0268266_10000332_pt1 | contig 74181 bp, 74 predicted proteins | sample KBSS13metaG_FD_190356 | JGI IMG/M metagenome (GOLD analysis project Ga0268266, IMG submission 190356) | Switchgrass rhizosphere microbial communities from Kellogg Biological Station, Michigan, USA - KBS S1-3 metaG (SPAdes) (version 2) | ecosystem: Host-associated > Plants > Roots > Rhizosphere...
GGCGTTTGGTGATTCCAACTCGAGCGTAGCGGCTCAGGGGTGAGGCAGATGCGGGTACCGGCAATCCTCGTCGCGCTTTTCGCGTTTCTGGCGCAACCCGCAGTTGCGGCCTCGAGTCCGAACCTTGTTAGCCTCGAGCAGCAGTTGAATTCTATGGTTGCTGGCAGCTCGGCCGACGTCGGTATTGCCGCGCTCGATCTCAACACTGGCGAAACCGTCAGCATCAAGGGCAACACCCCCTTCCCAATGGCGAGCACCGTCAAGGTCGCGGTTGCCGCGCTTTACCTTTCTCAGGTCGATCATGGCCGCCGCTCTCTGGATGACACGATCAAGGGTCAGTCCGCGCGCAGCCTGATGGCGCGGATGCTGATCCACAGCGACAACCGGGCCACCGATGTCCTGATCGGCGACCTTGGCGGTCCGAACACTATTCACAACTGGCTTCAGCAGAACGGTGTCACCGGCCTTCGCGTCGACCGCAACATCGCGCAACTGCTCGCCGCCAAGCGCGACCTGTGGGATCATCGCGATTCCAGCACGCCGACGGCGATGGTCGATTTCCTGAAGCGGATTTACCGCGCCGAACTGATCAAGCCGGCCAGCCGCGACTACCTCCTCGATCTCATGGCTCAGTGCCAGACCGGCAAGAACCGAATGAAGGCGCTGCTTCCCGGCGTTCCGATTGAGCATAAGACGGGCACGCTGGACGGACTGACCGACGACGTCGGTTTCATCACCATGCCGGACGGCCATCGCGTCGCCGTCGCGATCTTCGCTCGCGGCGGCACCGACCGTCCGCGCACGATCGCTCAGGCTGCTCGCGTGATCTACGACGGCTTCACGCGCGTCCTTACCTGGCCGTTCTCGACCCCGACATCGGCCTTCTCCGGCAACTAATTGCTTCTCCACATCGTCGCGCGAGGGAAGATCGGCCGTTCTCCGGAGGCCGAGCTGGTCGAGCGCTATCTGAAGCGCATCAATTGGCCGACCAGAGTCACAGAGCTGCCCGATCGCGGCGGCAAGGTGCCCGATTTGGCGTCTGGCGGCGTGAGCGTCGTCCTTGACGAACGCGGGAAGGCTGTGTCCTCGATCGAGCTAGCCAAAAAGCTCGAAGGCTGGCGCGACGGCGGCAAGCGCGAAGTGCGTTTCCTCATCGGCGCTGCAGATGGCCATGACGAAGACCAGCGACAGTCTGCCGAACTGCTCCTGTCGTTCGGCGCTGCGACGTGGCCGCACATGCTCGCCCGTGCCATGCTCGCCGAGCAATTGTTCAGGGCGACATCGATCCTTGCGAACCACCCTTATCATCGCGAAGGTTGAGGCGTGATCCGGGTCGCGCCATTCCTGCTCATAGGCCCGCTGTTGGCGGCAGCGAGCGCGCCGGTGCAGTCTCAGGGCCCGAGCCTAAACGAAGCGCTGAAGCAGGCTCAGAGAGAGCAGGCGTCAGCCGAAGCGGAGACAGCGCGCCTCGATAAAATCGCGAGCGGCGCCCGTGACGAAGCCGCCAGACTGCAGGCTCAGCAGGCCGCCGCCGCCCAGGGCATCGAGGCGGCCGAAGCTCGCATCACCGCCGCCGACGCCAATCTAAGACTGCTCAGGGCCGCGGCCGAGCTTCGCCGAGCCCAATTGCAGCGCGAACAAGAGCCGATCGCTTCGCTCCTGTCAGGGCTTGTGATGATGGGGCGGCGTCCTCCGTTGCTGGCCGTCGCCGATGGCGGCGCCAGCGCCGACGAGCTCGTCCGCGTCCGGGTTCTGCTCGACACGACGCTTCCGGTCATCCGCGCCCGCACGTCGGCCCTGTCCGCTCAATTGACCGAACAACAGCGGCTGCAGCTGCAGGCCGAGCTGGCGAGCGCGGAGCTGCTGAAGAGCCGGCAGCAACTCTCCGATCGGCGCCAGCAATTTGCCTCACTCGAAGCGAAGGCGCTGGCGGCCTCCGCGACGGCGCAGAACCAGGCCCTAGCCACCGGCGACGTCGCCCTTGCGGCCGGGGAGAACGTCTCTGGGCTGCAATCCGCCGCAGCAGGCAGCCGCGCCGCTTGGGCCATCGCATCCCAATTGCTCGCCGACGACCCTGCCCCGCTTCGTCCAGTCGCGCCCGAAGGGACCCGCGCAGGTGCGCCGTTCGCCTACCTTCTGCCAGCCAAAGCCCCGGTCAGCCAGGGCCTGGGCTCAGTTGACGCCAATGGCGTTCGCTCCCGCGGGCTAACCCTTTCGACCGGCCGTGGCACCCAATTGCTCGTTCCGGCTTCCGGCGTAATCAAGTTCGCAGGCCCGTTCCGGAGCCACGACGGCGTCGTCATCATCGACCACGGCCGCGGCTGGATGAGCCTCATCGTCAACGTCTCCGCCACACTGAAACCCGGCGACCGCGTCGAGATCGGTCAGCCGCTCGGCCGATCGCTCGGCGCGGTCGAGGTTCAGCTGTCCCAAAACGGGCGCAGGGTCTCTCCCGCTCTCATCGCAGGTTCATCTGCAACGCTGTCAAATAGACCCAAGAGTGGGTAAACGCGTGCCTGCTCCAAATAGGACGATACGAATGAACGCCATCCGCAAATTCCTGCCGCCGATTGCGCTGGTCAGCGCGCTCGCCCTGGTTCCGGTCGCTGCCGCCTCTTACGCGGCCCCCGACACGACCAATTACCAGGAGCTCGAGAAGTTCATGGCGGTCTATCAGCAGGTCAAGCAGCACTATGTGGTGCCGGTCGACGACCATACGCTGATGAAGGGCGCGATCGACGGCATGCTGGCTTCACTCGACCCGCATTCGAGCTACGCCGAAGGCGCCGACTATGACGCGCTCAAGACCCTGATCGAAGGCAGCTACGGCGGCCTCGGCCTGTCCGTCGGCATGGAAGACGGCACGGTCAAGGTGATCAGCCCGACCGAGGACACTCCGGCATGGAAGGCGGGCATCAAGGCCGGCGACTACATCACCCACATCAACGGCGAGCTGATGTACGGCTTCACCCTCGACGAGGCGGTCGAGAAGATGCGCGGCAAGCCCGGCACTCCGATCAAGCTGACCATCGTCCGCAAGGGACGCGACAAGCCGTTCGACGTGACCCTGGTCCGCGAGGACATCAAGGTCCGCCCGGTCAAGTGGGAGGTCAAGGAAGGCATCGGCTACATCAACATCAACCAGTTCGCGAACGGCACCGGCGACGCGACCGAGGCCGCCATCACCGCGATCGACAAGGCGACGGGCGGTCATCCGCTCGGCTACATCGTCGACCTTCGCTCCAACCCGGGCGGTTCGCTCGACGAGGCGATCCAGGTCAGCGACGCCTTCCTCGACAGCGGCGAGATCGTTTCGCAGCGGGGCCGCGAGAAGGATGATATCCAGCGTTACTACGCCAAGCCCGGCGACATGGCGCACGGCCTACCGATCATCGTCCTCACCGACGTCGGCAGTGCCTCGGCGTCCGAGATTGTCGCCGGCGCGCTCCAGGATCACCGCCGAGCCCTGGTCATGGGCGAGCGCTCGTTCGGCAAAGGCTCGGTCCAGTCGATCGCCATGCTTGGCGACCGCACCGCACTTCGCCTCACCACGGCGCGTTACTACACGCCGTCGGGCCATTCGGTGCAGGAAGGCGGCATCGATCCGGATATCTCCGTCCCGCAGCTCTCGGACCCTGACTACAAGGACCGGCCGGTGACCCGCGAGGCCGATCTTCGCCGCCACCTGCTCAACCAGGCCAAGGTCGACGACAAATTGCTTGAAAGCGACAGCACCACCGACCCGCGCTTCAAGGCGACGGCCGATGAGCTGAAGAAGAAGGGCATCGACGACTTCCAGCTTTCGTATGCGATCAGCACGCTGAAGCGGATCGCCGGGCCGGCAACGCCAACCGCTACGATCGCGAAGAAGGGCCAGTAAGCTCCTATGGCTGATGCCGTGGCGGCAGCAGGGATGCCTTCCGCGACCGCGCCTCACGTCACGATGGCGCGGTTGATCGCCCTTCTCCTGCCGTCGGCGCTGCTCGCCGGCGCCTTCGGGTCGCAATATTTCGGCGGGCTGCAACCCTGTGAGATGTGCTGGTGGCAGCGCTACGCACACATGGTGGCGATCGTGCCCGCGCTGCTGGCAATCAGTCCCGTGGCGGATGCCCGGAAGGCTCGTTTGTTCGTCTTGCTAGCGGCTCTCGCAATCGCCGCCTCAGGCGTGATCGGTCTCTACCACGCCGGCGTGGAGCTGAAGCTGCTGCCTGGATTCACCACCTGCACATCGTCCGTACACGGCGGGTCGACGGCCGACGCCTTGAAGCAGATCATCGCGACGCCATTCGTGCGCTGTGACGAGATCCAATGGTCGCTGTTCGGCATTTCGCTTGCCGGTTGGAACGCGATCATTTCGCTTGGTGGAGCTGCGCTGATCACCGTTCTGACGCTGAAGGAGCCCGGCCGGTGAAACCGTGGCGGCCAGGCGACCGGCGCGCGGACACCGAGTCCATGATCCGGGTCGATCAAGCCGGCGAATATGGAGCGACGCGCATTTACGCCGGCCAGCTCGCAGTCCTCCGCCGCAATTGTCCGGAGGCGAAGCTGATCGCGCGAATGGCGGCTCAGGAAGAGCGGCACCTCAAGCGCTTCAACGATTTGGTGGCCCAGCGTCGTGGCCGGCCGACCGTGCTTCAGCCGTTCTGGAATGTCGCCGGTTTCGCGCTTGGTGCGGCAACCGCGCTCATGTCGGAAAAAGCGGTCCTCGCGTGCACCGACGCTGTCGAGACCGAGATCGATCGTCATTATCAGGAGCAATTGGACGCATTGGGCAATGCAGACCCCGAACTGGCGGCCGATATTGCTGAATTTCGCGCCGAGGAGCTCGAACATCGCGACACGGCCCGGGAAGCCGGCGCGGCCGAGGCAGTGGGATATCCGATACTGACTGCGGCGATCCGTGCAGGATGCAGGGTTGCAATCGGGCTGTCGAAGCGCATTTGAGGAACATTACAGCGGTTTCGCCCGCTGATGCGATGAAGAGGAAGCAGTTAGTATGACAAAGCTGATCCTGGGCGCATTGGGCGCCGCCGGAATGGTTGCGGGACTTACCGCGATTGCGCAACCCGCCGCCGCCCAGTCGGAATCGACATCGCAAGCCGAAACCGTTGTGTTCGGCACCGATCCCTGCCCTCGAGACTCGAGTGGCGCGATCGTGATCTGCCGTCACTTGCCCGAAAGCATGCGATTTCGGATGCCCGAATCCTATCGGCCGAAAGGCGCCCGGCAGGAGGGCCAGTCCTGGACCCAGAAGTCCAAGTCCATCATGACCATGGGCGCCACCGGCCCCGGCAGCTGCTCGGCAGTCGGCCCGGGCGGATCGACCGGGTGCCTGATCCAGGAAATCAACCAGGCGAAGCAGGAAGCGCGCGAAGCGACAGACCAGGCCACCGCTCCGCAATAAACCGGCTGTTCGCATAAATTCGCTTGCGGCTTGGCCGCCCACCGTTAGCCATCCTCGCTGGCTTACGGGGAGACTGAGTTGACTGCAGCCACGATCGCGGCGGACGAGGCCGACCGCCCCAGCGACGACAGCTTCCTCGGTCACCCCAAGGGCCTCGCTTTTCTTGCCTTCACCGAAGCCTGGGAGCGCTTCTCTTACTACGGGATGAGCGCCCTGCTGGTGCTGTACATGGTCAACCAGCTCTTGCTGCCCGGCCATGTCGAGCACGTCGCGGGCTTCGCGACGTTCCGCGCGATGATCGAGGGAACATTCGGCTCCCTTTCGACCCAGGCCCTCGCATCGCAGATTTTCGGCCTTTACTCAGGCTTCGTCTATTTCACGCCCGTCATCGGCGGCTGGCTCGGCGATCGTATCGGCCAGCGCGCAGCCGTCGTGATTGGCGGGCTGTCCATGGCCGGCGGGCACCTTGCGATGTCATTCGACCGAAGCTTCCTGCTCGCGCTTCTGCTGCTGATCATCGGGTCGGGCCTGCTCAAGGGCAACATCTCGGCGCAGGTCGGTGGCCTGTATCCGCTTGAGGACGAGGAGCGGCGGTCGCGCGGCTTCGCGATCTTCAGCACCGCGATCAACTTCGGCGCCGTCGTTGGGCCGTTGTTCTGCGGCTATCTGGGTGAACGCTACGGCTGGCACATCGGCTTCGGGACGGCAGCTTTGTTCATGCTCTGCGGCGTGGCGACTTACCTGTCCGGCTACCGCTACCTGCCGGCACGGATCGAGCGGAAAACGCTAGCGGCCGTCGAAATGACTGCCAACGACTACAAAGTCGTCGCCGCGCTGTTGGTCGCCATGGCCCTGACGGTTTTTCCGCACATTGCCTACTACCAGCTCTCCAACGTCCTGCCCGTCTGGCTCGAGCAGCATGCCGACATGAGTGCGGGTGGCTTCCAGGTGCCGATCCCGTGGTTCCAGTCGATCGATCCGCTGTTCAGCATTCTGTGTGTGCCGTTGCTGTTCCGGCTGTGGAGTTGGCAGGGGCGCGCCAGCGGCGGCGAACCCTCGGAGCTGAAAAAGATCGGCATCGGCGCATTCGCCTGCGGCGGCGCCAATCTGATCCTTGTCGCGGCGATCCTCGCATACGGATCGGACAAAGTGCCGTGGATCTGGCCGTTCCTATTCTGCGCGGCGCAGGGCGTCGGCTTCATGTATTTCTGGCCGCCATTCCTCGCACTCGTGTCGCGCGCGGCGCCGCCCAAGATCAACGCCACCATGATGGGCGGCGCGTTCCTCGTCCTTTTCGTTGCCAACAACCTGATCGGCTGGATCGGGACCTTCTACGAACAGCTCGGGCCGAGTGCGTTCTGGGCGCTCCATGCCGCAATCGGTGGCGTAGGCGGAATTCTCGCCTTCGCTTTCAGCCGAACCTTTGGCCGCCTTCTGGAACCGCAGCCTTCTGAGACATCTGCGCGTTAGGAAATTCCCATGACCGTCGCTGACGCCACCCCCGACTACGAACAAGGCACGCACGATGACCGCGCTTTCCTCGGCCATCCCAAGGGCCTCGGCTACCTCGGCTTCACCGAGGGCTGCGAGCGTTTCTCTTACTACTCCATGCAGACCCTGCTCGTGCTCTACATGGTCAATTACCTGCTGACGCCGGGCCGGATGGAGAATGTCATCGGCCTCCAATGGCTGCAGGCGAACGTCTATCATGGCATCTCCGGCCAACCCCTCGCGTCGGCGATCTTCGGAACCTACACGTCGCTCGTCTACGGGACGCCGATCATCGGTGGCATCATCGCCGACAAATGGCTTGGGCGCGACAAGACATTGATCCTCGGCGGCGTGCTGATGGCAATCGGGCATTTCCTGATGGCGATCGAGCCGGCCTTCATCCTGGCGTTGGTGTGCCTGCTGCTCGGCGTCGGCGCCTTCAAGGGGAACATCGCAACCCAGGTCGGGTCGCTCTACGGCCCGAATGATCTTCGCCGGGCGATGGCGTTCCAGATCTTCTACATCTTCATCAACGTCAGCGTGATTGCCGCGCCGCTGATTTCGGGGACGCTCGGCCAGAAGGTCGGCTGGCATTACGGCTTCGGCTGTGCCGGCGTGGTGATGGTATTGGGACTGATTATCTACCTGTCCGGCCGCCGGTATCTCGCTCCCGAACAAGCCTCGGCGGCAAAGGACGAGCGCACGCCGCGCGAGCCGCTGACACGCAACGACTGGGTCTGCGTAACCTACCTGATCATCCTGATCCCGGTCCTGGCAGTGTCGCTGCTCACCAACCAGGAGATTTTCAACGGATATCTCACTTGGGGCGACCAGCAGTTCGACCTCACCTTGCTCAACAACACCAGCAGCTGGCTGATTACGGTCGACGCAGCAGTCAGTTTCACCATGCTCGTCGCGGTCGCCGCCTTCTGGAAATGGTACGGAACGATCCGGCGCGAGCCCGACGAGATCAGCAAGATCATCATCGGCAGCGCATTCACGGTGGTCGGCGGCCTGTGCCTGTACATGGCCGCGCTGACCCAGCCGCATGGCGGCAAGATCAGCCTGTTCTGGCCGATGATGTTCGAAGTCTTCAACAGCATCGGCTTCGCACACACGCTGCCGATCAGCCTGGCTCTTTTTTCGAAGATCGCGCCGAAGCAAATCACCGCAACGGTGATCGGGCTCTATTATCTGTCCTTCTTCATCGCGAATGCGATCGTCGGCTATGTCGGCGGCCTCTATTCAAGCCTGCCGACGACCACCTTCTGGCTGATCCATGTCGCCAGCGCGGCGTTCGGCCTGGTGGCGTTCATCATCTTCAAAATCGTGATCGGCCACCGCATGCAAGGCACGCCCGAAGATCAGATGAAGGCGCTCAGCTGATCAGAGGCTGACCTCAGCGACCTTTTCTTTCATTCCGGCTTCGGGCTTACGGCCGAGGAGCTTGTTGAAGGTGGGTTTAAGGAATCCCTCGACATCGCTGAGCCAGATCTTCGCGTCTTCCACGTCGAAGCGAACGAGTGCCAGCTTGGGGTCGTCCTTCCCTTCGTACCATTCGCCGACGATCGGATTCCACAAGCGCTCGATGGTCGCTCGGTCATTGTCGATCGTCAGCGTTCCGCGAAGGCTCGCGAAGACGTCGTTACCCTTCGACGAGTAAGCCGCGATGCCCTTGTTCGACTGGCCCATGGCGCGAGTGAAGTCGTGGTCATTGGCGGTGAAGATCCAGAGGATTCCCGCTTCGCGATCCTGGTCTTCGAACTGGGCCGTCATCGGCTGGGTCGCGCCTTCCCTGGCGCCCTCAATGCCGAGCATGAGGAAAGGGCTGTCCTTCAGCGCGTCCCAGAATTTCTCTTCGATTTCACGGTCGTCGGCCATAATTTCCTCCAATTACTTGGAGGGGAAACGGACGCCTCGCGGCGCGCGTTCCGGGATACGGCCTAAATGCGGTGTAGCCCGGCCTTACGGCACAATGGGCAGATAGACCGCACTTGCGGCGCCGCCGCCGTGGAACACGCTTTGCGTCGCTTTTCGGTAATCTGACGCCTTTGCGTAGAAGATATTGGGCACAAACGTCTGTGGATTACGGTCGTAAAGCGGGAACAGGCTCGACTGAATCTGCACCATGATCCGGTGTCCAGGCAGGAATACGTGGTCGACGTTCGGAAACCCGAACTTATACTCCTCGACCTTCCCCGATTTCAGAGCGCGGGGCTTCGCAAAACTGTCCACATAGCGACCGCGGAAAATTTCGATCCCGATCGGCAGCTCGAACCCGGCCATGCTCGGCTTCGCGCCCTGCGAGGCGTCCTCGGGCGCATCATTGGGATATACATCGATCAGCTTCACCGCCCAGTCGCTGTCGGTGCCCGTCGTAGCGGCAAATAGGTCGACCTGCGGCGCTCCCATGATGTGCACCGCCTTGGTCAGCGGCGCGCTGGTGTAGGAGACGAGGTCAGTGCGGCCGGTGACGAAGCGCTGATCGTGCACCAGCCACCCGTGCCATTGGTCGGCGTCACCCGAATTGATCGGACGGGGCAGGAACGGCACCGGGTTCGCCGGGTCGGAGATATAGTCGTCATGGCCGGCGGACGCGGGTCGGTCGAAGCTCGCGCCGAACCCGCTCGTTAGGAACAACGGCGTCTGAGTCCCCATCGGCCAGCGTGGGCTTTCCTGCCAGCGGTTCGCGCCGCTGGTGTAGGTCAACACCGGCGGCGTGCGCGGGTCGGGCGTCCCTTTGAGATAATGATCGAGGAACGGCTTCATCCACTGCGTGCGCCACTGCAGGGAGGTGTCGCCGTTGAAGGTCAGCGCGCCGAGATCATAGCCATAGTGGTTGGCGCCCGAGTGCCGCCACGGACCAATCACCAGGTGCAGCAGCGGCGTCCCTTCGTACTTGTCCTTGAGCGCGCGATAGACGGCCGGCGCGCCGTAGCTGTCCTCCTGGTCCCACTCCCCGACTTCGAGCATCGTCGGAACGGTCAGCGGATGTACGGCCATCCACTTGTCGACGGCCTGGAGCGACCAGAAATCGGTGTAAGCCGGGTTCTGCATCAGCTTCTGGACGAACGGCACATTGTCGATCTTCACGCGCCGCGCGTAATCGGCCATCGAGCCAGCCTCGAGGTAGCGGGTGTAATCGTCACCCGTCCCGATCGCGATACCCGGCCCTTCGGCTTTCGCCGTGCTCTGCGACTGGGCGAAGTCGAGACTGCCGGTACGGAACGCTCCGTTGTGAAACCAGTCGTCGCCCATCCAGCCGTCGACCATCGGGCTTTCCGGGACCGCTGCTTTCAGCGCCGGGTGAGGGTTGATCTCCGACGCCAACGTCAGGAAGCCGAGATAGGACGAGCCAATTGTCCCAACCCTGCCATTCGATTCCGGCACGTTCTTCACCAGCCAGTCGATCGTGTCGTAGGCGTCGGTGCTCTCGTCGATGCCACTATTGTTGAGCGGGCCGACGATCGGGCGGTTCATGACGAACTGCCCTTCCGAATTGTGCATGCCGCGAATGTCCTGGTAGACGCGGATATAGCCGTCCTCGACGAATTCCTTGTCCATCACGGGCAAGATGTCGACGATCCGCTGGCTCGGGATCCGGCTGGCCGAGCCCTTCGCGTCGTACGGCGTGCGCGACAGCAGGATCGGGCCGCCGGTCGTCCCCTTCTTCATGACGATGACGGTGTAGAGCTTCGTGCCGTCGCGCATCGGCACCATCACGACCCGCTTGATGAAATCCGCTTCGGGAAGGATCGGATCGTAACTCGCGACGACGTCCGGAGTCATTGGCGTGACGGTCGCCGGCGGAGCTGCCGCGGCGATAGCGAGAAGGGGCAAGAGCGAGGCGGCGGCGCGCAGAGCAAGGCTGTTCATGGCGCGCGACCGTAGGTGCCGACTTTGCGACGGGCAAGTTACACAGACGCATACGGCTAAATGACTGTATAGACAGAAAAACATCTGGAACATATTAAGAACGCATGGCCCAGTTGGATCTTCAGTCGAAGCTCGCGATCCTGGCCGACGCGGCGAAATATGATGCGTCCTGCGCGTCATCGGGTTCGATCAAGCGCGACTCGCGCGGTGGATCGGGCGTCGGATCGACCGACCAGGGCATGGGCATTTGCCATGCTTACGCGCCGGACGGCCGGTGCATCTCGCTGCTCAAGATCCTGCTGACCAACAGCTGCATTTTCGACTGCGCTTATTGCATCAATCGCAAGAGTTCGAACGTGCGGCGGGCGCGGTTCACGGCCGAGGAAGTCGTTCGGCTGACGCTCGCTTTCTACAAGCGCAATTACATCGAGGGGCTGTTTCTCTCGTCAGGCATCATCCGTTCATCGAATTACACGATGGAGCAGATCGTCGAAGTCGCGCGAAGTTTGCGCGAGGATCACGATTTCCGTGGCTACATTCACCTGAAGACGATCCCCGACGCGGACGCCGAGTTGGTGCGGCTGGCTGGGCTTTTCGCCGACCGGGTGTCGATCAATGTCGAGCTGCCGACCGAGAGGGGACTAACGAAGCTCGCGCCCGAAAAGGACGCAGCGCAAATCGCCGGTGCGATGCACGACATGAAAGCCTCGATCGCCGACGCCGGAGACGCGGCCAAGCGCTATAAGTCGGCGCCGAAGTTTGCCCCTGCGGGCCAATCGACCCAGATGATTGTGGGCGCGGACGACGCGAGCGACGCGGATATCGTCGGCAAGTCGAGCGCGCTTTACGACAGGTACGGACTGCGGCGTGTGTATTACTCAGCGTTCAGCCCCATCCCGGACACCAGCTCGGTCCTGCCACTCAAACGCCCGCCGCTGATGCGTGAGCATCGAATCTACCAAGCCGACTGGCTGATGCGCTTCTACGGCTTTGCGCCGAAAGAAATTCAGAATGCGACCGACGAGCGGGGCATGCTCCCGCTCGACATTGATCCCAAGCTCGCCTGGGCGTTGAAGTTTAGAGACAGCTTCCCAGTCGACGTGAATCGCGCGCCAAAGGAAATGCTGCTGCGCGTGCCAGGCCTCGGCACGAAGGCGGTCGACCGCATCCTATCATCGCGGCGGATCCGCAGGCTCGGGCTCGACGACGTCGCGCGCCTCACGCTGTCGATCACCAAGGTTCGACCCTTCATATGCACCAGCGACTGGCGCCCGACGCTGCTCACTGACCGCGCGGATTTGCGAGCGCTCGTTGCGCCGAGAGAGAAGCAACTCGAGCTTTTCACAGCAAAATGACACGGTGGGGCTTAGTTCGGCTCCAGTCCGGCCTCGTTGAGCCAGCCAAGGCGCATTGCCGTCCGGAAGATGACATTCACCAGCGGATTGGACCAGCCCGCGTTGGTAGCGAAGTCCTGGCGAAGCGTGGCATGGTGCACGGCATGCGCTTCGGGCGTAATCAACAGATGCGCTCGCCGCATGGCGTGAACGATCCATGGATTGTCGGCCCGGTGCAGCGTGCCGTGGAAATATTGAGCCAGCGTTCCGCCGATGACGAAGACGACCATACCTGCAATCGCCCATCCCGGAATGGTCACCAGCAAGCACAGCAGATTGAGCGCGAGCGACGCGGGCAAGGTCACGAACAGGATCGTCGAGCCGATCTGTACGAAGAAAGGACGTCGGCCCAGCGCGTCAGGCCGAGGATGGTGGTTCTTGAAATCGTAGACCAGCCGCTCAAACGGCGAGATTCGCGGCATCACTTGATCGCGGAGGGCGAGATAGTCGTCGCTCTCGCGCGAACCCGGATAATGAAAGACCCGGTCCAACCCGATACCCGGCGTGCACGGCCGATAATCCATGTACATATGGGTCAGGCCCGACATGAAATCGGCAAGATACCAAGCCGCCAGAATGGCCGGAATCCAGCCCCACGTCGGAACGCCCGCGAACCACAGGTTCAGCGCGAGCGACAGCGTGAACAACGCCGTCACCGGCCAGGGCGCGGCCTTCATCATCGCGCGCAGGTTCCGAAAACTGTCGGCATGACAGCTATTTGCCCCATCCGGCCGCTAATGGGAACCGCTTCCTGATGCTTCCCGAGGGTCCGATGATAGACGCGCATCGCGTAAAGCTCGCCGCGGCTGATGATTTCGAGGGTTGGCGGGATGCCGCCCGCGATCTGGCCGAAGCCGGCGTGCCGGCAAGTGCGGTGGTGTGGCAAGTTGAAGGTCAGGACGCTGATCTTTTCGGATCGGAAGTCGCGCGACCCGCGGCGCCCAGTTCCCCCGTCCCTCGTGCTTTCGTCGATGTTGCCACGAACGTCGTCTGCCATTCCGATCCGGAACGCTTCGCCCTGCTCTATGCAATGCTGCTGCGGCTCAAAGCCGACCGCCACGCGCTCGACGACGAAGCCGACCCGCTCATCCGCCGGCTGCATGATCTCTCCAGGAACGTTCGCCGCGACATCCACAAGATGCATGCGTTCGTCCGCTTCCGCGAGATCGATGGTCGCTTCGTCGCCTTCTTCGAGCCTGAGCACCACATCGTGCGCCGCGCCGCGAGCTTCTTCGTCCACCGCTTCACGAACATGCGCTGGTCGATCCTGACGCCCGAGCTTTCGCTGCATTGGGACGGCCAGAGCCTAAGCGAAGGCCCAGGCGCCACAAAGTCCGACGCGCCGTCCGGTGACCCTCTCGAGGACATGTGGCGGACCTATTACGCGTCCATCTTCAACCCGGCGCGGCTTAAGGTCGGCGCGATGCTGCGCGAGATGCCGAAGAAATATTGGCGCAACATGCCCGAGACCTCGCTCGTTGAGCCTTTGATTGCCGGTGCTCGCAATCGGGAGCTGGAAATGATCGATGCCTCCGTCGTCAAGGAAGGATTGAAGCGCTCACTCGACGCGGAGCGCGCGCTTGAGCCGGGCGGAAACTTGCGCGCGTCGTGGGAAGCGCTCCTCAAGGACGCGCGAAAATGCACGCGCTGTGACCTTTACAAGCATGCGACTCAGACTGTGTTCGGCGAAGGGCCGCTCGATGCGTCGATCATGTTCGTCGGCGAGCAGCCCGGCGACCAGGAAGATCTAGGCGGACGCCCGTTCGTCGGTCCCGCCGGGCAACTGTTCGATGCGGCGTTGGAGAAGGCCGGGATCGACCGGTCGACCGTTTACGTCACCAATGCCGTGAAGCATTTCAAGTTCGTCCCGCGCGGCAAGAAGCGCATTCACTCCAAGCCGGGCGCGGGCGAGATCGAGGCCTGCCGCTGGTGGATCGAACATGAGCGAGAACTGATCCGTCCGCCGGTGACCGTCGCGCTCGGAGCAACCGCTGCCAACAGCCTATTTGGCAAGACTATGGCAATTGGCCGCAACCGAGGCGTGCCCATGAAGCTCGGCGACGGGGGCGAGTGCTGGATCACCGTCCACCCGAGCTTTCTGCTGCGCATCCCCGAAGAAGAACGTCGGCATGAGGAACGACAGCTATTCGTCCGCGACCTCAAGCGCATTAAGGCTCGCGCGGCGGAACTCGCTCGCTAGAACCGATAACCGACCGTCGCCTTAATCGTGCGCGAGGCGCCCGGCGCGATATTGTTGTCGGCATTGGCCGTCGGGAAATAGTGAGCGCCGAAGATATTCTCGACATTTACCTGCCCCTCGAGCCCATGTGGCAGCTTGTAATAGAGCGCGCCATCGACCCGCGCGTAGCCGGGCAGCTTCACGAGATTGCTGATGGTCGCATAGGACTTCGATCTCGCGATCACGCCGAGTCCAACTCCTAACTGTTTCGTCATGTCGTAGCGGTTCCATAGTGAGAAGCTGTGGCGCGGAACAAGCGGAACCTCGCAATTCTGAGTCGCCAGATTACAAGCCGTCGTCGTCTCAGTGATTTTCGCCTTCTGGTAGGTATAACCCCCGGAGATTAGCCAGCGGTTGGTGACGCTCCGCTCCAGCCCAAGCTCGATGCCGCGGCTGCGCTGTGCGCCCGTCAGGACGATCAGCGCTGAATTATTCGGGTCCGTCGCCCGCGTGTTCGTGCGGTCTAGCTGGTAGATCGCGGCAGTCGCGAGAAGCCCGTGAATTGGCTCCCACTTCGCGCCGACCTCGTAATTATCGAATCGTTCCGGCTTCAGTCCTTCCGTAACGCTAGTCAGGCCGCTGAATTGGTCTCCGGACTGCGGCAGGTATGAGCGGCTGTAGTTGGCGTAAAGCGACAGCTGTTCGTTCGGCTTCACGACGACGCCGAAGCGCGGCGACCACAAATGATCTCGCCGCCCAAACTCGCCGCCACCAACTGCACGAAGGTCGTCGACGTCGATCTTGAAGCTGTCGAATCGAAGGCCTGCAACGATTTCCAGCCATTTGGCCGGGCGCAGTTGCTCCTGGATGTAAGCGGCCGCGACGCCTGCCTTCACGCGGTTGTTCGCGTCGCTTGCAATCGGTGCCCAGACAGTCTCGCCATCGAAAGCAGGATCGTCGAGCGCGATCGTTCCGTCGTCGAGCAGGGCGTCGCTCGTTACCGTCCCCGTCATGCGCAGGTTGCGAGATTTCTCATGGCCGACTTCGAAACCGACGAGCAGGGTCTGCTCGATCCCTGCGACGTTGTTTTCCCAAATGAGATCCGTCTGGCTGAACAGGTTCGTCCGGTCATTGCGATTGTTGTAGGCGCCAGGCTTGAACCGTTCCGGAAGGTCATTGGCCACGTCCGCTGGAAGCACGGGACCGTTAGCAAAGATGTTCTGGTAGAATTTCTTGTAGTCGCCGAAGAGCGTGTGATTCCTCAGCGTCAGGCCCCCGCCGAAATCATGCTCGACGGCCACGGTCGCGATGTGGGCATTGACCCGCGCATAGCTGTCCTTGGGATCGCCGAAAAAGTCGCGATCGTGCCCGCGAAGCGGCTCGCCGCCAAGCGACGGAACACCTCGGTCCGCAGTCCGCCGGTCGTGGAAATATTCGTAGCTAAGGTCGATGCGCGTGTCCGGGCCGGCGAGCAATGCGATGGTCGGATTGATGCCGTAGCGCTTCAAGTCGACGTGATGGCGGAAGTTGTCACCGTCCTCGTAGACGCCGTTGAGCCGAATGCCGACATTCGCGCTCAAAGGCTGATCGACGTCGCCGGTAAGGCGGAAACCGCCCCAGCTGTCACCCGATGCCGTGAGCGCGCGATACGGACTCAGGCTCGGTCGCTTGAGCACGCGATTGATAATTCCGCCGCCGCCGCCGCGCCCGAAGATCATCGCGTTCGGCCCCTTCAGCACCTCGACCCGGTCAATGTTGTAGAAGTCGCGGAAGTATTGGACGTCGTCGCGCACGCCATCGACGAAGAAGTCTGCGGTGCTCGAATTGCCGCGAAGAACGATCTGGTCGCGATTGCCCTCGCCCGAGCCATAGGATGCGCCGGGCACGAAGTTCAGCAAGTCGGCAACCGAGCGCAGCTGTTGGTCCGCGATCTGCCCGCTCGAAACGACGGTAAGCGCCTGCGGGATGTTCTTGATGTCGGTGTTGGTCTTGGTCGCCGTGCTCGTTTGCCGAACACCGTATTCGACCCGTTGGCCGGTGATTACGATGTCGCGCTGGTCGGCGCTGGCCGAGGCATCAGCCGCCACATCGGCAGCGTAAGCGGGGGCGGCACCGCAAGCGAGCGCCGCGGCGAGGGTCAATTGAACGCGTGACATTGGCTTCCCTGTTGGTCTGTTGCCTCAGGGTCTAGTGTTATTGATAGTCATTCGCAATAGCGTTCGGCGAGATATCGATAAGCGATTGATCTCGAATGCTTACTCCGCCGCGAGAAGCGTTTCCGCGCCGCCAAGATCAACCGAAACTAGCCGGCTGACCCCCTTCTCGATCATCGTAACGCCGTAGAGCCGGTGCATCCTGCTCATCGTCACAGCGTTGTGCGTCACGATCAGGTAACGAGTGTCGGTTTCCTGCGTCATCTTGTCGAGAAGCTCGCAGAACCGCTCCACATTCGCATCGTCGAGCGGGGCGTCGACCTCGTCGAGCACGCAGATCGGCGCAGGGTTCGTGAGGAATAGCGCGAAGATCAGGGCGATTGCGGTCAGCGCCTGCTCGCCACCAGACAGCAGGGTGAGGGTCGACAGCCGCTTGCCCGGCGGCTGCGCCATGATCTCGAGCCCCGCTTCGAGGGGGTCGTCACTCTCGACCAATTCGAGGTGCGCTTGCCCCCCATCGAACAAAGTAGTGAACAGTCTACGAAAATGGCCATCGACCTTCTCATAGGCTTCGAGGAGGCGGACTCGCCCCTCGCGGTTGAGGTTGCCAATTGAGCCGCGGAGGCGGTGAATCGCCTGGGTCAGTTCCTCCGCTTCCTCCGCGCCCTTAGTGCGGGACTCGTCGAGTTCGGCAAGTTCCTGCTCTGCGACAAGGTTGACCGGACCGATGCGCTCACGCTCCGCAGTCCGGCGTTCGAGCTCCGCGGCTTCCTCATCGGCGTTCCGGTTATCCACAGGCTCAAACGCAAGTTTCTCGGGCAGTCGCTGCGGGACACATTCAAATTTCTCGACGCAAGTTCGAGCAATCTCGGCGCTCCGGGCCTGCTGCGCTTCGGCCCGAGCCGCCGCCGCCGCGCGGCGTTCGCGGGTATCGGCGGAGCGCTCGTTTGCGGCCGAGACCGCATGCGCGGCGGTGACGACCGCCTCTTCAGCCTCGCGCTCGGCAGCGGTCGCTTCTCCTATCTTGACCTGGCTCTCGTCGTTCGAATGCTCGAGCTCGGCGATCTTGTTGTCGAGATCGGTCGGCTCCTTGGCGAGATCGGCGCGCTCTGCGGATTGCTGTCTCTGGCGCTCGGTCGCCTGCACAAGTCGCTGGTCCGCGTTTTCGAGGCGCTTGCGCCACTCGGACTGCTCGCGGCCCGCAGCGGCGTGCCGCTCACGGTCGGCCGCAGTTTCCCGAGCGCGGGTCGCGGCCTCGGCGCGCTTGTCGGCGACCGCCGACGCTTTCGCGGCGGCGTCGGTCCGCGCCGTCTCAAGATCATGCTCGAGCACCGATGGATCGGGCAGCGCGGCCAGTGAGCGCTCGGCTGCCGACTCGGCCGCGCCTGCAGCCTCAAGCACCGGGTCGAGGTCGGCCTGACGTTGCGCGAGCCCACTTCGCTGGGCTTCGATTCGTTCGAGCGCCGCAGTCGCCGCATCGATCGCGCGCGTCGCGTCGCGTGCGTCGCGTTCGGCGGTCAGCGCCGACTGCCGGGCTTGCTCGGCCTCGCTTCGGCAGCGCTCCATCGCCGCAAGCGATTGATCGCGAGTAGCCAGCGCACCGTCCACCGCCGCATGAAGCGCCGGTAATTGATCGGCGAGGTCGGCGAGACGATTGGCGCGTAGCAGGCGCTCGGCCGCAGCAGCGCCAGCACCGATCGCAACGAAGCCGTCCCACCGGCGCATCCGCCCATCTCGCGTGACGAGCCGCTGGCCGACGGCAAGGGACTGGCCCTCGTCCTCGTTCGCAACCGCGATTTGGCGAAGACGGCGCTGCAGTTCGCTAGGCGCAGTCACGTGATCGGCGAGGCAATCCGTGCCGGAGGGCAGAACTGGGTCGCTCGACCCCGGCTCGCTTCCCGCCCAGCGGCGAGAGGATTTGCCACCGATCGCGGCATCGGAGTCTTCACCGAGTGCGGCGGCAAGAGCGCGTTCGTAGCCAGGTTCGGCCTTGAGGCTGGCAATCGCGGCGCCGCCGCCATGTTCAAGAGCCCGGGCGAGCGCATCATGTTCGGATTTCGCAGCCGACAGTGCTGCGCGTGCAGAGGCCAATTCCGTCTCGGCCGTATCACGCTGCTCCGCAGCGGACGTTCGTCCCTGCTCAGCCTCGACGCGTTTGGCTTCTGCCGTAGTCAGCGCCTTCGTCGCCGCAGCAGCATCCGTCTCGGCTTTCTCGCGAACCAGAACCTGGTCGTTGCCGTCGCCCAATGCTTCGATCTGCTGGGTCAGGCGGCGCTTCTCATCCTCGGTTCGGCCAAGCTGCGCTTTGGCTGCGTCGAGCGCGGCTTCGGCCACCCGGCGCTCGGCTCGCATCGCAGCTTGGCGGGCAAGCAGCTCGGCCAATGCGGCCTCCGCTTCACGCGAGGTCGCTTCGGCCCGGCTGAGCTCGGTCGCGATGCGGGCTGAATGCGCCTCCGCGTCCTCAAGCCGCTTGGCGATCGCCGTCCGCTCGGTGTCGAGCTGGGCGATCGCCCGCTCGGCGTCGCCTTTCAGCGCTTCCTCGCGGGCGATATCACCCTTGAGCGACGCATCGAGCCGCTCCAGCTCAGCCAAGCGTCGCGAGACCGTGTCGCGTCGAGCCCGCGCCGTTGCGAGCTGATGGGCAAGCGCGTGACCCTGGTCACGAAGCTCGGCGAGCGTATTGCGCCTGAGCGTCAGCGCCTCATTGGCGCGTTCGTGGGCCGCCTGCGCGTCGGCAATCGCCTGCCCTATCCGCTCGACTTCGTCCGCAGCAGCTTTTGCTTCAGCGGTCGCCGCCTCTGCCGCTTTCTCGGCTTCGGTCCAGCGAGCGTGGATCAGGCGCGCTTCGACGAGCCGGATCTGATCAGTGATCTTGCGGTAGCGCTCAGCCGCGCGCGCCTGGCGGCGAAGCTGGGCCGCGCGTTGCTCCTGGTCAGAAAGGATTTCGGACAGGCGCGCGAGGTTCGTCTCGGTCGCACGCAGTTTCTGCTCCGCATCCTTACGCCGGGCATGCAGGCCAGAAATTCCCGCCGCTTCTTCGAGCAATTGCCGCCGCTCGACCGGCTTCGCCGAGATGATCGAGCTGACCTTGCCTTGGCTGACGAGTGCGGGCGAGTGCGCACCAGTTGCAGCGTCGGCGAATAGCAACGCAACGTCCTTGGCACGAACATCGCGCCCATCGAGCCGGTAGGCGCTCCCCGCGCCACGCTCGATGCGCCGAGTCACTTCGCTTTCGCGCGTGCCGGTCTCTTCATTGGAAACGTCGAGTAGGATCGAGACCTCGGCGAAGTCGCGCGGCGGACGGGAGGCGGTGCCAGCGAAGATCACGTCGTCCATGCCACCCCCGCGAAGGGACTTGGCACTGCCCTCGCCCATCACCCAGCGAATGGCTTCGAGGAGATTGGATTTGCCGCATCCGTTGGGGCCGACGACCCCCGTCAGACCGGCTTCGACACGCAACTCGGTAGGCTCGATAAAGCTCTTGAATCCACTGAGCTTGAGCCGCCTGATCTTCAACCCGCTGTTCCTCCCCCGGCGCTCATCCCTTAGCTGCCGGCTTCCTTGAGGAATGGCTCCAGGGTGGCCCAATCACCCGCCGCGACCTTCTTGCCGTTGACGAAAAAGGTCGGCGTACCCTGAACATCCTTGTCAGACGCGGCCTGAGCGGCTTGCTCAAGTGCTTCGGCAGCCGCCTCATCGCTCGCGCAGGCCTCGGCCTTGGCGGCAGGTATGCCGTGCCTGGCCGCGATCGGAATGAGTCCGGTCACTTTTGCCACACCCAACATCTGCTGCTCGGGCGGCAATGCACTAAGCTTTTCGCTCTCTTCGCCAGTAACCTTCGAGACCCACGTCATCTGGGTCGCGTAAAGCTCTTCGGCGACGGGAAAGAAATGCGATGCCCCGCCGCAACGAGCTACCAGGGTCGCCGCGATGTCGATGCCATTCAGCACCAGCGAACGATATTCGTAACTCGCCTTTCCAGTTCGGACATACTGGTTCAGCAGCGGCTTCATCGCCGTTTCGGCGAAATGCCGACAGTGTGGGCAGGTTAGCGAGCCATATTCGACGATGGCGATCTTGGCCTTCGGATTGCCCATCCGAAAGCCACCATCGTCGGTCGCAACCACGGTCTTGGTCCAATCAACCGACTTTGCCGCCTTGCGCGGAGCGTGCGGCGCCGCGCCAATCAGTGCGAACGCGGCAAGACCGGCAAGCGCAAGCCTGATCATCCTTAGAGGCCCTCTTTCAGCTTCTTTTCGAGCGTCGGCCAGACCTGGTCCTCCGTGGCGCCCGAGGTGTCGACCATCTTGCCGTTGAGAATGAACGTCGGCGTTCCCGGGAAGCCCGGATATTGGGTCGACGCGTCCTGGGTCATCTGGACGAGCTTATCGACTTCCTTGGAATCGGCGAGACACTTCGCGCTCTTCTCTTCAGGAACACCCCGCATCGCCGCCCATTCGGGCAATCCAGCGAGCTTGGCGGCCGCAGCGGGAACCTGCTCCTGCGGCAGGGTCTGCAATGCGTCGAGCTGGTCCTTCGGCGCCTGTTGGACCTTGCCGATCCACACCGCTTGGTCCTTGTACATGGCGCGGGTGAGCGCGAAGAAACTGCTCGCCCCATTGCACCGCGCAATCAGCGATGGTCCCAGGTCGAACGCGCTCAGCAGGTAATTGCGGAACTCGTAGCTGACCTTGCCCGGCTTGACGTAATTGTCGATCAGCGGACCGACGCCACTTTCATCGAAATGCTTGCAGTGCGGACAGCTGAGTGCGCCATATTCGATCAGGTGCAGCTTCGCGCCGGGGTTGCCCATCATGAAGCCGCCAGCGGGCGTCGGAACGACAAGCTTTGTCCAGTCGCCGTCAGCTGGTGCCGGCACGGGCTTGTATAGGTCCTGCGAACTATCGACAGCAGCGCCGCCGCCCACGCCATCTTTCTTGCAAGCGGTCAGGGGCAGGAGGGCTGCAACAGCACAGATGAGAAGGGTCGACTTCATCGGTTCATTTGCTCCGAATAATCTCGGGAAGGGGCTCGTCCCCGGCACTGCCGAACGACGGTGGCCCGCTACTAGCGGCAATTTGTGAGGCAAGCGACTCTAGGCAAATGCGAAGCTCCGGATCGGCGATTTCGCGGAGGCCTTCGCCGAGCTCCTTGGGTACGGGCCGAAGCTCGGGCCGGTTTAGTTTGGGAGCAGCCGCGGGAAGCCGTCCCTGCTTGAAAATCACGCGATCGACCGCCGGGTGGCCAAAGAAGCGATTTACTCGCTCAATGATGATCGGCGCGAGATGCTGGATCAGCGGAGCGTGCGCGCCCTCGACGAGCAGCGTCAGCGCGCCGCCGGCCTTCCGGCCCGCCGGGAGGCGGATCGATTCGGGTGACGAGACCCTGGCGTAGCGCTCGCCGACGATCTCGCTCCAACGGCTGACGATCGAGCTCTGGACGAAGCCGAAGCGACGGAAGGATTGGCCGCCGACCTCGCCAACCAGCTCGCCCGCCGCCTGGGGGCGGCAGCTGCGCTGCGGGGCGTCCGAATCCTTGTTTCGCTTCGACATAGGCAATGAGCATGCCATAGCAGATTTGTGACCGCCAACGCCGCCGAGCGACTGCTCCAACATTATGTGGATAACTTCAGGCGCTTGCCGTGGCGTGCCGGGCCAGGCGAGCGGGCGCCGGAGCCCTACCGGGTCTGGCTCAGCGAAGTGATGCTGCAGCAGACAACGGTGGCCACGGTAATCCCGCGGTTCGAGCGGTTTGTGGAGCGCTGGCCGACGATCGAGGCGCTGGCGGCGGCGCGTGACGAGGACGTCCTCTCTGAATGGGCAGGACTCGGTTACTACGCCCGGGCGCGCAACCTGATCGCCTGCGCTCGCGAGGTCGCTCGGCGCGGATGCTTTCCGACGACTTCGGCCGAGCTTCGTCAATTGCCAGGGCTTGGCGATTATACCGCGGCTGCGATCGCCGCGATCGCGTTTGGCGAGCAGGTCGCGGTGATCGATACGAACGTGGGGCGGGTGATTTCGCGGCTTTATGGATTGACGACACCGGCGAAGGCCCAGCTCCAATCTCTGACACTGGACATGACCCCCGCCGAGCGGCCCGGTGACTTCGCTCAGGCGATGATGGACCTGGGCGCGACGATCTGCCGGCCGAAATTGCCGCTGTGCGGTCAGTGTCCGCTCCGGGTGGATTGCAAAGCCTGCGCCTCCGGCAAACCCGAGGCATTCCCCGCGGCCAAGGCAAAGAAGGTCCGCCCCCAGCGCTTCGGCACCGCCTACTGGATCGAGCGCGATGGCAAGGTCTGGCTGGTTCGGCGGCCCTCGAACGGCTTGCTTGGCGGCATGGCCGCGCTTCCCGGTGGCGAATGGACCGAGCGGCAGGCCGAAGCCCCAACCATTGGCAGTGTCTCCCACGTCTTCACTCATTTCCGCCTGGACCTAGGTGTAGAGCGCAGAGCGGAGCCGTTCGGTGACGGGTGGTGGCAACCGATCGACGCACTCGACACTGCCGGCCTGCCGACACTCTATCGTCGTGCGGCGGACGTCGCGCTGGCCGCTTGAACCCTTCAACAGTCGCCCTTAAGAGGCGCGGCAAATCCACACTTCTCGGCCCCGAGAACACGAGCTCCGAAACAGGGAAACTTCATGGACGATCGCTTCAACACCATCGCCGGCTGGGTGCTGTTTGCTGGAATTGTCGCACTCGGAGGGTCGATCGTCGCGGGCGAGATGTTCCATAGCGAAAGCCCGGAGGCCAAAGCCTATCCGATCGAGGGTGTCGAAGCCGCTGCCGGCGAAGGCGGCGCCGCTGCCGAGCAGCCGATCGAATTCTATCTCGCCAAGGCCGACGCGGCCAAGGGCGCCGACGTATTCAAGAAGTGCGGGGCCTGCCACAACGCCGACAAGGGTGGCCCCAACCAGCTCGGCCCGAACCTGTGGGGCGTGCTTGGGGAGCCGATCGGCAAAGGCGCCAACGGTTTCGCTTTCTCGCCGGCGCTGTCGGGCAAGGGCGGAAACTGGAACTGGGACCTGCTGTCGCAGTGGCTGACCAGCCCGAAGGCTTTCGCGCCTGGCACCAAGATGACCTTCGCCGGCATCAGTAACCCGCAGGACCGAGCCAACGTGATCGCGTTCCTCAACCAGCATAGCGATGGCCCGCAGCCGCTGCCGGCAGCACCGGCAGCCGGGACTGCCGACACTGGCGGCAAGGCGTCTGATAATCCGCCGGGCGCGGGACCCGGCAACGGCGCTCAGCCTGCCGGCAAGGAGCCGGTGCTAACCGAGCAACAGGCGGGCACGAACTCGAAAAACGTCAATGGCGAAGGCGCGCCGAAGGTCGACGCTCCGGCGAGCGTCAAGAAAGAGCAGCACTAAGGCTCATTTGCGAGCGGAGTCTGCTGACGCGGAGCCGCGGGCGTCCGGTCGTAGTAATTCTGCACGAATGCCCACGCTTCCTCGGCGTCCTCGCACCAGTGAATGAGGTCGAGATCGTGCGGCGCGACCACGCCTTCCTCGACCATCGCATCGAAGTTCACGACGCGGTTCCAGTAATCCTTTCCGAAGAGCAGGATCGGTAGCGGTCGGACCTTACCGGTCTGGACCAGGGTCAGAAGCTCGAACATCTCGTCGAACGTGCCGTAGCCGCCGGGGAAAACCGCGACCGCCCGTGCACGAAGCAGGAAATGCATCTTGCGAAGCGCGAAATAGTGGAATTGGAAGCTGAGGTCCGGAGTAACGAACCGGTTCGGCATCTGCTCGTGCGGAAGCACGATGTTGAGCGCCACTGACTCCCGGCCCACATCCGACGCGCCACGGTTGGCGGCCTCCATGATCGACGGCCCGCCACCCGAGCAGACAACGAAATGCTTCTTGCCTTCCTCGTCGCAGCCGCAGGTACTCGCGAGCTGAGCTAGCTTCCGCGCTACATCGTAATATTTCGACTTGGCTTTGAGTCGCTCGGCGATCTTCTCCTGCGCGTCGTTGGTCGCCGCCGCGACGAGTGCGTCGGCCATGTCCGGCGACGGAATGCGGGCCGATCCGTAGAAGACAAAGGTCGATCCGATGTCGGCTTCGTTGAGCAGGAGCTCAGGCTTCAGCAGCTCGAGCTGGAAGCGGACCGGCCTGAGGTCCTCGCGAAGCAGGAACTCGGTGTCCTGGAAGGCGAGCTTGTAGGCAGAGCTTTCGGTCTGCGGGGTTGCGGGAACGTGGCTCGCGGCCTGTGCATCGACCTTGGATGTTGGGAAAATGCGCTTCGGCGGGACTGCATCGGTCATATGCAGCCCCGCCTAGCGTCAATCGATTACAGCGTCACGCCTCCGCGACGAAGCCTTCGTCTTCGCGCTTTCCGCCCCAGTCGATGTGGCGGGTCGCGTACATCACCCCGGCAAGCGCCGCGAAGAGCAGCAGCGAGCCGATTAGCAGCGAGTAGGCCTCGAGGCTGAGCAAGATGTAGAGCACGGCATAGAGACCGATCAGGAGCGCGCCGATGAAGGCCGCCCGTCGCCAGCTGCCGAGAACAGCGGCTGAGTATGCCGTGTTCAGACCAGCGATCGCCGCCGACGCCAAAACATAAGAGGACGTAAAGCCGATCACCTCGGCAAAAGCGAGCAACATCACGAAGAATAGGATCAACGCGACGCCCATCAGCAGATATTCCACCGGCGACACACTTACACCGCCGATGACATCGAACATCAGCAGAGCGAGGAAAGTGAAACCGATGAACAGGAAGCCGTATTTGATCGCTCGATCGACCTGCGAGTAAAGGTCGACGGGCTGGATCAGGTTGATCTGGGCAAGTTGCGAATTATCGTCCAACGATGCGGAATCGCCCGGCAGTATTCCATAGGGATTCTGCGGCGGTGCCTGATCTGATTGCGCGGACGACTCACCGGCGTCGTTCGTGGTCACGAGCGAATTACCAAGCGCAAGATTGCCGATCCGATAGTTGGCCTGAAAACCATTTTTCCCGACGTCCGATGGGTCAGGCAGGAAACCCCCGACGAAGCTTGGGCTTTGCCACGCTGACTTCACGACCCAGTGCGTGTCGCCGGCATCCGGTGACAGGCTGAGCGACGCGTTGCCGCGAAACTTGTAGTTGAAATCGACAATGATCGGCTGCGTCGGCAACGAGCCGGCATCGAGCCAGGCGAAGAACCCGCGACTCTTGCCACTGCTACCTCCGCCTGGCTGAAGTCGGAGGGCGTGCCCGGCCACCGACACTGAAGGGTTCGCTCCAAGACCGCGCGGGTCGCTGAGTCCGAAGCGCAACTCCGCCTTGGACAAGTCCATTTGGCTCAATTGAACACCAGTGCGATTGAGGTCCGGCGGGAAAGCGAAGCGTGCCTTGCCTTTCACGGTCGCGTCGAACAGGACCGCCTCATAAATCGACCTTTTCTTCACTTTGTGCCCAAGGTCGGTCGTCATGTCGACGATCTCGGGGGCCAGGGTCAGCTCGCGACTAATTTCGTTCGTCTTGGTCGCGCTCTGACCGTTCTGAACCACGGTCTCCGTGGCCGTCGCCTTGTACGGAATCACGAGTAACGGACCGCTCATTGTTTGCGGCCCACCCCATCCTGCGGTGATCGATCGCGAGGCTTCCCGCGATTGGGATTCGCGGTCAGAAGCCAAGAGATAAACTGACAACAGCGGAAGAGTGAGAACGAAGCCGACGAGCAGCGTCAGCGTCAATTTGAAACCGGGCGTTCGTTGGCCCTCAACCCGCAACACCATAATTTCCTCCTCAACGTGGAGGGTCACGGCTGCCGCGGCGAGCGGCGGTCCGTCATGAGCAAACCCTGAGCAATTTCTGACAGACGAATTTCGGCTCGTCTATAGAACTGCACGGCTCGTCGTCAGATGAGTGGCTTGCAGTAACGGGCCTGCTCATCGGGGGCGCGGAAGCGTCTGTCGATATAATAGTCGAGCGCTTGCGCGACGTAGTCGCGATGGCCGGCATCGATGAACTTGGCCGCATCCTTTTGCCAACCGGAGATGCATATTTTCTTGTCCGCGGACCCGCGCGTGCAATCGAGCAGGTTGTCGTAAGCCAACTTCCACTGGCGGAAATCGGCGTGAGTCATCGGATCGCCGTGACCCGGGACGAGAATGAAGAAGGGCACCCGATCGATCTCCTTCAAAGCCTTCGCCCACCCTTCTACGCAGGCTGTGTCGGCGAACGGCACGATCCCGACGACGAGATCCCCTACGACTGCCGTCCGTGTCTTAGGGTCGTAGAGCCAGACGTCGCCTTCCGTTGCCGCAAACTTGCTCAGGTGGATGTCGAACGGCCGCCCCGCGATCTTTATCGTAGCCGACGTCGCAACGAGATGGTCTGGCCGGATGCGCTCGGGATGATCGATAACGGACCGGCCACGAACGATTTCTGCTTTTTGCGATTCTGGCGTCTTCGGGTCGGCAAGCATCTTGTCGCCCTGCTCACGGCCCTGTTTGAGATACGTCGCAAGCGCCCCCTCGAGCGCGTTGCTCGCATAGACTTCGACGCGCGGATAGGCCTGGCGCAGGTCCCAGTTCCCGGTCGTGTGATCGAGGTGCCAGTGCGAATTAATGATAGCGGCGATCGGGCGACGGTGGATTTTTGCATAATCGAGGATCGCCTGCGCGTGCTCGGGATGCCGTCCGGTATCGAACACTACCAGTCCCTTGGGTGCGTCGAAAATGATGGTGTTCCCGTCCGGCCCCTTGTCCATCGGGATGGCGCCCGGGATGAGGTGAAAGGTCTCGAATCTGGCGGAACCGGCGGTGCCTGAGAATGTCAGCGCCAGTAAAGCTGCGGCAAGGTTTCGGATCATTGTTGCCCCCTGCCCGCTTATCTCGCCGCGAATGTAGGAGCGCCATCGCCGCTCGTCGGGCGCGCGGCCTGGCGCGACGAACTACCGGTCAGTCCGAGTGGACTGCGCTGATCAGGTAGTTGAGCCTGATATCGTCGCTGAGGTGAAGCCCGCGCGTCGGCGAAAAGGCGATGCCTTCGACGTCGAGGCATTTCAGACCTGCGTCGGCAAGCATGACCTGCAATCGTTCGGGCGCGATGAATTTGTCGAAGTCATGCGTGCCTTTCGGAATTCGGCCCAGCCCTTCGGCAATCGTGATCATCATCAACTTTGACCAGCCCGTCGCATTGGGCGTCGACATGATAAGCAGGCCGTCGGGTGCCAGCTGCGCCGCCAGCGCCCTCACGAACTCGGCAGGGTCCGCGACATGTTCGATCACCTCCATGCAGGTGATCAGGTCGAACTGCCCGTCCAATTGTTGGACGTCGCCGACGCGGTAATCGATGTCGAAGCCCATTGCATTGGCGTGCTCGCGAGCGATGCCAATCACCTCCGGTGTGGCGTCGATGCCGGTGACCTTTGCACCCAATCGCGCCAACGGTTCGGCGAGCAGCCCTGCCCCGCAGCCAACGTCGAGCGCGGTCTTGCCGGTCAGCGGCGTCCGGCCGCACTCATCACACTGCCAATGCTGGTCGAGTTGGTCGCGGATATATTTGAGGCGCACCGGATTGAGCTTGTGAAGCATCGCCGACGAACCCGTCGGGTCCCACCAGTCGGCGGCGAGCTTGCCGAACTGCGCGACCTCTTCCGGCAGGATGCTTGTTTCCACCATGTGCGCCCCCTAACAGGCCCCGACCATCCACCCAAGGAGCTTGAGTGCCGCGCATCGTCATGAAATTCGGCGGCACGTCGATGGCGGGCATCGAGCGTATCCGCAGCGTCGCAGCGCGGGTTCAGCGCGAAGCGGAGCCGGGGAACGAGGTACTGGTGGTCGTGTCGGCGATGGCGGGCGAGACCGACCGGCTGGTCCAGCTCTGCCGCGAGGCGTCGGCGCTGAGCGATCCCAAGGAATATGACGTGGTCGTCGCATCCGGTGAGCAGGTGACGTCCGGACTGCTCGCGATGACCCTCCAGAACATGGGCGTGAAGGCCCGCAGCTTCATGGGCTGGCAGTTGGTTCGAGCATCGGGTGTTCACGGCAACGCCCGCGTTGAGGCGATCGAATCCGCGACGCTCGATGAGGCACTGAAGGCCGGCACGGTCGCCGTCATTCCCGGCTTCCAGGGCGTCAGCGAGGATGGCCGGGTGGCGACGCTTGGCCGGGGCGGATCGGATACCTCGGCGGTCGCGATCGCCGCGGGCGTGAAGGCCGACCGCTGCGACATCTACACCGACGTCGACGGCGTCTACACCACCGACCCGCGCATCGTGCCCAAGGCGCGCAAGCTGACGCAGGTGACGTTCGAGGAGATGCTCGAGCTTGCCGGTGTTGGCGCCAAGGTGCTCCAGGTCCGCTCGGTCGGGCTCGCGATGCGCGAAAATCTGCCGCTTCGCGTACTATCGGCGTTTGAGGACAAGCCCGGCACGGATATCGTCGCCGAGCTTTCGGGAGAGGACATGGAACGCAACTTGATTGCTGGCATCGCCGCCGACCGCAACGAGGCGCGGGTGACGCTGACCGGCGTGCCCGACCAGCCCGGCACGGTCGCGCAGGTCATCAGCCCGATCGCCGAGGCCGGAATCCAGGTCGACATGATCGTCCACGCCGCAACGCCCGATACCGGCGCCAGCGACCTCACCTTCACCGTTCCCCGAGCCAGCCTTGCCCAGGCAATGGCTGTGATCGAGCAGCGCAAGGGCGACATCGGCTATGCCTCTCTGATCCACGACGACGCCGTGGCGAAGGTCAGCATCGTCGGCGTCGGCATCCGATCGAACCCGCAGTTGGCGGCCCAAATGTTCGAGGTTCTGGCGGAGCGGCGGATCAATTTGCTCGCGGTGTCTTCGAGTGAGATCAAGGTCAGCGCCCTGATCGCCGAAGACCAGCTCGATCTAGCGGTGCGGGTTCTGCACACAGCGTTTGGGTTGGACACGGAGCAAGCAGCATGAGCGGCGAGGGACTGATTGCCGAGCCCCGCGCGGTTCACTCATCTATCGGCCACGCTCGCCTCAAGGAGCTGATGCATCGAGGCACCGACTTCCTCGGCTGCGAGGTTGCGATTCTCGGTGGCGCGATGAGTTGGGTCAGCGAACGCAACCTCGTCTCCGCGCTGTCGAACGCCGGCGCGTTCGGCGTGATTGCCTGCGGGGCGATGAGCCCTGAGCTGCTAGACACCGAGATCGCCGAGACCAAGGCGCGGACCGAGCGGCCGTTCGGCGTCAACCTCATCACCATGCATCCGCAGTTGAGCGACCTCATAGATGTCTGCGCGAAGCATGGTGTCGGGCATGTCGTGCTCGCCGGCGGGCTGCCGCCAGGCGGAGCGATCGAACGGATCAAGGGAAGCGGCGCCAAGCTGGTGTGCTTCGCCCCGGCGATGGCTCTGGCGAAGAAATTGATGCGCTCCGGCGCCGACGCTTTGGTGATCGAGGGCATGGAAGCCGGCGGTCACATCGGTCCGGTCACGACCTCGGTGCTCGCGCAGGAAATCCTGCCCAACGTTGCCAAGGACATCCCGGTGTTCGTCGCGGGTGGCATCGGACGCGGCGAAGCGATTGCCGCCTATCTCGAAATGGGCGCGGTCGGAGTCCAGCTCGGAACCCGCTTCGTTTGCGCGAACGAGAGCATCGCCCACGCCAACTTCAAGAAGGCGTTCATCCGCGCCTCGGCGCGTGACGCTGTGCTGTCGGTCCAGATCGATCCGCGCCTTCCCGTCATCCCCGTTCGCGCGCTCAAGAATGCCGAAACCGAGCGCTTCGCCGCCAAGCAGCGCGAAGTCGCCAACAGCCTCGACACCGGCGAGATCGAGATGGCGGAAGCCCAGCTCCAGATCGAGCATTACTGGGCTGGCGCGCTTCGCCGAGCAGTGATCGATGGCGACGTCGAGACCGGGTCAGTCATGGCGGGACAGTCGGTCGGAATGGTCAATCGCGAGGAGCCTGTTTCGGCGATCATCCAGGAGCTCGTCGACGAAGCCGCCGCCGCGCTGGAGAGCCGCGGCTAATAACCGCAAGTCATTGGCGTGGGTCCCCGCCATCTGTTAGCGGAACAGCCATGCCAAGCTCCGCCGCCAGCTCAGCCCGCGAGATCCTGACCGGTCTCCACGAGGTGATGGCCGCGCGGGGCTCCGTGCAGTCGAAGTTAGACCGCGTCGTCGACCTCATCGCCGACAAAATGGAGAGCGAGGTCTGCTCGATCTACCTGCTGCGCGACAACAAGCTGGAGCTGTTCGCGACCCACGGCCTGCGCAAGGAAGCGGTGCACGTAACCCGCCTGAGGCTCGGTGAAGGCCTCGTGGGGACGATCGCGGAAGGGCGCATCCTCAACCTCGCCGAAGCGGCCGAGCATCCAGCCTTCGCTTACCGGCCAGAGACGGGCGAGGAGCGCTTTCACAGCTTCGCCGGTGTCCCCATCGTCCGCCTGGAAAGCCCGATCGGCGTCCTCGCGGTCCAGCACGCAGATCCGCGCCGCTACGAGGATGTCGAGATCGAAGCGCTCCAGACGGTCGCGATGGTGCTGTCGGAAATGATCGCCGGCGCGCGGCTGGTGGACGGCGCCCGCCGCGGCCGGTTGCGCAGTGCCGGTCCCCTGCGGCTTGCCGGTCTCAAGCTCGTCGCGGGAATGGCCAAGGGCGAAGCGGTGTTCCACGAACCGCGAGTCATCGTCGAGCACACCGTCGCCGACGACATCGAGGCCGAGCGCGAGCGTGTCTACTCCGCCTTCCGCAAGATGCGCGAGCAGATCGACAACATGGCCAAGGAGGCCGAGTTCGGCATCGCTGGCGAGCATAAGGAGATCCTCGAGACCTACCGCATGTTCGCCTACGACGAAGGCTGGTCGCGGCGGATCAACGAGGCGATCGACAGCGGCCTCACGGCCGAAGCTGCCATCGAGCGCGTCGCGCAACGGATGCGAGCGCGCATGCAGGACATTGACGATCCGTTGCTCAGCGAACGGATGCATGACCTAGATGAATTGTCGAACCGATTGCTGCGCATCGTCTCGGGCCGGATGGGAACGGCCGCTCAGACCGGCCTCGCTCGCGACACGATCCTTGTTGCCCGCAACCTGGGGCCTGCGGACCTGCTCGAATATGATCGCCGGCGCCTGAAGGGCGTCCTGCTCGAGGAAGGCTCGCTCACCTCGCACATGGTGATTGTCGCCCGGGCGATCGGCGTTCCGGTCGTCGGCCGCCTTACCGACATCCGCCACAGCGTCGAGGAAGGCGAAACTATCCTCGTCGACGGCGACAATGGCAGCGTCATCGTTCGCCCGACCCGCCCGCTGACGACGAGCTTCGAGCACCGGATGACGCTGAGCCAGAAGCGTCGCGCCGAGTTTGCCGCGATAAAGTCGCTTCCGGCCGTAACGAAGGACGGTGTCCAGGTCAGCGTCATGGTCAACGCCGGACTCGCCGAGGACGCCGCGGCACTGTCGATGTCCGGTGCCGACGGCATCGGTCTGTTCCGGACGGAATTCCAATTCCTGGTCTCGGCGACCCTGCCCGGTCGCGAACGTCAGCAGCGGCTGTATACGAAGGTACTGGAGGCCGTCGGCAACAAGCCGGTCGTGTTTCGCACCGTCGATATCGGGGGCGACAAGGCCCTGCCCTACCTGACGGACATCCACGACGAGTCCGAGAACCCCGCCATGGGCTGGCGCGCGCTTCGCCTCTCCCTGGAGCGCTCGACCCTCATGCGGGCGCAGGCGCGGGCGTTGATCGAAGCGTCGGGCGGCCAGGTGCTGCGCGTCATGTTCCCGATGATTTCCGAGCCGTGGGAATATGAAGAGGCGCGCAAGCTGGTCGAGGAACAGGTCGAGTGGGCACGGAAGGCCCACCGCAAGCTTCCAACCAAGATTGAGTATGGCGCGATGCTGGAGGTCCCTAGCCTCGCCGAAACGTTGGACATCCTCCTGCCGAAGCTCGATTTCATCTCGATCGGAACGAATGATCTGACGCAGTTCCTGTTCGCGGCCGACCGGTCCGACCCCCGGCTAGCGCAGCGTTACGACTGGTTGAGCCCGGCGATCCTGCGTTTCCTCAAGCGCGTCCTCGACGCTGCCCGCGAGCATGAGATCCCAGCGCGCATCTGCGGCGAAATGGCCGGGCGCCCGCTCGAGGCTATGGCGCTGGTCGGCATCGGCGCGGAGAACTTCTCGATCACACCCGCGGGGGTTGGACCGGTGAAGGCGATGGTGCGCTCGCTTGATGCGGCGGCAGTTCGAGCCCGTCTCGATCAATTGCTCGCCAAGCCCCCGAAAGACATTCGAAAAGCGCTTGCCGATTGGGCGAAAAGGCATAGCGTGGTTATTGGCTAGCGTGAGCGGTTGACAGTCCCGCGTCAGCCTTCAAACAGTAAATTCCCCTGGTTCGAACAAAGGCGATGGAATGGACGAGGAACTGGTCGAAACGGACGTTCCTTCAGTCGGTGAAAAGCTGCGAGCGGCTCGCGAAGAACGGGGCCTGAGCCTCGAGGACATTGCCGCCCAGACGCGCATTCCCCGGCGTCATCTTGAAAACATCGAGGCTGCCGACTGGGACAATCTTCCGGCCCCGACCTACACCCTTGGCTTTGCCCGCAGCTACGCCTCTTCGGTCGGGCTGGATCGAGCCGAGATCGCCGATCAATTGCGCGCCGAGATGGGCGGACAACGGACCGCAACCACGTCTGAAGTTTTCGAGCCGGCCGACCCCGCGCGAACCATGCCCAAGTCGCTAGTGCTGGGGGCGATCGTCGCGGTCATCCTGCTGGTGATCCTGATGAGTTGGCTTAGCCGCCGCTCGCTCGAAACACCCGATGAGGGCATCACAAACGCCCCCGCGGCAGCAACCGCCCCTGCGGCCCGGCAGCCTGCGGCACCTCCTCCGACAGCTGCAGCTCAAGGCCCGGTCGTCCTAACGGCAACCGATGCGGTCTGGCTCGCGGTCAAGGATAGCGGTCACGTCCTCAAGCAGGGCATCATGCAGGCGGGCGAGACCTATCAGGTTCCGGCGACCGCAACTGCTCCGGTGCTCACCACCGCAAAATCGGAAGCACTGCGGATCAATGTCGGAACTGCCGTTGCGCCTCCCATCGGCCCGGCGGCGACCAAGGTCACGGTCAGCCTGCTGCCTGCTGACCTGATGAAGACCGGCCAGACTACGGCCCCAGCGGCTGCTCCGACCTCGTCCGCGCCACCAGCAGCGGTAGCTCCGCACCCGCGCGCCGCTCCGCAACGCCCGAGGGCGACGGCACCCGCTCCGGCGGCGGCTGCGCCCCCGCCGACAGAAACTCAGCCGGCGCCGACAACCAACGGAGCGGGTTGAAGATTCATCGCGGGGAAAGCCGCCATGCGGCAAAATTGATCGAGTTCTAGGGTTGGGGATTTTCCGGTGACATTTCGCAAGATTGCCGCGCTCGCGGCCACTGCCAGCATTGCATTGATTCCGGCTTCGGCCTTGGCCCAGCGCCAGGCGCCAACGCCCGAGCAGCGGCTCGACCGGCTCGAACGCCAGGTTCAGCAGGTCCAGCGTCAAGTGTTCCCCAAGGGGCGCCCGGCTGACACGGCCGGCTTCTCGGATGAGCCCGCCGCCACGCAATCCTCGGTCGTCACGCTCGACCAGCGCCTCGATGCGCTGGAACGGCAGATGGCGGACATCCTTCGTCAGTCGGAAGAGAATGGGAACCGGCTCGCGACACTGCAGGCCGATGCCGCCAAAGCTCGGGCGGACCAAGACCAACGGATCAGTTCGCTCGAACAGCGTGTGAGCGCTGCGACAGCAGTACCTGCGCCCGTTGTGACGACCGCCCCGACCGCACCCGTCGCCAAGCCGCCAGTGACCAAGCCGAAGCCGGACACGACCGCTTCGACGCCGTCGGCGACAGACGCCGCGGCCGCCGACACCGATCCGGGGGAGCTGGCCTACAGCGACGGCTTTCACCAATGGGAGGCGGGCCAGTTCGACCAGGCGATTTCGTCGCTGAAATCGTTCACTGCCGCTTATCCCAAACACCGTCGTGTGAGCTATGCGAACAACCTTATTGGCCGAGCCTTGCTCGATCAGGGGAAGGCGCGTGACGCCGCGGCGGTTTTCCTGGCCAATTACCGCGCCAATTCGCGTGGCGACCGCGCGGCGGACAGCCTTTACTATTTGGGCCAGGCTGAGATGAAGCTCGGCCAGCCGAGCCAGGCATGCAAGGCGTACGCGGAGCTCGACGCCGTCTATGGTTCGAAGGTGCGCGCCGACCTGCGCAAGCAGGTCGACCAGGCCAAAACCGAGGCGCAGTGCAACTGATGTGCTAGAGCGGTGGGGATGGTTCCCGGCGCCGCCCTCGTCGATCGCTTCCGTGCTGATCTCGACGCGCTGAGCGCGCCGCACGAGCGCATTGGGATCGCCGTGTCGGGCGGCCCCGATAGCCTCGCATTACTGCTGCTCGCCGCCGCGGCGCGACCCGGTCTGGTCGAAGCCGCCACGGTTGATCACAGCCTTCGCCCCGACAGCCCGGCAGAAGCGGATTATGTCGCATCAGTGTGCGAAAAGCTGGGTGTGCCGCATCTCACCGCTAAAGCGAGGTGGGAGGAAAAGCCCCAGACTGCCATCCAGCAGCGAGCGCGAGAGGAGCGCTATCGCCTCCTTGCCAATTGGGTCGCCGATCGAAGGCTAGCCGCATTGGTCACGGCCCACCATGCCGACGACCAGGCCGAAACGGTTCTTATGCGCCTCAATCGCGGCTCGGGCATCCGCGGTCTCGCGGGCATGCGAAGCAAGGCGCCGATCCCCGGCGATACCCGGCCCTTGCTGCGCCCACTCCTCGGTTGGCGGCGCTCCGAGCTAGCGAAGATTTGTGCCGACGCTGAGCTGAAACCCATTGCCGATCCAAGCAACCAGGATGATCAGTTCGAACGGGTGCGCGTCCGCAAGGCGTTGGCGGATTCTGCATGGCTGGATGTCGCGTCACTAGCCAATTCGGCATCGCACCTAGCGTCGGCGGATGAAGCGCTAAATTGGGTCGTCGAGGGTCTCGCTCTCGCCCGGGTTACCGATGACGCCCAGGCCTTGCGGATAGATGTGGCTGGCCTCCCCGGCGAGCTTCAACGGCGGCTCCTGCTGCACGCATTTGCTCGCTTCCACGCTCCCGAGCCGCGTGGTGCTGAACTCACTCGCGCGCTCGACGCGCTTTCTCGAGGCGAAACGACGACCCTGGCTGGCATGAAGCTAGAGGGAGGCGCGACGTGGCGCCTTTCCCCAGCCCCTCCACGACGACCTGTAACTTAATCTGTGTTATTCGCGTCGCTTCCGAATCGAGATGAAGGAGGAACGGCGATGCGGTCTAGGTGGATTGCGGCGACGACTGTCGCGTGTGCGTTGACCCTGACGTCGAGCGCGGAAGCTCAGCAGGGCCAGTATTGGCACGCCCCGTTCGGATGGCGAATTATCGGTCACAAAGTCGTCAATGGCGGAAGCGACACCGACTGGATCTACACCCCTGGTGCCCGGCGTTATCATCAGCTTCGCCTGTGCGCGTACAACGCGGCACTCCACATGAAGGACTTCGACATCTACTTCCGCAACGGCGGCCACCAGGATGTTTCCACACGGGATCGACTCAACCCTGGCATGTGCACCCGCATCGTGGAGATTCGAGGGGGAGCTCGAGACATCACCCGCATCAGGCTAAAGTACGGCCGCATGGCTGGAGGATTACAGGCTCCAACTGTCCGTCTCACTGCACGTTGAAGCGCTTCAGACTCGACCTATGGATGACGACTGTTAAATTCTCCGACACGAATTGGAGGTTAACGCCATGGCCGCCGCTGAATCGGACGTGCGTTTCTATCGGCGCCGCGCGAATGAAGAGATGGCAGCCGCCGAACGCGCGGTCACGCCGGAAGCGCGCGATCGCCGGTTGCAACTCGCCGGCCTGTTCTTGGATCGGCTGAAGGAGCTCGAGAGCCGCTCCGCGTTCGATTGGCTGGATGAAGCGGCCGAGCGGGTTCGATCCCGCGATCTGCCGTTCACCACTCCCTAAGGCGACATTGTTATTAGGGTAAACGCGCCTATTTTATGCGCACGGGCGTTGGTGCCCGCGAAAGACGAGCAATGAACGAAAAAGACAAGAAGCCTGGCAACCCCTGGACCAAGAGCCTGCTGATCTGGGTCGGCATCCTTTTTGCGCTCGTTTTATTCGTTCAAATGATCGACGGTGGCCGCGGCAGCGCAGCCGGCGCCGCGATGCCTTATTCCGAGTTCGTCCGACAGGTTGCCGACGGCAATGTTCGCGGCGCCACGATGGCGACGAGCAGCACCGGCAATTTCGCGATCAGCGGAAAGCTCGACAGCGGCGAGGATTTCCATACCGTCGCCCCCGCGGGCTCCAAGATCGCCGATGAAATGATTTCCAAGGGCGTCGCCGTCCAGGTGAAGGCCGAAGAGACCGGCAGCATCTGGCTGTACATGCTCTACAACTCCCTGCCGTTCCTGCTCATCCTTGGCATCAGTTTCTTCGTGATGCGCCAGATGCAGAAGAACGCTGGGTCCGGAGCGATGGGCTTCGGCAAGAGCCGCGCGCGCATGCTCAACGAGAAGACTGGCCGCGTCACATTCGCCGACGTCGCCGGCATCGACGAGGCTCGCGAAGAGCTTCAGGAGATCGTGGAGTACCTTAAAGACCCGGGCAAATTCGCCCGTCTCGGCGGCAAGATCCCGAAAGGCGCTTTGCTAGTCGGCTCGCCCGGTACCGGCAAAACGCTCCTCGCCCGAGCGATCGCCGGCGAAGCGGCCGTCCCGTTCTTCACCATTTCCGGCTCCGACTTCGTCGAGATGTTCGTCGGCGTCGGCGCGAGCCGCGTCCGTGACATGTTCGACCAGGCCAAGAAATCTGCGCCGTGCATCGTCTTCATCGACGAAATCGACGCGGTTGGCCGCCATCGCGGCGCCGGCCTCGGCAATGGCAATGACGAACGCGAGCAGACACTGAACCAGCTGCTGGTCGAGATGGACGGCTTCGAAGCCAACGAAGGCATCATCATCATCGCCGCCACCAACCGCCCCGACGTCCTCGACCCCGCGCTTCTGCGGCCGGGCCGTTTCGATCGTCAGGTTGTGGTGCCGCGCCCTGACATCGATGGCCGCGAGCAAATCCTTGGCGTACACATGAAGAAGGTGCCGTTGGCGCCGGATGTCGATCCGCGGGTCATCGCGCGCGGCACGCCCGGCTTCTCAGGCGCCGACCTCGCCAACCTCGTCAACGAGGCCGCGCTGCTGGCTGCCCGCAAGGGCAAGCGTCTGGTTAGTGCCAAGGAGTTCGACGACGCCCGCGACAAGGTGATGATGGGTGCCGAGCGCCGATCGATGGTCATGACCGATGATGAGAAGCGTATGACCGCTTATCACGAGGCGGGCCACGCCCTCGTCTTCGCGCACGAGCCAACCGCCGACCCGATCCACAAAGCGACGATCATCCCGCGCGGCTTTGCGCTGGGCATGGTCCAGCCGCTGCCGGAGCGCGACAGCTATTCCTATCACCGCGACAAGATGCACGCAGACCTCGCGGTGGCCTTTGGCGGCCGCGCTGCCGAAGAGCTTATCTTCGGCCACGAGAAAGTGTCATCGGGTGCGGCCAGCGACATCCAGCAGGCGACGCGCCTCGCCCGCGCCATGGTCACCAAGTGGGGCATGAGCGACAAGCTCGGTCCGCTCGATTTCTCGGACGGTGAAGAAACCCCGACCGGGTACTTCGCGCCGCAACAAAAGCGTATGTCTGCGGAGACGGTCAAGCTGATCGACGCGGAGGTGAAGAGCTTCGTGGAGGGCGGTCTAGACCGTGCTCGTACCATCCTGACCGATCACCGCGACCAGCTGGAAATGATTGCCCAGGCGCTGCTCGAATATGAGACGCTGACGGGCGAAGAGATTAAGACGTTGCTCAGCGGCGGATCGATCGACCGCAGCAGCACCAAAGGTCCGACCATTCCGCCTGCGGGCTCGTCGATCCCGAAGTCCAAACGTCCGAACTCTGGCGCCATCGGCGGGCCGGCGAACGCCGGGGCCTAGTTCAGGCCACTTCGAACCAATAAGGCACTCCGCGGCACTAAAGCTTCGGAGTGCCTTTTCTTATGCGAATATTGATCCCTTTGCTTCTCGCCCTTTCGTTCACGGCGCCAGCGCTGGCGGCACCGCCTGGGTCAGCGCAGAACTTCCTCGATCGTGCTCACCGCCTGAAGGCGAAGGGGCCGTTCGCCTTTTTTGACAGTGACTATGGGAAGCTGAAGGCCGAAGCGACCGCTGTCGGAAAGGCGATTGGCGATGATCGCATTGCGGCGGAGAAAGCCGGCAGGCCGGTCCTCTACTGCTCGCCGTCTCCCCGAGCGCAACTCGGCAGCTTCGAATTCATCGATGGGCTGGACGCCATTCCCGCCGGAGAGCGCGCCCGCATGACCCTGAAAGACGCTATGATCCGGGTCCTCCAGAAGAAATACCCCTGCCGCCGCTAACGGCCTTTCCAGCTACTGGCGGCCAGGCGGACGACTAGGGGCGTTAGGCCCCGATGCGCCGATGCGTGGTAAATCGAGTTCGCCTCGAGCTCCTTGCACAGCCGGCGGTGCGCCTCGCCGAGCGCATGGTACGGCAAGCCCGGCAGAAGGTGATGAAGGGCGTGGTAACGCAGACCAACCGGAGCCCAAAGTGCCGGTAGCGTGCCCGGTGGCGGGACGTTGACGCTGTCGAGGTACTGGGCGGTCACCGACATCGGGTCGCCCTCATTCTCCCAGAGGTGCGCGACGAGGGTGCGGATCTGGTTGAGGAACATCACTCCCGACGCGACGCCGAGGAAAATGAGGAAATCGCGCAGCGGAACGACGCCCGTAATGATCATCACGATCAACGCAATTGCCCAGACGCTGCACGCCGCTTCCTGCCACGCCCAGTCGCGGGCGAACTCGCCTTCGGGCGCCGGCCGGACGAACTTGGGATTGATCTGAAGGCCCGAATATTTGCCGACGATGGCCGCGCGCAGTCGCTTCGATAACATCGACAGCGGGGCGAGAATCCCGAAGCGGACGAGCATTCCGACGGGCGCCAACGACGCCGCGATCAGGAACGCCGGCAGCGTCCACGGGTGCATCAATGCTAACGGCAGATATTCGGGATCGTCGACCGTCCCGTAATAGCGCTTGGCATGGTGCTGGTTATGGACGCCCTCGTACATGAAGCTCGGAACCAGCAGCGGAACGCCGACGATGAGGTTCCAGGCGAAGCGGAAGCCCCTCACGGCGCCCTTTTTGATGTGCGTCAGCTCATGGATGAACGAACCAGCGCGGTAGAGCGCGAGCACGGCGACGACCCCGCTAACCAGCGCCAGTGGCCAGTGAAGCGCCATCGTCGTGAAGAGCGCGGCATAGCCAAGCAGCGCCGACCCGATCATGTCGGCCCAGTAAATGCCGGAGTTCGGCACATTCAGGTCGCGCGTCAGGTTCGCCGCCGCCTTCAACATGGTGGCGTCGTCTTTGATTGGCGCGGCCTTGTGCTGCGGCGGGGCAGCGTCAGTCGTGCGATCGAGGGTCGCGAAGTCAGTCATCGGTCTTTGCAAGCCTTGGCGTGTGCCACGAGATAGTGGCGGGACTTAGGCGTCTCAACCTTAACTGGCGCTTGGCCTTTATAGCGGCTAGCCCACCCCGTCATGAGCAGCGCGCCCGTAACGATCCGCCCCGTTGAGACCAAGAAGGACAAAAAGGCCTTCGTCGACTTCGCGTGGGAGGCCTACAAGGGCGACCCCGCCTGGGTCCCGCCGCTGAAGGATGAAGTCCACGGCCTTATCACGCCCGGCAAGAACCCCTGGTTCGAGCATGGCCGCGCCCAGCTCTGGCTCGCCGAGCGGGGCGGCAAGGTCGTCGGGCGGATCAGCGCGCAGGTCGACGACCTCGTCCAGGAGCATATGGGCAAAGGAATCGGCAACTGGGGATTCTTCGACGCGCTCGATGGCGAGGCCGCTGCGGAACTGATCAAGACCGCCGAGGACTGGCTGCGGAAACAGGGCATGACCAGCGCGCTGGGGCCGATCAGCCTGTCCATCTGGGACGAGCCGGGCCTTGAGATCGAGGGCTTCGCTGAGCCGCCGACGGCGATGATGGGCCACCACAAGCCCGAATATCAGCCGTGGATCGAGGCGGCCGGCTACACCAAGGCCAAGGACCTCGTCACTTACGGCCTTAATATCGAGCATTGGGAAGACCCGATGATCGACCGCCTGATCGCGATGGGCGAGCGCAATTCCAAGATCCGCATTCGCATGGTCGACAAGTCGAAGTTCGATCAGGAAGCGAAGCTGATCCTCAACCTCCTCAATGACGCCTGGTCGAACAATTGGGGCTACGTCCCGCTGACCGAGGCCGAGATCGCCTATGCCGGCAAGAAGCTGAAGCCGATCATCTTTGAAGAACTCGTCCGGATCGCCGAGGTCGACGGGGAGCCCGTCGCGTTCATGCTGACCATTCCCGACATCAACGAGCTCACTATGGACCTCAATGGAGAGCTGTTCCCGTTCAACTTCATCAAATTGCTATGGCGCCTCAGGAAACCGCGGACGCGACGTTTGCGCGTACCTTTGATGGGCGTCGCCAAGAAGCTGCATCACACGCGACTGGCGAGCCAGCTCGCCTTCATGATGATCGAGTATACGCGGCGCGAAGGCACCAAGAAGTACGGCGCCACGCACGGCGAGTTCGGCTGGATCCTCGAGGATAACAAGGGGATGCTGTCGATCGCCCAGCTGCCGGGCGCATCGATCAACCACCGCTACCGGATTTACGAGAAGCAGCTCTAGTCTTTGCCCACTTGAGAAAACCGAACGCCGATGGCGACGAAATCCGAGAAGAGATCGCGATCCCCGTTCGTCACGTGGACTTCCCATAACTTCTTTATGGTTTCTTGATTCGACCTTCTACTTCGCTGCGGTCAGGCTTCCTCCAACGAGGAGGCCCTATGAAATCCACATTTATTCGTTTCGCTCTGGCGGCACTTTGTGCGGGACTGATTGCACCGCTCACGCAAGCTGCTCCCAATGAGCACCTGAGGCAGGTACTCGCCGATCCGGCCCGTGCCGGTGAAAGGGGTCAGGATGCGCGTAGGCATCCTGCCGAGCTCGTCGGGCTCGCCGAACTGCGATCAGGCCAGCGCGTTGTCGACCTGATTCCCGGCACCGGTTACTGGACCAGGATCTTCAGCAAGATGGTTGGCCCCCGAGGACGCGTTTATGCGGTCTGGCCAAATGCCTACGCAAAGGTAGCGAGCGGCAATGTCGCGGATTTGCGCAAGAGCGCCGGCAAAAACGTCGAGGTATTGGTAGAACCCGGTGCGCTACTCACCGCACCTCAACCCGTCGACGTCGTTTGGACGTCCGACAACTATCATGACTATAACGACAAATTCATGGGCAATCCCGGCCCGCAATCGCTGGCGAAGGCCGCATACCGCGCCCTGAAGCCCGGCGGCCTGTTCATTGTCATCGACCATGCGGCAGGACGCGGACGCGGCATGCGGGACACTGAGACCATGCACCGGATCGAGCGTGCGAGCGTGATCGAGCAAGCCACCGCCGTGGGCTTTCGCCTAGTCGGCGAGAGCAGCGCACTCGCTAACCCGCGCGACCCCCTCAATATTCCCGTGTTCGATCGCAGAATTCGTTTCCGGACGCAGCAGTTCGCGCTGAAGTTTCGCAAGCCTGGGCGCTGAGATCGCAAGCCTTGCGGCCTGGTCCTAGCCTCGCGACCTCATGCTCAAACGACGGTTAGACGGTGCGATTGGATGGTCAGCGCGGTCACGGCGAAGCTGATGAAGGATATGCCCCATGCGCTGACCGCGAGCCCCTTCAAACGCTGCAAAGGTGCAATTCTCATCTGAAACTTGCGGCGCATCAGGCGAACACGCTGTGCGAGAAGAAAAGCTGATAGCCCGTCGTGAGCGTCGCGAAGGTCAGCGCCGTGGTCATGGCCATAACCCCAAGCACTTTGCGCGGCACCTCGATATCCGGAGCCGGTGCGCCAGCCTTCTCAATGCGCAGCGCGATTGTGCGTTTCATTTCCCATTCCGGCATGTCATCGTTCCCTGTTGGCGACCCCTGGCGGGTCATGCCGGACCGTATTCACGAAGCGTGCCAAGCGCGGAAAACCGCCATGTCGTCATTATCGGGCGCGAAAAATGGGGCGCGCCTGTGCCAAGGATCGGCAAATTGTCCTAACTGAGAATCGCGTCCGCCCGGTCCGAACTCGGCGGTGTGAACGATTAGGTCAGTTCCACCCAAGTCGGTGCGTGATCCGAGGCTTTCTCTTCGCCGCGCGCCCAGCGATCGACACCCGCATCGCGTAACCGGTCCGTTGCCTCGGGCGAGCAAAGCAAGTGATCGAGGCGGAAGCCGAGGTCGCGCTGCCAGCAGCCGGCGGTGTAGTCCCAGAAGGTGTAAAGCTTCGGCTCGGTGGGGTGAAGCGCGCGCAGGGCGTCCGTCCACCCCTGGTTGACGATCTGCCGCCACGCCTGACGGGTTTCGGGCTGCATGACCGCATCGTTGGCCGTTGCCTTGGCCGAAAAAACATCGCGGTCTTCCGGTACTACATTGTAGTCGCCACACAGGATCGCCGGCCGCTCCTCGGTCAGGATTGCCGCGGCCCTGGCTTTCAGCCGTTCCATCCAGCGCAATTTGTAGTCGAACTTTTCGGTCCCGACCGGATTGCCGTTGGGAAGATAAATCGACGCCACGATGACGCCCTTGGCCTCAGCCTCGATGTACCGGCTGTGCGTGTCGTCCGGATCGTCGGGAAGGCCCATCTGGCGAAGCTTCGGACTGTCACCCTTGGCGAGGATCGCGACCCCGTTGAAGCCCTTCTGGCCGTGCCAGACGGCGCCGTATCCCGCAGCCTCGATGTCGGCGATCGGCAGCTGGTCGTCGGCGCACTTCAACTCCTGCAGGCAGGCGATGTCGGGCTGCTCGCGCCCCAGCCATTCGATGAGCCGCGGGAGGCGTGCTCGGATGCCGTTCAAATTGTATGAGGCGACCTTCATGCAGGCCGCTTAGCGGGGACAGCCTAGCCGGGGAAGCGCGCGTAGCCCTGCCCGATGACCTTATCGACGAATTGGCGATATTCGGAAAAGGCCTCGTCGCCTTTACGCACAACGCCAACCTTAGGCTCGCTGTCGCCACGCCGGGGCATCAGGGTGATGGGCACCGCGGCCGGCGTGAGCTGCGCGCCAGCTCCTGCGGCCAAAGTAAGCAGGATACCGCTCATCGCGCCACCGCCGACCGGGCGGTTGAGGATGGCCATGCGATATTGGCCGTCGCTGATCGTCACGAGATAGATTGCGCCCGAGAGGTTGGGGAAGGAGACGAAGCCTTTCTGCTGATATTCGGCGTCGGTCCGCTCCGCCTCGCTGAACACCAGGTGGCCCTTGCCCTCGTCCCACGCGATCGACGTCAAATAGGCGAAAACCGCGCCCGTCTCGCTGAATGAAGGACGGAGGGTGACGTACGATCCTTCGAGCCACTGCACCGCCTGCCGGGTATAAGAACCCATCGTATCCGGCGCGATTGGCGGCAGGTCGGTTTCAGGGTTGAGCTTCTTCCCGCGAAGACTAGTGCCGAGAGCGTCTTCGAGGCGAACCACGGTCGCGAGCGTGAAAGGACGACTACCGGCCAACGCCTTCTCGAGGGTCGACAGGCTGACCTTGGCTTGGTCAGCAAGCCACTGGCGCGAGAGGCGGCGACGGGCAAGCTCTTCGCGAACGATGAGCGCGACTGCTTCACTACCTTCGTCGCTTAATTCCGTTTGCACCATCTCGCTCTCGCCGGGTGCGGATACCTCCGCACGTTTCGGCACGTCGCGTCAATTCGCGAATTGTCGTGAACTCTCGCGCCAACCGAAAGCACTCAGGATTGCATGGGGGCAATCAGGCTTCGAGTGACCGCAGGTGTGGAGGGCTCGCCATGAGTCCGCTTTGGTCGGAAAAGGCGCTCCCACATGCTGCCTGGGTAAAGGCGGTCGATCTTGGCTTGGTGGAGAACGACGAAGGCAAGCGGGATGAAAAAGCGCGCGGCGGACGTTCAGATACTAGGTCTAGACGCTGAAGCTCGATCCGCAGCCGCAGCCTGACTGCGCGTTTGGGTTAGTGACCTTGAAAGCTGCACCACCGAGGTCCTCGACGAAATCGACCGCCGATCCCCGAACCAGGTCAAGGCTGACCGGATCGACGACCAGCTTCACGCCGTCGGTCTCGGCAATGGCGTCATCCGCGTCCGCAACCTCGGCCAATTCGAACTTATAGGTGAAGCCGGCACAGCCGCCGCCATCAACGGCGAGGCGGAGGATCGCGGGCTTATGCTGGCGCTCGGCAATCCATGCGACGCGCTTGGCCGCATTCTCGGTCAGGCTGATCTGGGGCTGGGTCACGTCAATGAGATAGGAAGCGCGCCGGGGCGCAGCAAGATTACTTGCCGGTGCTCGGTCCGCCGATCGCAACCGCGTCCATCGAGGCCGCGCCCGAACGGCGCTGCATGGCGAGGACATAGTCGGTCGACTTCATGAAGGGGATCGGGTTCACGGCCTTACCGTCGATCCGGACTTCATAGTGCAGGTGGTTGCCGGTCGAACGGCCGGTCGAGCCCATGCGGCCGACCTGCTGGCCGCGGACGATGTGTTGGCCCGGCGACACGAGGATCGCCGACATGTGGCCGTAACGGGTGGTAATGCCGCGGCCGTGGTCGATCTCGACCAAATTGCCGTAGCCGCCGCTGTTCCAGCCGGCGCGGAGCACGGTGCCGTCAGCGGTCGCGTAAATCGGGGTGCCGTAGGAGCCGGCGAGGTCGATGCCGGGGTGCATCGCGGCACCGGCATGGAACGGATCGGAACGGACGCCGAAGCCGCTGGTGAATTCGACGTTGGTCTTCACCGGCTTCTCGGCGGGGATCGCGATCACACCGTTCTGGAGCTGGTCGAGCTTCTTCCAATTGTCGAACAGGGCCTTGAAGGTTGAATTGCCGGCGGCCTCGAACGGGCCGCCCTGGCCGTCGGTGCTGCCGGCCTTGGCCGGATAGAAGCCGAGACGTCGAAGCGTGGCTTCGTCGATGTCCTGGCTCTGGAGCGCGGCGGCGAGAGCGAGCTGGCGCTGCTCGATCGCTTGGACGCGGCGGTCAGTCTCAGCGGCGAGCTTGGCGACACGGGCCGAATAATCGTTGGAAGAGACGGTGGGAGCGTCGGATTCGGAGGGAGCAACGGTGACGAAGCGAGCGGTGGCATAGCTCGACCAGGCGACGAGACCCATCAGCACCAAAAAAAAGACCGCCTGAACCGGGGCGGAAACACGGAAACGACAAAGCTTTGAGCCGTCATGGATGAACAAGTCGCGGTCGCGAAACAAGGCGCCCGTCGCTGCCAAAACTTGCGTCATCAGATCCCCGCTCCAAAAAGCTCACGCGGCATTCGCCAAGGCGAACAGCGCGTCCGTTCCATCGATTTAAGGAGCTCCCCAGCCCCAACTGCCAGCTCCGCAATTGCCCATCGCGAAGTAGCGAGGACGGGTGTCACCCCGAATGGTTAATGAATTCAACCTTCGCCGACCCTTTGAGGGATGAGTTGCGGACTTAGCGGGGTGAACCGAAAAAGCGGTGTCGTTACGGCCACGTATTTTAGCAATATCAATCAATTGTGCGGCGCAGCACGGTCAGTCGGTGGTTGTGCCGGGCGAATCTTTCGCGCCCGCCTTGCCGATGCCGCAATCGGCCTTTTAAAGCGGCGTTGGGCCACGCCGTCCCAACGCGGCGCGTGCTCTCTGCGAGGAGAGTTTATTGTGACGACACCTGAAGTGCGCCCTGCGCGCCCCCAATTCTCATCCGGTCCCTGTCCGAAGCCGCCCGGCTGGTCGGTCGACAAGCTCGACACGCGCGTGCTTGGACGGTCGCATCGTGGAGCGCTCGGCAAAGCGCGCCTGCAGGAAGCGATCGAGCGCACGCATGCGCTGCTTGAGCTTCCGGCAGACTATAAGCTCGGCATCGTCCCCGCATCCGACACCGGGGCGATGGAGATGGCAATCTGGTCGCTGCTCGACACGCGGCCGGTGACGATGCTGGCCTGGGAAAGCTTCGGCGCCGGCTGGGTAACGGACGTCGCCAAGCAGCTGAAGCTCGACGCCGAAATCCGCACCGCCGGTTATGGCGAAATCTGCGACCTTGGCGGGATCGACCCGGCGAGGGACGTGGTCTTCACTTGGAACGGCACGACCAGCGGCGTCCGCGTCGCGAATGGTGACTGGATCGCCGACGACCGCACGGGCCTCAGCATCTGCGACGCGACTTCGGGTGCATTTGCCCAGGACATCGACTGGGCGAAGGTCGATGTCGGCACTTTCAGCTGGCAAAAAGCGCTCGGCGGCGAGGCGGCGCACGGCATGTTGGTGCTGTCTCCGCGGGCCGTCGAACGGCTCGAGAATGAGCCGGCGCAGCGGCCGCTGCCGAAGATCTTCCGCCTGACCAAAGCGGCAAGCTGATTCGACGGTATCTTCAAAGGCGAGACCATCAACACACCGTCGATGCTGTGTGTCGAAGACTGGCTGTTGGCGCTGGATTGGGCGGAGAGCGTCGGCGGATTGAAAGGCCTTATTGCACGTGCTGACGCCAACGCTGCGGCACTCGATCGTTGGGTCCAATCGGCGGACTGGATCGAGCATCTTGTCGCCGACCCTGCCATCCGGTCGAACACGTCAGTGTGTTTGCAGTTCACCGATCGCACCAATGGCGAGGCGAACACGGCCCGCCAGAAGGCGATGGCCAAGCTGCTCGAGGCCGATGACGCCGCCTATGACATCGGCGCATATCGTGACGCGCCACCGGGCCTTCGCATCTGGTGCGGAGCAACCGTCGAAACCGCCGATATCGAAGCGCTCGGGCCATGGCTCGACTGGGCCTGGGAGCAGACGAAATGACCGAGCAAGTGCGCGTTCTCATCGCCGACAAGATGGATCCCAAGGCCGCAGCGATTTTCCGTGAGCGCGGGATTCAGGTAGACGAAAAGCCGGGCCTGACGCCCGACGAACTCAATGCAATCATCGGCGATTACGACGGCGTGGCCGTACGCAGCTCGACCAGGATTAACGCCGCCGCGATGGACGCCGCGGCGCCGCGCCTGAAGGTCATCGGCCGCGCCGGAATCGGCGTCGACACCATCGATGTTCCGGCGGCTTCGGCGCGGGGCATTGTCGTCATGAACACGCCGTTCGGCAACTCGATCACGACCGCCGAACATGCCATCGCGATGTTGTTCGCCCTCGCTCGAGAGATACCGCAGGCCGACCAATCGACCCAGTCGGGCAAATGGGAAAAGAACCGCTTCATGGGCGTCGAGCTGGCGGGCAAGACGCTCGGACTGATCGGCTGCGGCAATATCGGCTCGATCGTGGCCGACCGCGCGCATGGGCTGAAGATGAAGGTCGTCGCCTACGATCCGTTCCTGTCGCCGGAACGGGCGGTCGAACTCGGGGTCGACAAGGTCGACCTCGACGAGCTCCTGAGCCGGGCGGACTTCATCACGCTCCACACGCCGCTGACCGACCAGACGCGCGGCATCCTGTCACGCGACGCGCTGGCCAAGACCAAGCCGGGCGTTCGCATCGTCAATTGCGCTCGCGGCGGCCTGATCGACGAGGCGGCGCTAAAGGAAGGTCTCGAAAGTGGACACATCGCGGGGGCGGCACTTGACGTATTCGCTCAAGAACCCGCGAAGGAAAATGCGCTGTTCGGGACGCGCGGCCTGATCTGCACGCCTCACCTCGGCGCCTCGACCAACGAGGCCCAGGTCAATGTCGCGATCCAGATCGCTGAGCAAATGAGCGATTTCCTGCTGCTCGGCGGGATTACGAACGCCGTGAATGTGCCGTCGCTGTCTGCCGAAGAAGCGCCGCGGCTTCGGCCCTATATGGCGCTGGCCGAGAAGCTCGGGCGACTGGTCGGGCAGATCGCCGGGACCGAAATCCGTTCGATCGATATTGAGGTCGAGGGCGCCGCCGCCGAGCTCAACATCAAGCCGATTACCGGCGCGGTGCTGGCGGGCGTGATGCGGACCTGGTCAGACACGGTGAACATGGTCAACGCGCCCTATCTCGCCAAAGAGCGCGGGCTCGCAGTGCGCGAAATCCGCAACGAGGGCGAAGGCGATTACCACACGCTCGTTGCGGTGACCGTCGGCACGAACCAGGGCCCGAAGCGCGTGGAAGGCACATTGTTCGGCAACCGCGCCTCGCGGCTCGTGAGCATCTTCGGCATTCCGGTCGAAGCCGAGCTCAACGGCCAGATGATCTACATCGTCAACACCGACGCCCCAGGCTTCATCGGCGCTCTCGGCACCAAGCTTGGCGAGAACAAGATCAACATCGCGACCTTCAACCTCGGCCGGCACGATGCCGGCGGCGAAGCGGTCGCGCTGGTCGCTGTGGACGATCCAATCGGCGCGGACGTGTCAAAGCAACTGCACGCGCTGCCTGGCGTCCGCGAGGTCGTTCCGCTCAGCTTCTGAGTAGCAAGGGCAGCTCGGAACCTGAACAAATCTCCCGCGTTCCGGCGGGAAATGAGCGAAGAGGCTGAAGGTCTGTATTTCGCCAATCGCGAGCTCAGTGAGCGCGAGATGAGCCGGCGTGCGACCGACGAACGCGCCGCCGCCGCGCATGCCGAATTGGCCGATCATTATGAAGCGCTTGCGGTTGTGTTCGGCGCGAAGCCCGCTCATCTGGCCGACCACCGATCATTGAGTCGGACCTGCTCGAACGCCCGCGGCGAAACGTTGGTTCATCCGCCTGGTTAGCGGCGCCTCGATCCAACGATAGAAAAGGGCAGCGAACACCATGGCCGACGCGCAGGCAATCGCGAATAGGCCCCAGTTCGATTGCAATCCCGCCTTGTGACCGAGCACCACTACCGCGTTGATGCAAAACGCGTGAGACAAATAGAGGGTGTATGACGCGTCGCCTCCGAATCTTAGCAACTCGCCCAACCGCCCTAGGTGCATTTCAGGTGCCAGGGCGACGCCAGCGGTAAGCAGCAGCGCTGGGAACCCGAACAACAGCAACCGGCTAAGCCCAACATGAGAACCCAGCCAAGGATCAGCGATACCCGACGCGCTTACGAGTGGGTAAAGCAAGACAGCTCCGGCAACTGCTAGGATGGCCGCTACCGGACGTAGCCTGCGGCCGCCAATATAGAGCTGCCCCAGCAACATTCCTGCCGCAAATTCCAAGATGATTGGCGATGAGTAATACGCCAGTACGAACCATCTATCAGGTATCAGGAGGTGTACCGTAACGAGCGTCGCCAACGCGGTGAGGATGAGGCCAAATCCTTTCCGGCTCGCCAGCCCCGCAGCGAAGCAAGCGTAAAAGAACATCTCGAAATTCAACGTCCAGCCTTGGGAAAGAAGCGGGTTGAGCATCCCGTCGGATCGCGGCCAGGGAATGAAGAGCAAGGACGTCACAAGGCCGACCGGGGAAAATCGCGTATTGCGGACGAACTCGCCGGCCACGGCGGTCGCGACTACCATCAGCCCCGTAAAAAACCAGTAAGGCGGGACGATGCGACTAATCCGGCGCAACAAGTAACGCCGCCACGCGCCCGGCTCTCCGAACTGGCCCGCGGTCATCCATGTCATGATGAATCCACTGATCACGAAAAAGACGTCGACCCCGGCAGTCCAGGGGACTGCCCAGATTGGGGCCTCATCTGAGACTAGAAGGCTCGCCGTGTGGCTGATCAAAATCCCTGAAGCCGCCAGCAACCGCAGGTACTGGATGTTACTGATGACTTTCCGCTGCATCGGCGGGCGATTGGGACTCAATGGGTCGGTTGAGACCGCGGCCCTCGATCGCATAATCCGTCTCGACTTCGCAGCCGCAGGTGCGTCCGTGGCAATGATCCGTCCGATCTCCGGCCTAAACAGGTCTGGTGCGACGACCGACAGCGAAAGATCCCCCAATCAGTGTTACCGCGGCCGGAGCTTCAACGGCGCTTCCCATACTGTCAATCGCAGGACGAACCTAGACGCCCGCGCCCCTACCCCCTAGAGCTGCGCGGCCGCACAACAGGAAAGCAAACAGTGGGAAACGTGACCGTCATCGGCGCCCAGTGGGGCGACGAAGGCAAGGGCAAGATCGTCGATTGGCTCGCCAGCCGCGCCGACATGGTCGTCCGCTTCCAGGGCGGCCACAACGCCGGCCACACGCTCGTCGTCGGCGAGCAGGTCTACAAGCTGTCGTTGCTTCCCTCGGGCATCGTGCGCGGGACGCCGTCGGTGATCGGCAATGGTGTGGTGCTCGACCCATGGGCACTGAAGGCCGAGATCGAGAAGCTCTCCGGTCAGGGCGTCAGCGTGACCCCCGAAATCCTGATGATCGCCGACAATTGCCCGTTGATCCTGCCGATCCATCGCGACCTGGATGCTCTGCGCGAGGATGCGTCCGGCGCGGGCAAGATCGGAACAACGCGGCGCGGCATCGGCCCGGCCTACGAGGACAAGGTGGGGCGTCGCGCGATTCGCGTTTGCGACCTTGCCAAGCTCGATGACCTTGCGCCGCTGCTCGACCGCCTGTGTGCGCATCATGACGCACTCCGTGCCGGCTTCAATGAGCCGCCCGTCGACCGCGAGCGCCTGCTTCGCGACCTTCGCGAGATCGCGGAATTTGTGCTGCCTTTCGCCCGGCCGGTCTGGCGCGATCTCGACCAGGCGCTGCAGCGTGGACAGCGCATGTTGTTCGAGGGCGCTCAGGGCGTTTTGCTCGACGTCGACCACGGCACCTACCCGTTTGTCACTTCTTCCAACACGGTTGCTGGGACGACCGGTTCGGGGACCGGCATGGGCCCGCGCGCGGCCGGTTTCGTGCTTGGGATCGTCAAAGCCTACACCACCCGCGTCGGCTCAGGCCCCTTCCCGACCGAACAGGACAATGAGGTCGGGCAGAAGCTCGGCGAGCGAGGCCACGAGTTCGGTACTGTCACTGGCCGCCGTCGCAGATGCGGGTGGTTCGACGCGGTGCTGGTCCGTCAGGCTGCCGCGGTGAGTGGCGTGACCGGGATCGCGCTCACCAAGCTCGACGTGCTCGACGGCTTCGAGACCGTGAAGATTTGCACCGGATATAAGCTCGACGGTGAGACCATCGATTATTTGCCCGCGCACGCCGCCGACCAGGAGCGCGTCGAGCCGATCTATGAAGAGATCGAAGGCTGGCCGGGTTCGACGCGTGGCGCACGCAGTTGGGCCGACCTGCCGGCTCGAGCGATCAAATACGTCCGCCGCATCGAAGAGTTGATCCGCTGCCCGGTGGCGCTGGTTTCGACCTCGCCCGAGCGCGACGACACGATCCTGGTCCGCGACCCGTTCGCGGGTTAGCGCCGGACCTCAAAGCTGGTCAGGGCTTCGGTTGACGCGTCGCTGACTCGGAGGTCGGCCACGCGGGCGTCGGGCGGGCCGCCATGCATCTTCCCGATGAGTTGCTCGACCGAGCCTTCATCGCCCTCCAGGTGCGCCTCGACTGAGCCGTCGTCGCAATTGCGCACCCAACCGGTGACGTGAAGTTCCTGCGCCTGCTCGCAGGTCCACGCGCGAAAGAACACGCCCTGGACGCGGCCGGTGACGCTCACCCGCCGTGCGACCATCAAACGACGCTTATGTCCGGTGCGTCCTCGGCCTTCATGCCGACGACATTGTAGCCGGCGTCGACGTGATGGATCTCGCCGGTCACGCCGGCCGACAGGTCGGAGAGCAGGTACAATCCGGCTCCGCCGACATCCTCGATCGTGACGTTGCGGCGCAGCGGCGAATTATATTCGTTCCATTTCATGATGTAGCGGAAGTCGCCGATGCCGCTCGCGGCCAGCGTTTTGATCGGCCCGGCCGAGATCGCGTTCACGCGGATGTTCTCCGGACCGAGATCGGCGGCGAGGTATTTTACGCTGGTCTCGAGCGCCGACTTGGCGACACCCATCACATTGTAGTGTGGGATAACCTTCTCGGCGCCGTAATAGGTCAGCGTCAGCAGAGATCCGCCCTCGTTCATCAAGGCACGCGCGCGCTGGCAGACCGCGACAAAGCTGAAGACCGAGATGTTCATGGTCATCAGGAAGTTGTCCATCGACGTGTCGACGAACTTCCCGCGGAGCTCGTTCTTGTCGGAATAGCCGATGGCGTGAACGACGAAGTCGAGCCCGCCCCAGCGCTCCTTCAGGCCGTCGAACGTCTTGTCGAGCGCCTTCATGTCCGACACATCGCAATCGACCAGCAGGTCGGACCCAAGCTCGGCCGCCAGCGGCCGCACGCGCTTCTCGAGCGCATCCCCCTGATAGGAAAAGGCGAGCTCCGCTCCCTGTCCGGCGATCGCTTGGGCGATGCCCCACGCCAGCGAACGGTCGTTGGCAAGGCCCATGATCAACCCGCGCTTGCCTTGCATTAGTCCAGTCAAAGTTGCGGTCCCCCTGTTTCCAGTTCGGCCTTTACGTCCTCACCGGGCTCCGGCTCCTCGACCTTCAACTCGTCGGTGTAGGGCCCGGTATAGATTTCGCCCTTTAGCGCCGTGGCGCCGCTTTCCGCCAGCGCTGCGTTCAATTCAGCGCCGATGACGACTCCGAGCCCCACGACGAAGAAAAAGATGAGGGCGATCATCACGCCGGCAAGGCTACCGTAGGTGAGGCTGTAGCCGCCAAGCAGACCCAGCGTGAGGGGCAGAAGCTCGACCGTCGCCAGCCACCAGAATGTGATGAACAAGGCTCCCGGCCATTTGCGGCAGCCCAATTTGCGGTAGCGTGATGGAGTCAGCGCCAGGAACAGGCCGTAAAAGGTACCAAAAAGGACCAGCGCTGGCACCAGCCGATAAATTCCGAGCGTCGACCCCAGGCCCTCTGCGAACGGAAACCATTCAAGGATCGCATGATGGGCGAGCGTCAGGGCCGTCGACGCCGTGAAGGCGATCATCAGGAGCAGCACCGCGCCGAGGATCAGCAGTATCGAGCCGAGGCGATATTGCCAGAACGGCGCGCAATATTTGACGCCATAGGCGCGCCTCAGGATGTCGCGGATCGTCTCGATGAAGCTCGCGGCGGTCCACAGACCGACGACTGCGCCCACCCACAGCAATGGTCCGGTGCGGACGGTCAGCACTTCCTGGATCGGCTCGCGCAGTGTGTCGGCAACGTTGGGCGGCAGCCGCCGCAGTACGTTCATCACGGTCAGCTGCGCATCTTGCCCCTGACCGAAGATGTGAGCCACCGCGGCCGCGACAATGAAGAATGGAAACAGAGCGACGATGGAAAGGTAGGCGAGATTACCGGCATGGATGAAGCCGTCGTTGTAGACGCCGACGACGACGCGCTTGGTCACCTCCAGCGCCGTAACCTTGGGCTTGAGTTTCTCCTCGACGTTCGTTCCGAACGCCGCCCGCATGCTCGCAAGCCGCTTGCGCCGCGCCTCGGGCGATTGGGGGGAATGGTCTCTCATTCAGCCGTAATCGGGCTAAACTCCGAGGTCCGCGCGCGGGTTGCCGCCACCCGACCAGCCCTCAGCAAAAGTCTGCAGAGCGGCATCGTCCGAAGGCACATCGACTTCGACGTTGATGAGTTGATCCCCCCGCTTACCGTCCTTGCCAGTGAAGCCCCGGCCCTTGAGGCGGAGCACTTTTCCCGACGTCGTCCCCTTAGGGATTGCCAACATCACCGGCCCCTCGGGCGTCGGCACCTTCACCTTGGCGCCAAGTACTGCCTCCTTCAGAGTCACCGGTAGGTCGAGCCGGACATCGTTGCCGTCGCGCCGGAAGAAGCGGTGAGTTCCGATCTCGATGCTGACGATTGCATCGCCGCGACCGGCTTCACCGTCCTGGCCCTTGCCGGCGAGCCGGATCTTGGTTCCGTCCTCCAGGCCCTTGGGAAGCTTGAGGTCTATCGTTTTGCCGTCTGCAAGCGTGATCCGCTGCGGATTGAGCGCGACCGCATCGATGAAGGAGACCTTCAGGCGATAGGCGACATCGGCGCCCTTTTGTGGAGCGCGGCCACGCCGTCCAAAGCCGGTCGGCCCACGATTGCGGGCGGCGGTGTTAAACAGTCCCTCGAACAAATCGCTGAGATCGCCGGCATCCCCGCCTGAAAAATTGAAGCCCTCGAACCCGCCGCCAGCGCTGCCGGCACCCGGATGTGGCCCGGAACCGCTCGAATAGCCGCCGAAGCCTCCACCGAACGGCATCTTGGGATTGCCGTCCTCATCGATCTCGCCCCGGTCGTAACGGGCGCGCTTGTCCTTGTCGGAGAGCAAATCATAGGCTGCCGTCACTTCGCCGAAGCGCTTGGCCGCGTTGGGATTATCCTTGTTGCGATCGGGGTGGAGCTGCTTGGCGAGGCTCCGGTACGCCTTCTTGATCTCGGCCTCGGTCGCGCCGCGCTTCACGCCGAGGCGTTGGTAGAGATCCAGTGCCATTTCACTCCCATGCCGCAACGAATCCGGACTGACCAGATGGGTTGCAGCGCAGCAGAGGCCAAGCCTAAGGCCGCAAGGAGATGACTGACGACCCTTTCAAACTGTTCGACGAGTGGTTCACGGAGGCGCGAGCGAGCGAGCTCAACGACGCCGAAGCGATGGCGCTCGCGACCGCGGACGCGCTCGGTCAGCCATCGGTGCGGATGGTCTTGTTGAAGGGCCACGGTCCCGACGGCTTCGTCTTTTATACCAACGAGCAGAGCGCCAAGGGCGACCAGCTCGCGGCGGATCCGCAGGCAGGTTTGCTCTTCCATTGGAAGTCCCTTCGTCGGCAGATCCGCATAGAGGGTGTCGTCGAGCGCGTCAGCGATGCCGAAGCCGATGCATATTTCGCGTCGCGCGGTCGGGAATCGCAGCTTGGCGCGTGGGCATCGGACCAGTCACGGCCGCTCGACAATCGCGAGCATTTCGAAGCGCGGTTCGAAAAGATGAAGCAGCGCTTCGGCGGCCAGGATGTACCGCGGCCGCCGCATTGGGGCGGCTACCGCATCGTCCCGCGCCGCATCGAATTCTGGTCCGATCGTCCGCACCGGCTGCACGAGCGGCGGCTCTTCACGCTCGGTAATGGCGGCTGGTCCGAAGGTTTGCTCTACCCGTGAGCGAAAGAGTGATCTCCAACGAGGAACGATCCCGGCTCACTCAGCGCGCGGCGATGGCCAGCATCGCCATGGCCGTGACGCTTATCGTCCTGAAGACGTGGGCGGCCTTCCGTACGGATTCGACCGCAATGCTCGGCTCGCTAGCCGATAGCGGCCTCGATCTCGTTGCCAGCCTGGTCGTCCTTGCCGGAGTTCGCATCGCAGCTACGCCCGCCGATCACGATCACCGCTTCGGGCACGGCAAGGCCGAGGCGCTCGCCTCGCTCGTGCAGGTTATTCTCATCACCATCTCGGCGATCTTCATCGGCGTCCGCGCGGTGCAGCGCCTGATCGCTGGTGCCGAGACCGGTGCGGCCGAGCTCGGCATCGGCGTATCGATTGTCGCGATGGTGCTGACTGTCGCGCTGATCACTTACCAGCGTCACGTCGTGAAGCGCACGGGATCGCTCGCGATCGGTACCGACCGGCTGCATTACTCGTCCGATCTGCTCCTCAATGGCTCGGTCATCGTAGCTTTGGTCCTCGACCAATATGCGGGCCTGGCCGGCTCCGACGCAGTGTTCGGACTATTGATTGCCTTGTGGCTGCTTTGGGGTGCGTGGAGCGCATCGAGCCACGCTCTGGACCAGCTGATGGACAAGGAATGGCCCGACGAAATGCGCGACAACTTCCTGGCCGCCACGAAAGAATATCCCGAGTTAGCGGGGCTTCACGATTTCCGCACGCGCGTCAGCGGCGCCCATAATTTCGCGCAGTTCCACGTCTGGGTACCCCCCGAATGGACGGTGAAGGAGGCGCATGACCGGCTCGACCGCGTCGAAGAGGAACTGCAGCAACGCTTCCCCAACACCGAAATCCTGATCCACGTCGATCCCGAAGGCCAGATCGACCGTGAAACCTTTTTGCCCTCCGCCATCACCGAGAAGACGCCATGACCAGCCTGCCCTTCTTCCAGGTCGATGCGTTCGCCGAGCGTCCGCTGACCGGCAATCCGGCGGCGGTGATCCCGCTCGAACGCTGGCTCGACGACGCGACGCTGCAGGCGATCGCCGAGGAGAATAACCTCAGCGAGACGGCGTTCACGGTTCCGATCGACCGCGACGACGCGGATTACGAATTGCGCTGGTTCACGCCGACGGACGAGGTCGAGCTCTGCGGCCACGCGACACTGGCGGCAGGCCACGTCCTGATCCATTCTGATCCGGTGCGGTTCGCGACGCGGCACGCTGGGATTCTCACCGTCACGCGGCGTGGCGACCTGCTGGAGCTCGACCTGCCGGCACCGCAATTGCGCGAGGTCAACGAGCCTGAGCTCAACCGCGCGCTCGGCTTGCCCGAAGGTTCGGCGTGGCTCGCCGACGGTTGCAACGACGCGGCGATCATCGAGCTGGCCGACGAGACGGCGGTGCTCGCGGTGAAGCCGGACTACAAAGCGCTTTCCGAGGTGCCACATATGGCGGTCGTCACCGCTCGCGGCGACGAACAGGATATCGTGAGCCGCGTGTTCGTGCCCTATCTCGGGATCGACGAGGACCCGGTGACCGGCTCGGCCCACGCGGCACTGACGCCTTATTGGGCGAAGAAGCTCGGCCGGAACGAGTTCACCGCGCTTCAGGCGAGCAAGCGCACCGGCTTCCTCAACTGCCGGCTCGACGGCGACCGCGTCCTTCTAGGCGGGCGCTGCCACACCGTGATCGCGGGGCAATTCCAGCTGTGAGGGCGTTACTAGCGCTCGCGCTGCTAGCAGTCGCTCCGACCGCGTCCGCCGGCCCGAAAAGCGACCGTGCCGCCATCCTGTCGACCATCGCCCGGATGGAGTCCGCGTGGAACCACGGCGACTTCCGCGGCTACATGGCCGGCTTCAAGAACCCCGACGTCGTCTTCGTGTCGGGCGGCAAGTTCCAGGACGGCTGGCAAGGCACGCTCGATCATTACGTCCGCGACTATGGCGGCTCGGCCGAGCGCCGCGGCAGGCTCCACTTCTATAATATGAAGGTGGACATCCTCGCGTCCGACGCGGCGATGCTGGTCGGTCAGTACCGGCTCGAACGCGGCGCTAGAGTTACGGAGGGCGTGAACACGCGGCTATTCAGGAAATTCCATGGGAAGTGGCTCATCACAATGAACCACGTCTCGGCCTACGACGTCACTCCGACCGCGCCAGTAGCTCGCTAAGGTCCTTCTTCCAGAACTTCGCCCAGGTGTGGGTACCATGGCCATGCGTGTCGGCACTTTCGGGGATCAGCCGGAAGCGGGCCTTGGGCATCCGCCTCAGCGCTTCGGCCGAATAAGTAAAATTGCGCGGGTTGATGAAATCGTCTGCCGAATTGATCCAGGTCAGCGGGACCTTGATTCGGTCGAGGTTCGCCCAAGGATTGTAGGTTCTTGAGGAATCGAGCTGGTAGATAAGGTCGTTGGCGTCGAGTTCCTTGATCGCCGATGCGACCCGGTCCTGCTGATAGGCGATCGCCGCCGCGCGCGTCGGAAATTGTGCCTGGTAGTTGAGGGGCGCCGCGCCCGCGACGAACAACAAGGATTCCGCGGTCCGCAGGCCCTGCAGCGGCTGCGCATTATAATTGCCGCCGCTCCACGCCGGGTCGGCCTCGATCCCATCGACCGCCAGCTGCCGCCACATCCGGTTTAACCCGGCGATCTCGACCGGTTCGCACGCCAGCGGCATCAGCGCGCTGGCGAAGGTCGGGTAAGTCTCTCCCCAGACGAAGCTGTGCATGCACCCCATCGACGTGCCCATGATCAGGCGCATGTGCGTGATACCGAGGCCCTCGCGCAGCATCCGATGCTGCGCCTCGACCATGTCGTCATAATCGTATTTCGGAAACTTCATGCGGAGGCCGTCGGACGGCTTCGACGATTTCCCATGGCCGATATTGTCGGGGAGGATGATCCAGTATTTGCGGATGTCGAGCGGCTGGCCGGGCCCGTAAAGTTCGTCGGCGAATTGCGGACGAAGGAACTGCTGGCCAGTTCCGCCGGTGCCGTGAAGCACCATCACCGCATTGTCGATCTCGCCCTTCGCGTTGCGATGCGGTTGGCCAAGCGTTGTCACGTGCATGTTCAGCTCGGGCAGAGTCTCGCCGTCACGGAAGTGGAAGTCCTTCAGGACAACGTCTTGTTCGTGCGTCGGCCAAACGGTCTTCGCAGCAGGCGACGGAGCGCCCCACCCGGTCGGAGCCGCGGTCTGAGCCGCGAGCGCGGCGAACAATGCGATGATCATTTGGCGCCTAATCTCTCTTCGAGTGCGTCGAGAAGCGGAAGTTGGCTCGGCAGCATTAGCGGGCGTGCCTGGTCGATGGTCATCCAGCGAGCTTCCTCCGCTTCGGGAAAACTCTCCTTGCGGCCGCTTCGGGGCGGCCATTCCATCTCAAACGATTGCGACTTGATCGCCGCCGCTTCGAAGTCCCCTTCCGCGGCGAACGCCTCGACCCATTTGCCGCCAGCTTGCCGGACCTTGGCCAAAGGGAACAGAGCCGCAGTCAGCCGAGTGCCGGTTTCTTCCTCGAACTCGCGCAACGCCGCTTCTTCCGGACTTTCCCCCCGCTCAACCGCGCCCTTGGGAATCATCCAGGCCCCTGCATCCTTGTTGCGCCAGTACGGCCCTCCCGGCTTGATCAGCAGGACTTCGACGGTCGTGTTCATTCGGAAGAGCAGAATTCCAGCGCTGTGTTGCGCTGGCATGCCTCAACCCGCGCGGGTTACGCTGTGCAGCGCGAGCCGGAAGCGGAGGACGCTGCCGCCCGGGATCGGGCCGGAGTCCGTCATGCCGTACCCAAGCTGCGGGGGAACCCAGACAATCCATTCGTCGCCCGGCCGCATTGCTTCGACTGCTTCCGAGAAGCCGGGCACGAAGGCACCCGCCTCGCCGGTCAGTGGCTCCCCCCGCGCATAGCTGCTGTCGATCACCGTCCCGTCGAGGAGCTTGACCTCATAGTCGAGGCTGACCGTGTCAGCAGCGGTCGGATGCGCACCGGTCAGCGGTCCCGACTTCACGACATAATATTGCAGGCCGCTGGTGGTCGTAACGACCCCTTTTGCCTTGCCGTTCTGAACCAGGAAGTCAGGGCCCGCCGGCGTGATCGGGGGAACTGGCGCAGGCGCGGCGGCGACAAGGCTGAACGCGGTTGCCGCAAACAATAGTTTTCGAATCATTCCGAGGGCTTAGCCGCTCGCACGCAATTGACCAATGTTAAGCCGCGACGAGCTCGTCGGCCGCTATCGTCTCCGCGATCCACCCACCACCAATCAGGCGCGTGCCGTCGTAGGCGACTGCGGCCTGGCCCGGCGCAACACCATATTCGGGCTGGGCGAAGCGGATCCAGTCGCCGTCAATCGCTGCTGGAACCGCCGGCGCGAGTGAGCGCACCTTCACGTTCACGTCGATCTGGTCCTCGCCAACCCAGTTCCAGTCGCTGACCCGCATTGCTTCCACGGCGAGCGCGCGCCGAGGACCAACGACGAGCCGCTTGGTCTCGGGCTCGACACGAAGGACATAAAGCGGTTCGCTCTGCCCGCCTATCTCGATCCCGCGGCGCTGGCCGACGGTGAAGTGGATGACGCCGCGATGCGTCCCGAGGACGCGGCCGGACAAGTCGACGACCTCACCTTCCGCCTCGGTCTCCGGACGGATGCGCTTCACCAGCCCGGCATAATCGCCGTCGGGCACGAAGCAGATGTCCTGGCTGTCGGGCTTGGCCGCGACCTCCAGGCCAAGCTCTGCGGCAATCTTCCGAACCTCGGGCTTGGGTAAATCGCCGAGCGGGAATCGCAGGAAGTCGAGCTGATCACGGGTGGTGCCGTAGAGGAAATAGCTCTGGTCGCGGCGCGGGTCGGCGCCTTTGTGGAGCTCCGCCCGGCCTTCATTCACGACCCGGCGAACGTAATGACCGGTCGCGAGGCAATTCGCGCCAAGCTCTCGCGCGAACTCGATGAGATCGGTGAACTTCACGCCCTGGTTGCAGAGCGCACAGGGAATCGGCGTGCGGCCATGCGCATATTCGTCGACGAACTTGTCGATCACGCCGGTGCGGAACCGGCTTTCATAGTCGAGCACGTAATGGGCGATGCCTAGCCGATCAGCGACCGTCTTCGCATCGTAGATGTCCTGTCCCGCACAGCAGGCGCCCGTGCGGCGCACAGCGTCGCCATGATCGTAAAGCTGCAGCGTGACGCCGATGACTTCAGCGCCAGTCTGCGCAGCGAGCCCGGCCGTGACCGAGCTGTCGACGCCGCCGGACATCGCAACGACGATGCGCGTGGCGCCTGAATCGCGCGGAAGATCAAAATCGATGCTCATGGGGTTGGCCGTTAAGGTCTCTTTACCTGAATTTCACTCCTGACCGCTAGACCGAGTCCAGTTTGGACTGTTGGGGAACAGTTTTGGCGCGTCACGAGCCGAAGATTCAGGCTGCTTCAAAGGAGGGGATAAGCCTCACGGAGCTGCTTGCGTTGATCGGCGAGTCGAAAGCCGAAGGAGCGCGCAACCGCCATGAGGCGATCGCCTGTTACCTTTCGGGAAGCGAAGGCTGGAGCGAAGCAGTTCAGAAACTCGACGGTGCGTTCGCCGCTGACGAGGACACGGTTAAGGGGTCGTAAGGGTGGCTAAGCGTCTCGTTAACCAGCGCGTTTCAGAATTATTTCAATCGATCGGACTTAAACAGATCGCATCGACAATGATTAAGCAGGTTTGATCAGTAATGCTTGAGAACCAGAAGATTCGTCCGGCTCAGGTCATTGGCCCCCTTGGGGAGCCGCTGACGCTCGATAGCCTGCCGCCGCCGAGCACGACCCGTTGGGTTGTCCGACGGAAGGCCGAGGTCGTCGCCGCCGTTTCCGGCGGGCTTCTGACCGTGGACGAGGCTTGCCAGCGTTACACGCTGAGCCTCGAGGAGTTCACGAGCTGGCAGCGCGCGGTCGACCGCAGCGGCATGCCCGGCCTGCGCGTCACGCGGATCAAGCAGTATCGGGACCAGTACGAGCGCCAGCAGCGCTACTGATCTTCTCGTTACGGAAGCGCATTCGATCAGCTTTCACGCCGATTTTTTGCGAGCACCGTTAACCGAATTTGTGGACAGACCCTTCCGATTCCGGAACAACCGGCGCGCATCGCGCGTCTAGATGCCCGGAAGTGGCCGCCCAGTCCCGATGGCGGTCGATAACAGGAGGGAGAGCTCATGAACTTCATTATTTGGCTGATCGTCGGCGGTCTTTGTGGCTGGCTTGCCAGCATGATCATGCGGACCGATGCGCAACAGGGCATCATCCTCAACATCGTGGTCGGCATCGTCGGCGCGTTTATCGCCGGCCTCTTGTTCGGCGGCGGCGCGTCGCTCAACAACGGCTTCAGCGTTGAAACATTCCTGTACTCACTGCTTGGCGCAGTGATCCTTCTGGCGATCGTGAACCTGATCCGTCGCGGAACAGTTCGCTAGCCGGGCTGAATTTCAGGAACGGAAAGGCCGCCCGGCGACGGGCGGCCTTTTTCATTACTGAAGCTCGAACACCATGCCGAGCGTGACGGAAAGCTTCTGCTCGCCGGGATCGATCTTGGTGTAGTCCCGCTCACCGCGAGCCTGGGCCATTACCGCCATCGGCATTGGCGGAGGAGGCGCGTAGCCGCCGCCGCTCTCGCTGACAGAAACCAGCCGCACGACCCGCATCCCGAGCGCGCGCGCATATTGCTCGGCCCGCGCCCGGCCGACTCCTAAGGCCTTTGTCCGCGCTTCGTCGGTCGCCTCATCCGGTTTGTCGATCGTCAGGTTGGGCCCGCTGATCGAATTCGCTCCCTGTGCAACCAGCGCATCCAGGATGTCGCCGCTCTTCGCGATATCGCGGAACCGGACGTTGAGCTGGTTGGTGGCGCTGTAGCCGGTCAGCGTGGGAGCCTGATTCTCGGCGTAGCGATACTCGGGATTGAGGTTGATAGTGCTCGTCTGGATGTCGCGATCCTCGATCCCCGCGCGCTTTAGCGCCGCGCGAACCCGCTCCATTTGCGTTGCATTCTGCGACAAGGCAGCGCGCGCGGTCGCGGCCTTGGTCACGACGCCAGCTGAAATAATCGCGACATCGGGAACGCGGGTAGCCTCACCCGTCGCACTGATATCAAGCCGCGTCCCGGATATGGTTTGCGCGATCGCGGTTTGCTGGGCCGTCGCGGGAGCGGCGATCGACGCAGCGCCGATCAATGCAGCGAGCCAAACATGTTTCATCGTCTTGGGATCCTGTTTGTCGTTGAGCGGACAGAAGTCGCTTAACGGCAATGGCTGGACAATGAACGCGTTTGTAAGGCGTTAGAAACGACGCCTGCGAGCGATCAGCCGGTAGAGCAGCAGGATCACGAATGCCCCGACCACCGCGCCGATGAAGCCGGCCTGCTCGTTGGGCCCGTAGAGATGAAGGATTCGGCCGAGCCACGTACCCCAGCAGGGCTCCGGCGATGCCGAGCAGGATCGTGATGATGCATCCGCCCGGGTCTTTTCCCGGCATCAGAAGCTTCGCCAGGGCGCCCGCAAAGCCACCGAGAATGATGACGATCAGCCAGTTCTTGTCCCCGAACATTCAGCTTCCTTTCAACCGTAGGCCGTGAGAGAGCGCACTTCGGCCGGATGCTCAAACGCGCGCTGGCGACACAAGAGCCACCGTTAGTCGAAATTCGTTGGCAATGTCGCTTTGTGGACAGTCTGTTGCGCTAGGTGAGTTATTAGCTTAATACAGCTCGCATAGCCATCCGGCAGATTCGCGAGACTGAGCAGGGAATGATGAACAGGGAAACCTCTTTTCGTAATTCGGACACGCTGATTGTGACCAACCGATCGAATCAGCGTCGCTGGGTGATCATCGCGGCGGTCATCGGCATTCTCGTAATTGGTGTGGCGGCCATGATGCTGATGGGCGGCTCAAAGAAGGACGCCGCGGCTACCGCCGGAGGCTCCGGCGCAGGCCAGGTGCCCACCGTTTCCGTGGTCGTGCCCGGCAATACGTCGGTCGCGGGAATGATTACGGCCAGTGGACCGCTTGGGGCAAAACGTGACCAGCAGGTCGGGATTGCGGGCTCGGGTGGCCGGGTTACCGCCGTTCTGGTCGATGCCGGAAGCTGGGTTCGCGCGGGTCAGACGCTTGCGATCGTCGATCGCTCCGTTCAGGCCCAGCAAGCCGCACAGCTCGCGGCCCAGATTGAGGCCGCCAAGGCCAATGCCGCGCTGGCGCAGTCCAACTACCAACGGGCGATTGCCCTCCAGGGCCGCGGCTTCGTCTCCAAGGCGGAAATCGACTCAAAGAAAGCGACGCGCGACGCTGCTTACGCCCAGGTTCGCGTAGCCCAGGCCCAGCTTGCCGGCCAGCGCGCGGAGATCGGACGCCTGAGTGTAACGGCGCCGACTGCGGGCCTTGTCCTGGCTCGAAGTGTCGAGGTCGGCCAGATCGTCAGCCCGGGCTCGGGCGCTCTCTTCCGGCTCGCGGAAGGCGGCCAGATGGAAGCTCGCGCCCAACTGTCGCAGCAGGACCTCGCCTCCGTGCATATCGGCATGCCGGCCCAGGTCACGCCGGTAGGCTCGGACCGCAGCTTCACCGGAAATGTCTGGCAGGTTGCTCCGACGATCGATCCGCAGAGCCGGCTCGGGGAAGTCCGGATTGCGGTGCCTTACGATTCGACGATGCGCCCGGGCGGCTTCGCCGAGGTCCGTATCACTGGTGGAACGACGACGGCGCCGCTTCTGCCGCAAAGCGCGGTGCTCAGCGATGACGCCGGCAATTATGTCTACATCATCAACGGCAAGAATGAGGTCGAGCGGCGCAACATCAAGATCGGCACCGTCGGCGACAACGGGGTGACGATCGCGTCGGGGATCACCGGAAACGAAGCCGTAGTGCTGTCGGCCGGTCCGTTCCTCAACCCCGGCCAGAAGGTGAAGCCGAAGCGCCAAGCGGCGCGCTAATCGCCAGGAAAGAACAGGCAATGAATTTTCGGAACATTTCGTCCTGGTGCATCAAGAACCCGGTCGCACCGATAGTCCTGTTCGTTGGACTCATGCTCGCCGGACTGGTGTCGTTTGCCCGGATGCAGGTCAACAATGCGCCTGACATCGATTTCCCGGCCGCCATCGTTTCGGTTTCCCAGCCTGGCGCGGCTCCGAACGAGCTGGAGACCCAAGTCACGCAACGCGTCGAGTCCGCGATCCGCGGGATCACCGGCGTTGACGAGATCAACAGCACGGTTAGCGAAGGCAACAGCACGACGTTCGTTTCTTTCCAGCTAGGGACGCCGGCCGACCGCGCGGTGAACGATGTCCGGAACGCGATCGCCCAAATCCGCAGCAACCTTCCGGAGGGTATTCTCGAGCCGCAGGTCACTCGGGTGGATGCCGAAGACGAGCCGATCATGGTGATGTCGGCGCAGACCACCGACATGACCCTCGAGCAGCTGAGCTGGTACATCGACAATAACGTCGCCAAGCGCCTGCTCGGGGTCGAAGGCATCGCCGCCGTTCAGCGCGGCGGCGGCGTTGACCGAACCATCCGCGTCATCCTGGATCCAGCCGCGCTGCAGTCGCAGGGAATAACCGCTGCCCAGGTCAACGCCCAGCTTCGACAGAGCAACCTCAACGGCGCTGGCGGCCGGGCCGAGATCGCCGGGTCGGAACAGTCGGTACGAGTCGTCGGTAACGCGCAGGACGCCTACCAATTGTCACAACTTCAGATCTCGCTCCCGGGCGGCCGCTTTGTCAGGCTTGCCGATCTCGGGGAGGTCAAGGACAGCAATTCCGAGCAGCGCACGATCACCAAGATGAACGGCGCGCAGGTTGTGACCTTCTACGTGCAGCGCGCCAAGGGGACCTCGGCAGTTTCCGATTATGAGGCCGGCATGGCCGAGCTGAAAAAGCTCGAGCAGGAGAATCCGCGGGTCAAGTTCTCCGAGATCGTCAACCGGATCGACTATACGAAGGCCCAGTACCGATCGGCCATGGAAGGCCTGATCGAGGGCGCGGTCCTAGCGGTTCTCGTCGTCCTCATCTTCCTCCGCGACATCCGCGCCACTGCCATTTCGGCGCTCGCCATCCCGCTGTCGGCGATTCCCGCCTTCTTCTTCATGAGCCTCATGGGCATCACCATGAACTTCATGTCGACCATGGCGATGGGCCTCGTCGCGGGCGTCCTCGTCGACGATGCGATCGTGGAAATCGAAAACATCGTCAGACACATGCGAATGGGTAAATCGGGCTATCAGGCCTCGCTCGACGCCGCCGACGAAATCGGCCTCGCCGTGCTTGCCACGACGATGGCGATTGTCGCCGTGTTCCTACCGGTCGCGTTGATGCCCGGAATCGCAGGCCAGTATTTCAAGGCGTTCGGGTTTACGGTCGTCTTGTCGGTGCTGATGAGCTTGCTCGTCGCCCGCATGATCACGCCGTTGGTGGCGGCTTACTTCCTCCGGTCGCACGGCGCCCAGCCGCACGCCGATTTCAAATGGATGCATGCCTATCTCCGTATCCTGAATTGGAGCCTCGATACGTCGAAGGCCAACGCGATGATCGCGAAGCTTCGTCCGGTCAGTGGCGGGATTCACTATTGGGTCATACTCTTCCTGTTGCGGGCGCTAATCGTCGCGGCGTTCTTTGGAGGAACTGCCGGGGCCGTCATGTTATTCGGAAAGCTCCCGGGACCGGGTTGGGTGCATTTCCTGCTCGCGCAGGTCGTCGGCTCTGCGCTGGCGTACGGCGTCTACAGAGCCGAACTGACAATCGGGTTAGGCAGCAGCCCCTTCGCAAATTGGTTCGCATATCGAAATGGGCGCTTGCAGGCTCGCCTGCGCGATCATCGCATGGCGATGGTTGCCGCCGGTTATGGTATTTTGATCCTTAGCGGCATCCTGTTCAGCCAGATTCCCCAGTCGTTTTTCCCGCCAGAGAATGACGATTTTGCCCGGGTGAACATCACTTTGGCGCCGGGGACCACGATCAAGCAGACTGAAGTAGTGGTCGATCAAGTCGCCGCGTTGATCCAGAAGGATCCCAACGTCGAGCGCGTGTTCGAGCGGGTGAATGTCGGCAACGGACGGGTCAGCATCGTTCTCAAGAAGAGCCGGCCGATGACCAGCACGGAGTGGCAGCGGCAGCTTTCACCGACGCTCGCCGCGTTCCCCGATGCCCGGGTCAGCTTCGAAAGTCAGAACGGCGGTGGACCCGATCCCGATTCGCGTGACATCATGCTCTATCTCGGCGGCGACGACCCGGTGCAGCTGACCCAGGTCGCCAACGAGATCGCCAAGGAAATGGCGACCATTCCCGGCCTGCGCGCGCCCCGTGTCGGCAGCAACCTCGCGCAGCCGGAAATCACGATCAAGCCGCGCTTTGACCTTGCCGCTGACCTCGGCGTGACAACCGCCGCGTTGAGCCAGACGATCCGGATCGCGACGCTTGGCGACATTGAGCAGAACAGCGCCAAGTTCTCCCTGTCCGACCGCCAGGTGCCGATCACCGTCTCGCTGTCAGAGAATGCTCGCCGCGACGTCGAGACGTTGAAGAACCTGCCGGTTCCGACGTCGAGTGGCGCCTCGGTACCGCTAAAGGCTGTCGCCGAAATCGGCTTCGGCGCGGGTCCGACGACGATCAACCGGTCAAACCAACTTCGGCGCATGACCGTCGGCGCCGACCTCGCGCCGGGCGTCGTCGAGGGCGACGTGTGGACGAAGGTCAGGGCGCTGCCGGCCTACAAGAACCTGCCGCAGGGCGTTCAGCAGATGAACCTCGGCAACCAGAAGTGGCAGGCGGAACTCCTGTTCAACTTCGCCATCGCCCTGATCTCGGGCGTCCTGCTGGTGTTCGCGGTGCTTGTGCTGCTCTACCGCCGCTTCCTGGCGCCGTTCGTGAACATGGGCTCGCTGCTCCTCGCTCCGCTGGGGGCCGCAGTCGCACTGCTCATCGCTGGCCAGCCGATTTCGCTGTTCGTCCTGATCGGCATCCTGATGCTGTTCGGAATCGTGGCGAAAAACTCGATCCTTCTTGTCGATTTCGCGGTCGAGATGATGAACCACGGCATGCCGAAGGACGAGGCGATCTGGGAAGCCGGTCACAAACGTGCGCAGCCGATCGTCATGACCACGATCGCGATGGTCGCAGGCATGTTGCCGACCGCTATCTCGATCAGCGGCGACAACAGCTGGCGAGCGCCGATGGGCGTGACGGTAATCGGCGGCCTGATCTTCTCGACCTTGCTGACCCTGGTCTTGGTGCCGGCCTATTTCTCGCTCGCGATCTCGGTCGAGACACGGCTGGGGCGGCTCTTCCACAAGTTCGTGGGCGCCGACGCGCATCGCACTTCGGCCGCGGTCCCCGCTGAATAACAGCGCTATGAACCTTCGCGCCGGCTCAGCTATTGAGTCGGCATGAGGGCGATGGCCAACGGCGCTCTTTCACGGTTCAACCCCGCCCAGCCCGGCGCGCAGGGTATGAAGGTCGTCGCGACCGGATTGCTGGTGGTGATGGCAGGCGTGTTCGTGGAAGCGCGTCTGTTCGAGCCGCAATATCCGTGGCTCGGCTATGTGAAGTCGTTCGCCGAGGCCGCGATGGTCGGCGGCCTCGCCGACTGGTTCGCAGTGACCGCACTCTTCCGGCACCCGCTCGGATTGCCGATCCCGCACACGGCAATCATACCGCGTAACAAGGACCGGATCGGCGAAGCACTCGCCCGCTTCCTGCAGGAAAACTTTCTGATCCCGCGCGTGGTGGCACGGAGGATGGAGAAGCTCGATGTCGCTGGCGCGACGGGCCGGTTCCTGCAGACACCGGCGGGGCAGGCGACGCGAATCCGCGCGGGTGCCTCGCGATTGATCGCCGACGTATTCGAAAGTTTGGACGACGAACGCTTGGGCGGGATCGTCAAGACGGCAATCTCGACGCGGCTTCGCAAGAGCGAGATATCGCCCCTGCTCGGGCATACCCTGGCGTCGGCGATCAACGAGGACCGGCATGTGCAGATGCTCGAAGCGACCATCCGCTGGAGCGCGCGGACGCTGCAGGCGAATGAGCCACTGATCCGCGAAATGGTGAAAAAGAAGGCGAACTGGGCGCTGAAACTCGCCGGTTTGGACGCGAAACTAGCCGATGCGATCATCAACGGCCTCAAAAAGCTGACCGTCGAGATGTCGACCGATCCCGCCCACCCGGTCAGGGTCAAGGTCGAGGAAGCCCTCGTTCAGCTCGCCAACGACCTCCAGACCAAGCCCGAAACCCGGGAGCGTGTCGAAGCGATAAAGGAGCAGCTCCTCGACAACCAAAGTGTAAACCTGTGGCTCGACACGCTCTGGCAAAAGGGCCGTGAGGCGATCGTCAAGGCGGCTCGCAACCCCGATGCCGTCATGGCAGGCAAGCTCGGCGAAGTTCTGAAGTCGATGGGAACGACGCTTGAGAAGGACCAACGCATTCGCATCGCCATCAACCGCTTCGCGCGCCGCGCAGTGGTCGGCATGGCCGCCAGCTACGGCAGCTCGATCGTCAAGCTGGTGTCCGAGACCGTCCGCAGCTGGGATGCCCAGACGGTGACCAACCGGCTCGAGGCGGCCGTTGGACGAGACCTTCAGTACATCCGGATCAACGGCACATTGGTCGGTGGGCTAGTAGGCTTGATCCTGCACGTGCTGGACAAGTTATGAGCGACGAGCGCCTCGACGCGCTGGCCGAGACCGCGCGCAACCGCGGGCTGAAGCTGGTTCGCTCGCGCGTCCGGACTCCCGGAAAGCGGCGGTTCGGCAAGGTCGGGCTCATCGACAAGGCCAACAAGGTCGTGTTCGGAATGGACGATATGGGCCCGACTGCGAAACCCGAGGAAGTCGAGGATTATCTCCGTAACCTGGGCGCGCAGGACTGGGGCGCGTCGCTCGACGTCGCGGTCATTCCGCGCAAGCGCAAACCGACCAAGCAAACGAGAGCAGCGGCGAATGATTCCGAGCCGGCGCCGAAGCGGCCGGCGAAGCCAGCGCCGCCGCCGCCAAAACGGAAAGTGCCAAAGCTGCGTGCGGCTAAGCCCTCGGACGCCGCGCGAATCGTCGAACTGATCACCGAGCTTGGCCACGAAATCGACGAGAAGCACGTTCGCAAGAATTTGAAGGTGCTGGGCAAGGCCGAAGAGCTTCCGATCGTCGCAACGCTCGACAAGCGGGTGATCGGGCTGATCGGAATGCACCGAATGGTCACGATCCATCGACCCGCTCCGGTTGGCCGTATCCCAGTCCTCATCGTGACCAAGGAAGCCCAGGGCCTTGGCCTCGGGCGGATGCTGGTTGAGGAGGTCGAACGTCGCTTAAGGAAGGCTGGCTGCCAGATCGTGGAAGTGACAAGCAATGACCGCCGCGGCGCAGCGCACGCTTTCTACCGGCACATGGGTTACGAGCGGACGAGCATCCGCTTCTTCAAGAAACTTTAGCCGCCGCCGCGCCGCTCGATCGTCGCGCCGACCGCCGAGAGCTTTTCCTCAAGCCGCTCGTATCCGCGGTCGAGGTGATAGACGCGCAGCACCTCCGTCTCGCCCTCGGCAGCCAGCCCGGCGAGCACCAGGCTCATCGAGGCGCGGAGATCGGTCGCCATGACATTCGCGCCGGTCAGCTTCTTCGGCCCATGGACGACAGCGGAGCGCCCGTGGACCTCGACCTCGGCGCCCATCCGGCGAAGCTCGGGAACGTGCATGTAGCGATTCTCGAAGATAGTCTCCTCGAGGAAACTCTGGCCCTCGGCGACACACAGCATCGCCATCAGCTGCGCCTGCATGTCGGTGGCGAAACCCGGGAACGGAGCAGTCGAAACTGCAACGGGGCGCAGCGGCTGATGAGCGCTGACCTTCATGCCCTTGTTGGTGAATTCGATCGCGAGGCCCGCCTGAGCCAGGACGTTGGTCGTCGCCAGCATCTCCTCGGGACGAACGCCGAGCAAGTGGAGCGAGCCACCAGTGATACCGGCCGCGCAGGCGTAGCTGCCCGCTTCGATGCGGTCAGGCATAACTTCATAGTCGCAGCCGTGGAGGACATCGACACCGGTGATGATCAAATGGCCGCTGCCGATGCCTTCGATCTTGGCGCCCATCGCAACCAGCAGGTTGCAGAGATCGACGATCTCCGGCTCACGCGCGGCGTTAAATAGTTGGGTTTTGCCCTTGGCGAGGACCGCCGCCATCAGCGCGTTCTCGGTCGCGCCGACCGAGACGACCGGGAAACTGAAGTCGCCACCAGCCAGACGCCCCTTGGGTGCGACTGCCTTCACGTAGCCCGCGGCAAGCTCGATTTCCGCGCCCATGGCTTCGAGCGCCTTCAGATGGAGATCGATCGGCCGGTCGCCGATCGCGCAGCCGCCCGGCAGCGATACGGTCGATTCACCCATGCGCGCGAGCATCGGCCCGAGCACCAGGATCGATGCGCGCATCTTCCGGACCATGTCGTAGGGCGCGACGGTCGAGACGATGTCGTCCGCCTGCAGTGTCATCCGACGGCCGATTTCGCCTTTCTTGACGCCGGCGACACTGGTCGACACGCCCAACTGATTGAGCAGGTGTGCGAAAGTATCGACATCGGCGAGGCGCGGAAGGTTCGACAGTGTCACCTTCTCGGTCGTCAGCAACGCGCACGGCATGAGTGTCAGCGCTGCGTTCTTCGCGCCGCTGATCGGGATTTCGCCTTTTAGGGTTGCCCCGCCCTTGATCCAGATACTGTCCACGGCCGCGCTTTAGCGTGTGACGGGGGCGTTACAAGCGGACGGCCGAATCAGGCCTTTTCGAGCGTGCACTGCAACGGGTGCTGATTCTCGCGCGCGAAGTCGATAACCTGAGTGACCTTCGTCTCGGCGACTTCGTAGGTGAAGACACCGCACACGGCCACGCCCTGCTGGTGCACCTGGAGCATCACCCGGGTCGCATCTTCTATGCCCATCGAGAAGAATTGCTGGAGGACGAGCACGACGAACTCCATCGGCGTGTAGTCGTCGTTGAGCATCAGAACCTTGTAGTTCGACGGCTTCTTGGTCTTCGGGCGCGTGCGCGTAGCGACGCCGGTCTCGATCTCATCGATCCCGTCTTCGTCGTCGATTCCCATGATGATCCGGTCGCTGCTCATCGCTGCATAAAATATGGCAAGCTGAAAAAGTGCCGCAAGGCCGCATTTTACATGCGAACCTTAAAAAATTGGCGGCCGCCCCGTTAGGAGCGACCGCCATTCGTCACCTGAACTAGGAGGGGAGAGGGTCAGGCAACGAGGGTGTTGAAGCGCTCGGCGTTCGCCGCAGCGCGATTCGAAAGCGGCTGGAACGCTTCGCCGGCGAGCTTCACCAGCGACTCGGTCAGCTTCGAGCTCTCGGCGATCGCGCGGTCGAAAGACGCACGAGCGAAGTCGCCCTGGAGCTGCAGATATTCAGTCGGGCTCTTGGCCTCGGCGAGCGAGCGGATCGCGTCAGCGGCCTGCTCGAAGCCGTCGCGCTGCTTGGCGACGACGTTCTGGCCGATCGAGCGAGCACCTTCGCTGGCGACGCGGCCGGCCTCGACAACCGCCTCAACGTTGGCGCGGGCGAGATCGGCAAGCTCTTCGGCAACCTTCTGGCTGCGCTTGGCGAGATCCTGGCTGCGCTCGTTGGCGTCAGCGAAGATCGACTGGAACGGCGCGAAGGCCGGGACGGCGTCAAAGCCGTTGAAGAAATTGTTGGTCACGGTTTCAATCCTTTCCTGGGCCGTGCGAACTGCTTTCGGCGCAGTCTTGCGAGCGGCGGTACGGGTCTTGCGAGTGGTGCGGCGGATCGCCTTCTTCTGGGCGACGGCCTGGCGCTTCACTCGGCGAGCGGTGGTGGCGCGAGTACGCTTCGCGACCTTGGCACTCTCCTTGGCGACCGTCTCGACGGTGTCGGCAACGGCCACTGCGACCTTGGCGGGAGCCTCGGCGGCGACCTGAGCTTCAACCTTCGTTTCGTCTGCCATGAATAAATCCTCTGCTTATGTTGCACTGCACAATACGCATTGCGCCGCACCATTTCAAGGGTAATTTTTGTGCAGTGCATCAATTCGTCGCAGAGTTGGCGCGCTTGACGGCTGCGGCCCGCCCGAAGCAAGAGCGGACATGGATACGTCTTCCCGTCGCCGCCGCGGTCTTCTGATCGTGCTTTCATCGCCCTCCGGCGCCGGCAAATCCACCATCAGCCGGATGCTTCTGGAGGCCGACGACAACATAACCATGTCGGTCAGCGCCACGACCCGGCCGATGCGCCCGGGAGAGCAGGCGGATGTCGATTACCACTTCGTCGACACGGCCGAATTCCAGCGTCTGATCGACGCCGACGAATTTGCCGAATGGGCCTATGTCTTCGACCACATGTACGGCAGCCCGAAGGAGCCGATCAAAGAGGCGCTGAGGGAAGGCCGGGACACCCTGTTCGACATCGACTGGCAGGGCACCCAGCAGCTCGAATATGCCTTTCGCACCGACCTCGTCCTGATCTTCATTCTCCCCCCCTCAATGGCCGAGCTGGAACGCCGCCTCCACGAACGCGGCACCGACAGCGAGGAGATCATCGCCGGCCGGATGAAGCGGGCAGCGGGCGAGATCGGCCATTGGGCTGAATACAATTATGTCCTCATCAACGAGGACATGAACAGGTGCCTCGAGGACGTGAAAGCGATCATCGCCGCGGAGCGGCTACGCCGCGAGCGCCAGCCCTACCTGCTGAACTTCGTTCGCGAGCTGGTCGCCCGGCCTAACTGAGCAAATCTAGGAAGCGGGCCGCGGCGAGGAAATCGCGCCTGCGATTTTCAAGCGCCGTTTCGGCGTCGTGATCCGCGCCCCATTGTTCGATCTGCCAACGGTCGTCGATACTAACCGCCTTCCACGCCTCCGCAGGCTCGATCGCATGCTCAAGAACGGCGAGGGCCGCGACCAACGATCCGCCGATCGTGACCAAGGGCGACAGCCCGGCGAGGCGGAAGGGATCGAGCGCGATCACTGCGTGCGACAATTGCTCGACCGTCGCCGGCGGTTGGGAAACATGCGTCAGGCCCGTCGTGGTCGCGAAGTCGACATCGTAGCGGCGCCGCGCCCACGCCAGCAGAGAATCCCAGCTTTCAGCCTGGCGGGCGACAAGGTCGGGCGGCCAGTCGGAGCGGTAGCAGGCGAGGTCGGCTTCGGCGTACCGGGTCAGGCCTGAAGCAAATGTCGTGGGATCAGGTGTAATCCGGTCAATCGCAGCATTAGCCAAACCTGTAAGCGGCATCGCTCTCGGGTCGATGTCGCTTTCAACGGCGCGCCATTCCTCGGCAGTAGCATCGGCGAGCGCCTTCGTCGGCACTCGCAGCATTTCTCGGGCGGGCGTCTTCACGGGACGGTTGTCGAGCTGGATCGCCCAGCCCTCGTCATCTCCCGCGACTTCAACCTCTTTCCAGAAGCGCTTCACTGGGCCGCGCCGTCCTGATCCTTTCGGTCCCAGGACTTCTTGAACAGGCGCGGCATCAGCAGCGCATCGATTGCCCCGACGATTGCGATGATCGCGCCGACCTGAGGCCAGCCGCCCGGCCGCAAGAGGTTGCTGTAAGCAATCGCAACCCCAAGGAAAAAGATGATCACGCCGCCGAGACGGATGACAGAATACAGCAAG
>Ga0268266_10000335_pt1 | contig 73645 bp, 64 predicted proteins | sample KBSS13metaG_FD_190356 | JGI IMG/M metagenome (GOLD analysis project Ga0268266, IMG submission 190356) | Switchgrass rhizosphere microbial communities from Kellogg Biological Station, Michigan, USA - KBS S1-3 metaG (SPAdes) (version 2) | ecosystem: Host-associated > Plants > Roots > Rhizosphere...
GCCGACCTGGACGTGATAGTACCCCTGTCGGGAAATGACAGGGCGCTGACAACATCTGAACTGTTGTCAGCTACCCTAACGATCGGCTAAATGTTGTCAGGGCCCTTACAAACCCGGAAAGGAGGTGCCTCATATGCCCCACCGAAACCACGCTATCCGGCGATGGTGCGAGGGATTGGCGGCGACCCCGACGTGTAAACATCGATCGCGGTTGCTCTGAAAGCTGACCCGCTGGCCGAAAGGCTCCTGGCCGCAGAGAGACAGGCCGAAATGAACTCGTGCGCGCGCCTTGCCCCCGAACTGACTACGCGAGCAGCTCTATGCGCGCCTCATGGCCATGAGAGCGCGCGAGTTTTGCGTCGCAGGTGATCAGGGGCGCATCGAGAACTTCTGCAAGCACCACATAGGCTGCATCGTACGCCGTGACCGAATCGCGCAGCGCCCAAACTCGCTCGAGCAACTCCCTGTGCTCCGCGCGCTTGATATTTAGTGCAACGTGGTCTTCGAGGGCCTGCTTCCCACGCGCAGCGCTGATCTCTTTGAGTTGCACCAGGCGGCGAAGAGTTTGCGTGACTTCGATATCTACCAGGTGAGGAGCGTGGAGACTCTCCCTCGAAACCAATGCCCGCTCTTCCACCTTGATGCCCTTGTCCGTGCGAAGCAGGAGCTCGAGTACGGCGGACGCATCAATGACAATCAACGCGAATCACGCTCAGTGCGCACGATGTCGGTGGGCGATATCCTGCCGCGATAGGAGTCTCGCTGAGACAGCCGCTCCCTCATTTCTTCAGCAGTAGGATACTCGGCGATCTTACGGACCTCACGAATGAGGAATTCGGATAACGCCATGCCTGCCAGCGCGGCACGGGCCTTCAGCTGCCGGTGCAATGAATCCGGTACGTTGCGCAGTTGAATCATCTTGGACATGTGCAGAATATTACTTGCATGTGATGCACATGTCAATGTATCTCCTCCAATTCTGCACGAACTAGTTACCACGACGTGGCCGTCATCCATTCGATAGCGACCACCTATCTTTACGTGACAGCGTTGCCAAATCCGTACCGTAAGCGTAGTCGCACCTCGGCGGATTCCATCGCGGAGCTATTTCGCGAAGACCATGTTGTCTCGTGTCCGTTGAGAATGTTGTCTGCCCGGCGATTTCGCCGACCACCAACGAGCAGTGCACGACCCTAGCATGTTCGTCCGGTTCTGGCCGATAACGTCCAGGTCGCAAAGCGTGTGTCTGCGAGGGGCACGGCTGTCCGCGTTATCTCGCCTCGAGAAACTTGCCAATCTCGTTCTCGTCACAGGCATTGCACATGCCGCCGCTTGCTTCGCCAGCGGGTGCAGCCGAGCCGTGACTCGGACTCGATCCGCTAATCGTGCCCGACCTTATCGAGCAGCATAACCAGCTGCCTGCGCTCCCTGGCCGTCAACCGCTGGGTCAGGCGGTCCTCGTGACCCGGAACACGCCGGCGGATGTCGTGAATGGTCTTGCGCCCCTTAGATGTGAGAGCGAGTGCGTACCGCCTGCGATCGCCCCGCACCTTCTCGCGTGACACCAGGCCTCTGTCCACACACCGCCCCACGTGAACACCCGCCGTCATGCGCTCAACCTTGATGAGGCGAGCGAGGTCCGACTGGCTCAGACCCGGCGTGTGATACAACACGCAGAGGATTGAAATCATCGTGACGGTGATCTCGCCGAGTCCGACCCTTGCATGGAAGTGCTCCAGGTTGCGCAGGTTCGCGGCGTGTAGGTGTAACCCCAACAGGGGCTCGTGCGGCTTGCCCAGGATGGACTCGACGCGGCTGTAGATGGCGAAATACTCGGCAGTGGACGCCAGCGCGTCCGATTCGCTCACCTGCCGTGCGTGCTTTCGGGAGCTCATGAGATTGTCAGCCTAGTATACAACGCACGGCAGGCGACGGACCCGGTCGGGCCGACGCTGGTCTTCCGGGAGGCCGCGGCCGGGGCAGCTCCCGCCCCGAGCGCCGCAGAAAATTTGTCACTAATACTTACAATCTGAAGCTGGTAGTGCCAATACCAGAAGCCGCACTGTGCACCCTACCCATGGAACCCGCGCACTTTACGGGTCAATCGCGCGAAAGAGTATGGTATATAACTGTTGGGGGAATCGATTGATCCGACGGTCTCTCGACCGTTTGCCGAGCCTGATTCCGACGCTGCTCAAACCGTTTAGGGGGAATGGTAAAGATGAGTGTCTCCATTGATTCGACTGTTCGTGTCATTTTGCGCCCATGGATCGGGGCCGCGCTGGCCGCCGTAGCGTGGACCGGAACTGCCGTGGGAGCGGATACCGCAACGGCAGACAATGCAGAGGGGCCCGGAGATGCCCTGGCGGAAATCGTGGTCACGGCGCAGTTCCGTACCCAGAAGCTTCAAGACACGCCGATTGCGATCACTGCGGTCAATGCGCAGATGATGGAGCAGCGTGGACAAACATCTCTGCATGACCTGGGACAGCAGGCCCCGAACGTCACGCTCGTGGAGACCGGGGGCGCCTTTGGTCCCGGCATGACATCCTCGATTCGCGGCATCGGTCAGGGCGACTTCGATCCTGCGCTGTCTCCGGGTGTCGGCATCTACATCGACGATGTCTACTACACCAGCCTCACGGGCTCGAACTTCGCACTGCTCGACCTGGATCGGGTCGAAATTCTGCGCGGCCCGCAAGGCACCCTGGCCGGCGCCAATTCCGAAGGCGGTGCCATCAAGCTGTATTCTGTCAAGCCGCAGGGCAACGACAGCGGGTCCGTCAAAGCGGGCTACGGCGAGCGCAGCCTGGTGGACGTCCAGGCGATGGGCGACGTCTCGTTGATCAAGGACACTCTGTTCATGCGCATCTCCGGCGTCTCCCACCAACAGGATGGGTACGTGACCCGGGTCGACTACGGCTGTGCCTTTCCGCAATCGGGAATTCCGGCCGTTGGCGGGGCCGACGGCAAATGCATCGCGGGCCATGAAGGTGGCAAGAACTACAACGGCGCGCGCGTCGCCTTCCGTTGGCTGGCCAGCGATAAGTTCGAGGCCAACCTGGCCGGTGACGTCACGATCGACAACTCCCAAGTGGCCGCCGTCACCTTGCTGAAGGCGAATCCGAGCGCGCCCGGGGCATTGGCGGGCGCGATCAACTCCGGCTACCCCCCGAACAACTCGGCCGGCGTGGCGTTCGACAGCCGGTTCGTTCCCAAGGACCCGTACGTCAGCTATGCCAACTTCTGCGCGCAGGGTATTGCGAAGAACACCTATTGCTGGGCGCCGAACCAGCACACCAAGGCCTACGGTTTCAACCTGACCCTGGACTACAGGCTGGCCGATACACTGACGTTGAAGTCCATCACGGGATTCCGCGAGTTCGACTCCCAGTGGACGAACGATGACGACGCGTCGCCGCTCGGCAGCTCACTCGGTTTCTCCCAGCTGGAGAATCATACCTTGACACAGGAGCTGCGCTTGAGCGGCAACGTCCAGAATTTCCTGGACTACACCGTGGGCGGCTACTTCCTGAACCAGGTCACGACCTATCCGACCCACCAGGTGCTGGACTACATATTCCCCGGCTCTTTCGAGTTTTTGGGCGATGACCCGGTGGCCGAGCGCAACTTCGCGGGCTTCGCCAACGCCAGCTGGCACATCACGGACCGCCTGAATCTCAACACCGGCATCCGCTATACCCACCAGCGCAAGACCTACACCTACAATCGGTATAACCCGCCCACGATCGGCGGCGGCGGCAGCGTGTTCTTCGCCCCCGGATTCTCGGGCCACCAGGGTGAATACGAAGGCTCCAAGGTTGACTACCGCGTCAACCTCGATTACCGCTGGACCGACGAGTTGATGACCTACGCCAGCATCTCGACGGGATTCAAGGGCGGCGGCACCAACCCTCGTCCCTTCATTGCTTCCCAAATCGTGTCCTTCAACCCGGAGACTCTGACCGCTTATGAGGTCGGTGCAAAGTCCGACTGGTTCAATCGGGCACTACGCGTGAACATCTCGGTCTTCTACAACAAGTACCACGACATCCAGCTCACTCTGCTGAGCTGTCCGCAGTTCTCAGGCGGCAATGCCGCTCAGCCCTGCGCGGCCCCGGTGAACGGTGGTGACGCCAACATTTACGGTGCCGAGCTGGAGACGTCCTATCACTGGCGGGGCTTCACCCTCGATGCCACGTACAGCCACCAGAAGTTCGAGTACACGTTCGTCAATCCCGCCGCGGGCATACCACCCTGGGCCACCGGGCAAGCCTTCCAGCCCTCGAAGTGGAGCCTGGGCGCGCAATACGAGTTCCTGGTTCCGAACGGCGCGACCATTACGCCGCGACTGGACTACGTGTTCAACTCCGGCTACTTCACCAACGCCAACAACGATGCGAACAGCTATCAGGACGGGTATCACAACCTCAACGGCCGGATTACCTATCGACCTGAGAGCGGCGGCTGGGAAGCTGCGGTGGTGGGTACCAACCTGACCGACAAACTCTGGTACATCCAGACGTTCGATCTGTACGCAACCCAGGGCTCCGTGTACGGCATCCCCTCGGCGCCGCGCACCATCTGGGCCGAGTTCAAGAAGAAGTTCTGATCGAAAGGGGGGCGCAGCGCTCGCGAGAGCGCTGCGCGCACCTCGCTCGGCGCGTTGAGCTAGTGGGCTGAAGCGCCCTGAACAGATTCAGCACGCACGCGACTCATGTACGCATCCATGAGTACGTGTTGGTCATGATCGGGAGCTTCCCCGGGTGTGAAGGACTTCCCCAGAAACAGGGTTGTCTCCTCGTGCTCGTCGAAAGGAGGCCACCGGGGTAGGCCCGCCGCGTTCGGGTTGCCCGACTTCGCAAAGTGGGTCCAATACGCCGAGATCGTCTCTGCCATCTCGCGCTCTTGCTTCGGCGATGAACCGCTGAGTCCGTAGAGAAACACGTACGGGAGCTCACCGCCGTGAACTGGATTGCCACCAACGAAGTGGTAGAGATAGACCTTACTGTGCGAAGTCCGCGCATGCAAACGTGCCCAACTCCAGATGTGCCAGCCAAAAGTGGACTCGACCCAAAGCCTCCCTTGCGAGCGCAGCGCCTCGGCAGCGGAACTGGCGGGATAGAGCGCCAGGAACTGCTCAGCCATGGCGCCGTAGTGCTGGCGCACGTTGGCAATGAACGCCCCCCTCGAAACGGGGCTGAACATGTGGGCGCTCTCGTTAGCGTTGTAACCCAACAGCAGCGGCACATCAGCCTGCTTGCCCGCGGCACACAAGGTGTAGGGATCGTCCGGGATGACATAGCCATCCACGATCGGCAACGCCATGTCTGAGTTGGGAACGTCGGGCAGGCCGGGGAAATCGGACGCGGTGATCTTGTCGGCGGGAACCTGGCGCAACTGCGCGATCGACTGAGCGCCAAAGGTCTTTGCAAACGCAACGCCGCCGCGCTCCGCACCGGCCAGGAGTGCCATCCCTTCTTGCGTTCCGGCGGGCCCCATGTCCCCCCCTTCGCTTTCGGCGATCGCGGCATGAAACAGTCCGCGCGCCAGGGGCGAGACCATGAGATTGTTGATGACCCAGGCGCCGGCTGACTGGCCGAATACCGTCACGTTGTCCGGATCGCCGCCGAAAGCGGCCACATTGCGCTGAACCCACTGTAGTCCCGCGATGACATCCAGAAGGCCGTAGTTACCGGAGGCGTGATACTCCGACTCGGCAGTCAGCTCAGGATGGACCAGAAATCCGAGCGGCCCCACGCGGTAGCTGAGGTTGACCTGGATCACGCCATAACGATGCGCCAGCGCATTGCCCCGGTAGAGAGGTGTCGAAGCGGACCCCGCCCGGAAGCCACCACCGTAAATAAAAACCATCACCGGTCGTTGGGTCTTTGCGGCCTCCGCGGGCGCCCAAAGATTCAGATAGAGGCAGTCTTCGCTGACCGGCTCCGCAGGCATCGTCGGCAGGGGCGGCCAGTTCTGCACACACTGTGGCTTGTACTTGTCCGCCGCAAGCAGGCCACTCCAGCGGGCTACGGGTTGCGGTGCGCGCCATCTCAGCGGGCCTACAGGGGGTGCGGCAAAGGGAATGCCCTTGTAGACAATGACATCATCCTCGCGCACGCCGCTCACCGCACCCCTGTCGGTGTCTGCATGCGGCGAGTCCAATCGCCCCGAGCAGGCGCAGCAAGCCAGCATCGAAAAAGAGATGAGGGCGGCTCTCAGCTTCATGATGCAACTTCCTCGAGCGGGTCACCGCCGCGTCCAGCAGTCGGCCACGGAGTTGCTCCTAGCAGAGCAGACATTTGCGCCGTTTCCCAGTACCTTTATGGACGACTGGGGGGCGCTGCAATCAAGGGGGGCGCTGTGCCACTGCATCTCAAATGTACCGCAGCCATGGGGATCGCCACCGGGATCGCGGCGACCCTGAGCGCCGGCGCTCTCGCTGACACCCAGGGTCGGGTCAGTGATCTGAACGGTGTCCCGCTACCGCAGGTAATGGTCACCCTCACCAAGGCGACAGGCGCATCGGGTGCCACGGCCACCACGGTGTTCACCGACGAGCGGGGTGAGTTTAAATTTGCCGCCGACACCCCTACCGGCACGCTGAGCGTACGAATCCTCGGCTATCGCCCCGTTGAGAGCGCGACCCCAACGGGCAACGCGCCGGTCACGATCCTGATGCGCCCGGAGGCCAACCAGGCCGGCGTCGCGCCGGCCTCCGCGTATCTGAAAGATTTCAACAACCCGGCCGACCGTGAGGCGCTGGTCATGGCTTGCGTGGCCTGCCACCAGATGCCGGCGCCGGAGGTGCGCGACTACGCCAAGCTCCTGGACGATACCCCACAGGCACAGTCTGCCGAGGCACACGAGCAGGCCTGGACGGCGATCGTCAAGCAAATGAACTACGTCTCCAGCGTGGAGTTCGGTCGGGCTGGCGGGTTCGTGCCTTCGGGTGAGAACGTCTATTCCGGCGGCGACCCGGCGCCCACCGCGAAACTTCTGGTCGAGGCGTTGCAGGGGCCGCTGCGCGAGGTTCGCGGCTATCGCTACGGAGCGCCGTTGATCACCACGTCGCACACGACGATCCGCGAGTTTGAAGTGCCCGCGCCGAATGCGATACGCGAGGCCGTGCCTTTCGGTGGCACGGATTTCCTGTACGCCGCCGATGTGAGCTCCAACCGTTTGATTCGCATCGATACGCACTCTGGCGCGGTGAAGGATTTTACGATCCCGGGGAAGGATCTGTTGGGTCCGCACACCCTGGTGCCTGGTGCCGGGGGTGTCTGGGCAACCTCGTTTTTCCCCAATGTGCTGATGCGGCTCGACCCTCGCACGGAGCAGTTCAAGTTGTGGCGGCTGAACAAGCCGGGTGGCCACCCGGTTGGCGTGCACGACATCTCCTTCGATGCCGACCACCACGTCGTCACCGACAAGCAAGGGCGGGTCTGGTTCTCGGACATCATGAACAACGCGGTGGGCTGGGTGGACCCTCGCAGCGGCAAGACCGGGGAGTTCAAGATCCCACCAGTGCCCGGGCGCGAGGGTAACGAGCAGGTTTACGGCCTGGCGATGAGCCCGGATCGGTCGCACGTATGGTACTGCCAGTTAGGAATCGCCAGCTTCGGTAGCTTCAACACCGAGAGTTTGAAGTTCGAGCGGCACATCGAGTTTGACAGCCGCACTGCCGGCCCGCGGCGCATGTCCATGTCCGATGACGGGGTGCTGTACCTTGCATTGTACGGCGCCGGTCAGTTGGCCGCCTACGATACCAAGGCAAACCGCATGCTGGGCATCTACGATCTTCCGGATCGGGCCAGCGCTCCCTACGCAACTGCGTGGGACCCGCTACGCAAGGTTGTGTGGATCCCAACCTCAAATGGTGATGTCATCTATCGGTTTGATCCGCGCACGCGGAGCATTGGCGTACTGCCGCTGCCTCGAGAGCGTGGCTTCTTGCGGATGGTGCACGTCGACCGCACCAGCGGCTTACTGGTGACTTCCTATGCCAATATCGTCGAGCATGTCCGCGGGCCCCGTATGGCGCTACTGATCGATCCGGGTGATGGTGCCGCCAAAACCACAACCGAGGTGTCGCGATGAGCGCCGTAATCGGATTCTGCCGGCGCCTGGCGCTGGTCGTGGTGCTGGCTGGACCAACATTCGCAAACGCTGCGGACCCCGCCCAGGGGCTCCCGCCGCTCGCAGCAAAGCAACACTGTGACGAGTGCCACGCCATTCAGGAGGTCCGCATCGGCCCTCCCTTCCAGGCGGTGGCGCTGCGCTACTCGGCCGCGGGGCCCGGCGTCGAGGAGCGCCTCGCGCGCAAAATCATCAATGGAGGAGGCGGCAACTGGGGCAACATCCCGATGGTCCCCAACGAGCGCGTGAGTCTCGAGGATGCGCGCGCCATTGCGCACTGGATCCTCTCGCTGGCGCCGCCCTGAGGGCGTTGATCGCTACTCCCAGCCGCCCTTGGCCAGTTCCAGCGGCAGGATGCGGATGAATGCCTCGACCGCGTGAATGTGGCCGTCGTACACCTTGAATGCTTCAAACGCGGTGAGCTGATCGCCTGTCGGCTCACGCACGCCCCAGTTCAACCGTAACAAGACGATGCCCAATCGCTCGTCCACGCCGACGATGCGCGTCGTGACTTTACCCAGGCGGTTGAAGATGGCGAGCGACTGCGTGGAGATATTCTGGCAGCCGGGCGCGAACTTGCAGTCCGGCCCCGCCATGATCTGACCGTTCTCGTAGCGATAGGCGTTGGGTGTGAAGGGAGCGTTCACATCGGCAAAGGTCTTTGCTGCGTTCAGCCCTTCCGGATAATGCAGCGCCGCTTTGAGTGCGTCGTCGCGCGAAACGAGCTGTTCCGGGCGCGGTGCGTAGTTCATGACTTCGCTCGGCGCGCTCAGTCCGTCGATGTTGAAAATGAGACCTTCGGCGCGGCTGCGGGTCGCAACCAGCTCCATCTCGGTGATCTTCTGGTCGACCACTTTGAGGCGTACCACCAGCAGCACCGGCGCGCCGACTTCCTCCACAACGGCGGCGGCGGTGGCCATGCCGCCGCGCTCATCGAGAAAGTCCTGCCGATAGCCGCGCAGGCGGGTCACCGTCTTCACCACGGCGACTTTCTCGAGCGGCTTTTCGACGGCGTCTTCGGTGACGCGTACTTTGTCACTGAGCGGGAGCTTGCTCGTGTCGTGCTTCAAGAACGAATAAAGGGACGCGGTGAGCAGGCTGCGCAGGCATTCGCGGTCGCAACTTGGAGCGGGCGCGGGTGCCGGTTTGGGTTTGGAGGCAGCCTGCGCCCCGGACGCACAGGCGAGCAGGACCAGGCACAGCGAAGTGAGTTTTTTCATGCTTTCCCCCTGAGTTTTGCTACGGTAGCCGAGGCCTGCCGAAGCGTCCATGTTGAGTACCGCTGTGTCCATTTCCGAACTGTCTCAGACGACAATGACCTCGACCCCGTTGCGGGTGAGCGCCTCGCGAGCCTCGAGGGGAATGCCCGCATCGGTCACGACCGTGGAGATGTTTTGTGGCTCGAGAATCCGGTGCAGGCAGATCCGTCCGAACTTGGAAGAGTCTGCCACGACAATGATCTGGCTGGCCGCCTGGCACATCAGGCGATTGAGCTGCGCTTCCGGCTCGAAATGCGTGGTGATGCCCTTGTCGATATCGAATCCATCGGCCGCCAGGAACAACTTGTCCACGTGCAGGTCCTGCACCGTCCGCTCGGTCTGAGTGCCGTAAAAGGACAGGCTCTTGCGCCGCAGGGTGCCACCGAGAAACACCAGTTGGACTTTGTCGCGTGCCATCAGCTCGTTCATGATGCCGACGTCGTTCGTGACGACCACCAGTGAATCCTTGGGGTTGAGATGACGCGCAATCTGCAGGGTCGTGGTGCCGGAATCGAGCAGCACAGACTCTCCATCCGAGATGAGTGCGGCGGCACGGCGGCCGATGTTGACTTTCTCGGCGGCGAACAAAGTGCGCTTGACGTCGATCGCATCTTCCGTGGCCGACACGGCACCCGAATGCAGGATCGCGCCGCCGGTTGAACGGGTGCAGATACGCTTTCGATCGAGAAAGTTCAGATCCTTGCGGAGTGTCTGGGTAGACACTCCCAGCAACTCGGCCAGCGCAGGGATCTGCACGCTGCCCTGCTCACGCAACAAAGTGACGATGCGCTCGCGACGACTGCTGGTGTCTCGGCGTTTGATCACGAACGACTCTCCGAAAGAAGTGTGGCGGTCGCCGCACGTCGAAGTGAGTGTATTCGAAGTCGATAAGTTTCAATAGATATATTTTCACGGTGTATAGCTTTAATGAAACTAATGTGAGCGGCTGAATACACCTGAAAATATCTTTCTTGAACTTTACGAAACTTAGAACTATGTTCAAGAAGGAGAGGCCACATAACAAGGCCCATAGCAGGGGTTTCAATGGAACGAAGAGAGTGGCCGCGCACCTTCAAAGGCGTGCGCGCGGAGGCGTTGGGATTGGCGCTGATTGCTTTCTCCAGCGCCGCAGCCCTGGCTGCGGATCCCGTCGGGGATGCGCCGAGCGAAGGCCTCGAAGAGATCACGGTCACCGCAACCCGCCACGCCGAGCCGGCCGAGCGTGTGCCGGTCAGCATGAATGTGTTCAACGAACGCATGCTCACGGAGGCCAACCTCAAAAGCGTGAGCGACCTTGCATCGGTATCGCCAGGGTTCCAGTACGCAGAGCCGCAAGCGAACCCAAGCACCATTCTCACGCTGGCGATCCGCGGCATGAACACCAGCACCGGTGAAGCAGTCGTTGGTGTCTACTACGACGACACACCGATGCAGACGCGCCTCTCGTCGCCCACCAACTTTACCAGCCTGTTACCGGTCGTCTTCGATCTCAACCGGGTGGAGATCTTGAACGGCCCGCAGGGCACTCTGTTTGGCGCCGGAGCGGAGGCGGGCGCCGCGCGTTTCATCCCTAATGGACCCAACATCAGGGAGGCCAGCGGTTACACCCACGCCGAGATCGGGAGGAACGAGCGCGGCGGCATGACTTACGAGCTGCAGGGCGCTTTCGGCGGTCCGATAGTGAAGGACGAGGCCGGTTTCCGCATCGCCGCCTACGAGCGCCGTGACGGCGGCTGGGTCGACCTCGTCAATCCCATCCCGAAGGATATCAATCCGAGCGCCGCCGCGCCTGTGGTCGACAGCAATGCGAACACGAGAGACAACAAGGCGGTCAGAGCGTCACTGGCGTTCCTCGCCGGTGAGAACGTCACCATCACTCCTTCGTTCTACTATCAGGACACGGCTCGCGGCGACAGCGGGCGGTTCTACAAGATATTTTCCAGCGCCGCTGGCGGCGCTTACCCCGTCTCGCAGTTCGCCAGCGGCCGATTGGCGCCCGAACAGGCGAGCGACATCGCAGTCCTGCCAACACTCAAAATCGAGGAGCATCTGCCGTTCGCCGACCTGACGGCAGTGGGTTCCTACCTGGAACGCCGAGCGCACGTGACCCTGGACCAGGGTGCTGCCAACGCATATCAGGCCTTCCTATACAATCCACCTACACCCGACTGCGCGCCGCAGACGGTCGTCTATACGCCCGGCGGGGGTTACAGCACGCCCTGCAATACCGGGACGACGTTCGGCAGTTCGCTGGGGTCGGTCTATCCGACCTCGTTCGATGACCTCAACAACACCCGCTACGCGCAGCAGATCTACCAGACGACCGCCGAGGTCCGGCTGGCGTCCAACCATCCGGAGGCCTTGGTCACCTGGGTCGCCGGGGTGTTCTACAGTCACGTGCACCAGGCTGACTTTCAGCTCATGCATTCGTTGATCGTCGACCCGACCGGCGCGGAGATCTTCCGTGCCGCCCAAACTGTCCTGGATAACCAGCTCGCGCTCTTCGCGAATGTCGACTTTCACCTGACGCACCAGTTCACGGTGACACTCGGCGAGCGCGTCTCCCGCGTGAGATCGGACCTGCACACGGTCAATGGACACGGTATCTATAACGTCGGCGAGCCGACACTCTATTCGACACCCTCGCAAAAGGAGACGCCCACGACACCCCGCGTCTCCCTTTCTTACCAGGCCGATCCGTCCAACCTGTTCTATGCAACCTTCGCCAAGGGTTTCCGGCTCGGCGGCGGCAACTCCTCGATCCCGGCGACCTGCGGCAACTTCCCGCAAACCTACAAATCGGACACCCTGAAGAGCTTTGAGGTCGGCGAGAAGAGCACGCTCTTCAACGGCAAGCTGCAGCTCGATTACAGCCTGTTCCGGGCCAAGTGGTCCAACATCCAGCAGTTGAATTTCATCAATCCGGCCATCTGCCCCTTCGCCTATACCTTCAACGCCGGCGAGGCCGTTTTCAAGGGCTTCGACCTCAGTCTGCGTGCGGCGCCCATGCGCGACCTGACCGCCGGCCTCAATGTCGGGTACGTGGATGCGTATTACACCCAGACCCTGTTCGCGAGCAGCGGTGCGCAGTTGACCCAAGGCGGCGACACCGTGGGAATCACCCCGCAAGTGAACGCACCCTGGAATGCGAACGCGTGGCTCGACTACGGCATTCCGCTGCCGAGCGGCGCTAAGTTGACGTTGCGCGGCGAGTACAAGTGGAAAAGTCACAACAATGGGCCGTACGTAACCAATCTGCCCCAGGGGTCGGCGGCTGCGAACTACTACCCCAACGTCCTGGCCGATCCCTCGTACTCCGTGACCAACGCGCGGATCACCTACACCCGGGGCCCGCTGGACCTCGGCTTCTTTGTGGAAAATGTCTTCAACAACCATCCCCTGTTGCAGATGAACCAGGAGTCTACGGCGGTGGATTTCTACACCTACAGCACGTTGGCTCCGAGGACCTTCGGGCTCTCGGCCAACTACAAGTTCGGTGCGGAGTAGGCAAGATGAACCTGTCCAATCGCAGCGCCGTCGCGGCAAGCCTGATCGTAGTTTGTGAGGCGGCATTGGCGACCGGTGGCTCGCCGTCGTTGGGATCTATCGAAGGCATGGGATTGACGGCACGGGCCTACGCCGATGGAACCTACTCGATTGCTTCGCCTGGTATGGCGGGCCCCGTGATTCGTTCCGATGTCGAAGCCGTGGTCGATTCGATGGTGTTGCGCTCGACGGCCTACCCACGGCACGAGGTCGAGCCATCCGGATCGACCCTGACCGTCACTCACACCGGCCTGGCCGGTAAGCCGGACCTGGTCTGTGTCCTGTCGCTCCCCCGGGATCAGTCCTGGGGTGAAATAACCGTCAAGGTGCACAACACGACAGACCGCCAAATCTCCGTGCAGTCGATTCGAAGTGTTCACACATCCGGTGCCCCGGTCGTCGATCTCGGGGCCGCGGCATCTGCCGACCGCGTTCTGTCCGACAGCTTCAGCGAGGACCGGCCCCAGCTCGCGATTCGTGACCTCGGGGCTGGCCCGAAAGGGCTGCACCGTGCCGTGGGCAGCCAACTCATTTACAACCGCCGCAGCGGCGCGAGCCTGTTCCTCGGCGCGCTCACCTCCGAGCGGCTCCTGACGATCTTCCACCTGAAAGTCAGAGGTGAGGGCGCCGGCGCAAGCATCCTGTCGTACGATGTGGATTCAACCGGTACGACCGAGATTCTCAAAGGCGAGTCCCTCGAGGATTCGCCGGCTGCCGAGCAGGTCGATCTGAGCCTGCGCGTGAGCTCCGGCGAGAGTCTTTCGTCCGAGCGCCTGATGTTTGCCATCGGTACCGACTATCATGCGCAACTGGAGCAGTACGGGCGAACAGTGCGCTCGCTGCACAACGCGCGGGTTGATGCCGCGACGCCGATCGGCTGGTGGAGTTGGACCGCGTACTACTTTGGTGTCAGCGAGGGAACCATGGCCACCAACGCCGCCTGGCTGGCCGAAAACCTCAGAACATCAGGCTATACCTATTTTCAGATTGACGAGGGTTATCAATACGCGCGGGGTGAGTACACGACCACGGACGGATCCCGCTTTCCCCTCGGGCTCGCCCATAGCGCCGATGTCGTGCGTCACGATGGCCTGACATTCGGAGTGTGGACGGCGCCGTTCGAGGTATCGGAGCGCGCCTGGGTCTACGAACATCACAAGGAGTGGTTGGTTCACAATGCTGCCGGGGCGCCCATTCACATTGGACACGTCACGGACCAGAAGGATCCGCTCTACGTTCTGGATACGACCCACCCCGGTGCGCAGGAATACTTGCGGCAAACCTACACCACGCTGCGCGACTGGGGCGTGCGCTTCATCAAGATGGACTTCATGGATGACACGGCGATCGAGGGCAGCTACTTCCGGCCCAACACGACTGCCCTGGAAGCCCAGAGAATCGGCCTGAAAATCATTCGCGACGCGGTCGGCGAGGGTGTCGTGCTCGATAAGGACGGTAGCCCGATGTTGAATCCGGTCGGGCTCGTCGACGCGGGTCGCATCTCCCAGGATACGGGCCACACCTTCGGCGCAACCCGGGATGCCGCCTCAGGGGTCGCGGCACGCTACTACATGAATCGCAATTTCTTCGTTGCCGACCCGGATGCCTTCACCGTCTCGACCCAGACGGTCACCGATCAGTCCTGGCATGGTGGGCAGCGACCCTTGAGCCTCGATGAGGCCAAGGTGTCCATCGCCTTGTCGGCGGTCTCGGGAGGCATGTTCGAGATCGGCGACGATCTCCCGACGTTGGGCGCCTCCCCGGAGCGATTGTCGCTCGTCAGGAATCCAGACCTCCTGGATATGGCGCGCCTGGGGCGTGCGTCCACGCCGATCGATTTGCTGAGCTATGCGCCGAGCGACCAGCAGCCGAGTATTTTTCTGCTCGAAGAAAATGAGCACCAGGCGGTGCTTACGGTATTCAACTGGACGGAGGCCTCGCGGACTCGAGCGATCAACCTGACCCGACTCGGTCTGAAGGATCCCGGTCATTACAAGCTCATCGATGTACTGGGAGCGGAAGGATGCTGCGAGATCTCCTCCGGCACGATCACGCTGGTGCAGAAACCCCACTCCGTGCGCATGATCAAGCTCGTCGACAATACCGTGCCCGCCATTGCGCCCTCCATCAACTTGCAGGCGCCGAGCGGCGGCACAGCGGGCGAGGCTATGACATTTCAGGCGGATGCCGTGTCCCGGGAAACGCCACTACTCGCGTGTCACTGGGACTTCGGCGATGGAACGAGCCTCGAGGGCACACGGGTGCACCATGCTTACACCCGCCCTGGCGACTACCAGGTCGCCGTGTCTGTGACCGGATTGGATTCCATGACGATTCACAAGACACTGACAGTCACCATCGCAGGCTCGATAGCCACCCGGTTCGATCCCACGCAGATCCGGCGCGCCGGTAACTAATCCAGGTGAGTACCCCTGATCGAAAGCCCCGGATCCAACGATCTATCGCAACAGGGAGCGGAACACGCTGAAATAGACCGCGCTGTCATCCGAATCATCACAGGGAGGTGATGGTCGTGAAACATCGGCGCGTTGCGGCAGTCCCCGTCATCCTGTTGGCCCTCATATCCGCACCCGCGCTGTGCGGGGGGCCGGGATTCGGCATGGTTCCGACTCCCGACAATACCTACAACCTCGACCCGGGGATCGCGATCCCGGGCCTGAGCCCGTTCTTTCCCTCCCGGGCGAGCACCGACGGCCTCGAGCTCACGCCAGGCCAGTTTGAGCCCACCGTGTTGTGCAGCGGCTGTCACATGGACATCTTCAACCAGTGGAAGGGCTCGATGCACTCGAATGCCTGGACCGATCCGGTGTACCGCTCGGCATTGAGCCTCATGAGCCGCCTGAGTCACGGCAAAATCGACAACTTCTGCATGGGCTGCCATACGCCGATCGGAGTCGTGACCCGGGAAGCCTCCCCGGCCGGGAAAAACATGAGTGAAGCGGCTGTACAGGGAGTCCAGTGCGAGGTCTGTCACAACATTTCGCGCATCAGTGGCGTCGGCAATGGCTCCTATGTCCTGACACCCAAGCTCAATGGCAAGCCGTTGAAGTTTGGACCCTACAACGATGCCGTCTCCCCCATTCACGACACCGCCTATTCCAAACTGCACACGCAATCGGAATTCTGTGCCGACTGCCACGACGTCACTCACCCGTTCAACCGGGTCCCGGTGGAGCGCACCTATACCGAATGGCGGGACAGCTCTTATGCGGGCAGGGGAGTGCAGTGCCAGGATTGTCACATGAAGCCCTCTCCAGGGCGTGCCAGCCCGATCGGCAAGGAACGGGAACGCGTCTACAGCCACTATTTCGTCGGTGGCAACGCGCTCGTTCCCCATCTCCTGGGCAGTGACATTCACGCCGGCGGCGCCGAGGACATGTTGAAGTCGGCCGCGACGCTGCAGATCCTCACACCCGCCCCTCTGCGTTTCGACCGTCCGAACCTGGTCAGCATTCGGGTGACGAACACCGGCGCCGGCCACAAGCTGCCGACCGGTTTTCCGGAAGGCAGAGAGATGTGGCTCGACTTCCAGGTGCTCGATGCCCGCGGTGAGCCGATTTACCGGCTCGGGGCGCTCAAGGCGGGACGCACCGAGCCCGGCACCCGCACCTTCAGGGTCGAGCTGGGCGACAAGAACGGCAAACCCGTGGATCTCAATGTTCTCGATGCGGATCGCATCCTCAGGGATACACGCATCAGCCCCGGGGGCTACCAGGAGGTGACCTACCAGTTCGAGCTACCCGAGGCGGTCACGGGGCCTGTGAAGTTGGTGGCTGACTTGAACTACTGGTCGTTCTCGCAAGCGCTGCTCGATGAGTTGATGGGCAAGGGTGCTCCGCGAGCGCGCGTCATACGCATGGCAACCGCCACACTGCAACTTTCGTCTCCCCCGCGTGTAGCCGCACATTCGGGCCGCCATGTCGTCATGACGGAAGTTGCACGAGTGAATGACTGATCCTCATAGATCCAAGGGTTCACGTCACATGAATCCACGAGCGACGTGAGGACTATTCCGTTGCACGGGGGGTGGACTCATTCTACCGGCCATCACAGGGAGAAGAGGCAATCAACATGATACGTAGGAACGCGCCCGCGGCATTTGCTGTAGCACTCATCATCTCCGCAACCGCCGGGGCGCAAGTCGACCCTGGTGTCAGACCGGGTCCGATCAATGGCCAGCCGGGAGCCACTCAGTTCAATCCGCTGCCGTTGGCGTCCGTGGCGGCCAAAAACCCGACCGGCATCGACGACTTCTTCGCAAACGGGCTCGACCGGTTCCAGGACGTGGAAGCGGTCGCCGGCAACGGCCTGGGACCCCGATTCAACCTGAACCAATGCTCCGGCTGTCACTTGCAACCGGCGGTGGGCGGCTCGGGAGTGGCCAACAATCCGCAGTTCACCGCGGTCCAGACCGGTATGGCAGGGCCGAACAACGTCGTCCCGACCTTCATCCTGCAAAACGGCCCGACCCGGGAGGCCCGCTTCCCGTTCTTCTTCAACAGGAACGGCACAGTCAACACCAGCGCGCCCAACGGAGGCGTCGAGACCCTGTTCACCGTGACCGGACTGCAAGGCGCCGGTACCTGCAGCCTGAACCAGCCCAACTTCGCCGCCGCGCAGGCCGCCAATAACATCATTTTCCGTATTCCAACCCCGGTCTTCGGTGCCGGCCTGGTCGAAAACCTCGATGACTCGACGTTGATCGCCGTCCACGCGGCCAACGCGGGCAATCCCTTCGGGATCAGCGGCACGTTCAACCGCAACGGCAACGACGGCACGATCGCCCGCTTCGGCTGGAAAGCACAGAACAAGTCGCTGCTGCTGTTTGCCGGCGAAGCCTACAACGTCGAGATGGGCATCTCCAACGAGCTGTTCCAGCAGGATCGCCCCAATCCCGAAGAGGAGGTCCAGGGCAATGGCCTTCCCCCGGGTTGCCTGAACCTCTCGACCACCGGCTATCCCGAAGATACCACCAACTTCGTCGCCACCGCGGGCCAGCCGGGGAGCACGGTCGCGAACGCCACAGTTTTGAGCGACGTCGAGGCATTCGCGCAGTTCATGCGGTTGCTGGCCCCACCGGTGCAATCGACGACCACGCCCGGCGGGGCGACCTCCATCGCCAACGGCCAACGCCTGTTCACCAGCGTCGGTTGTGCCGTCTGCCACACACCGTCCATCAACGGGACGCAGCCCTCGAAGATCACGCCTTCTCTGGGTGGGCAGGTCGTAGCGGCTTTCTCCGACTTCGAGATCCATCACATGGGGACACGCCTGAACGACAACGTGGGCCAAGGTAGCGCGGGCGGCGATCAATTCCGCACGGCGCCTTTGTGGGGTCTCGGCCAACGCATCTTCTTCATGCACGACGGCAGCCTCACGAGCGTGTATTCGGCGATAGACGCCCACCGGAGCAACGGTTCCGAAGCAACCCAGGTGGTGACGAACTTCTTCAATCTCAGTACCAGCCAGCAGCAGGACGTCTTGAACTTCCTGCGCTCGTTGTAAGCACTGCGGCGCCGTCCAACCCCACGTGCCGCCAGCGGCGGGACACTCCAGTTGTCCCGACGCTTTCTTTTGGGCGCTGCCCGCGGCAGCTTGCCAAGCCCGCACTACGCAATATACGATTCATATACGAAACGTATATGGAGGGCCGGTGATGGGCATCGTCAACATCGACGACGAGCTGCATGAGCAGATCCGCAAAGCCAGCACGGTATCGAGTCGCTCGATCAATGCCCAGGCGACCTTCTGGATCAAGATGGGCATGCTCTGCGAGCTCAACCCCCAGCTGACATTCAACGACATCGTCGCGCGGGAGCTGAAGCGGGTCGGTATAGAGTCCCGATCGGTGCGGATGGGTGCCCGATGACCAAGTCTCCGGAAGAGGTCTCTGCCTTGGCCGCATCCGGGAAACTGCTCGCATCGGTGTTCACCTTCCTGGACGACGTCCCGCTTGCGGGTCTGTCCACGATGCAGGTGAACGACATGGTCGAGACCTTCATCGTGAATCGTCTCGGCGCGCGCCCCGCGAGTAAGGGCCAGTATGGCTATGGCTACGTGCTCAACTGCTCGAGAAATGATGTCGTCTGTCATGGCGTGCCATCGACCAAGGACGTCTTGCGCGATGGTGACATCGTCAACTTCGACATCACGCTTGAAAGCGGCGGCTTTATAGCCGATTCCAGCAAGACCTACTTGATCGGAGAGGTGCCACTGGCCGCGAAGCGCCTGGTTCGCGTGACCTATGAGGCGATGTGGCAAGGCATTCGCGCGGTGCGCCCGGGCGCTACGCTCGGCGATATTGGCCATGCGATCGAGCGCCACGCCAAGAGTCATGGATACTCCATTGTCCGGGAGTATTGCGGTCATGGAATCGGCCGGGAAATGCACGAGGAACCGCAGATCCTGCATTTCGGCCGACCGGGCACCGGCCTGACCCTTCGCGAGGGCATGGTGTTCACCATCGAGCCCATGCTCAATGAAGGACGGCGCGCGGTCCGGACAGAGGCCGATGGTTGGACCGTGGTGACCGAAGATGGCAAGTTATCGGCCCAGTTTGAGCATACTGTGGCCGTGACAAAGCGGGGCGTCCAGGTCCTGACACTGCGGCCGGACGAGAGACCCATGTGACACCCGGGACAGCCGATACTTTCGTGCTATAGCAGCCGTTGACGATTTCGGGCCGAATAGGGACGCTATGTCAAGACAAACAGGCGTCGCGGCATCATATCTCGTGTTTGCCCTGATGCTCACGGTAGCCAGCACGACGGGTGCGAGCCCGAGCTCCAGACTGCCCGATCCCGCCAGGGCAGGTGTCGCCGCGAGGCTTTATCGGCTGGACTGCGGTCACTCCCTCGCAAACGATGAGTCAGTGTGGACACCGGGAGAGAACATCGGGAAGAGTATTGAATTCTCCTCGACGTGTTGGCTCATAAAGCATGGCAGCGAATGGCTGCTTTGGGACACGGGTGTTCCCGAGACGACGCTCAACGACCCCCGCGGTTGGTCCACTCTGCCCAAATTGATCGTTTATCACCTCGACCGGTCACTGACAGATCAACTCGCCGCAATTGGCGTGAAGCCCGGTGATATCGGTCGGATTGCCATATCGCATACGCATGGAGACCACATAGGTAACATGGGCTTGTTTCCCGACGCCATGGTTCTGATGCAGCGAGCCGAGTATACGTGGATACACTCTCCTGACGGTCCAAACGACAACGTCAACCAATTGATGGCGCTGGCGCGCCGGCTCCTGGGTACCCCGAAGAGACTTCAACTCATCGACGGCGATGCCGATGTGTTCGGGGATGGGAGCGTCACGTTGGTCGCTACGCCGGGGCACACTCCCGGCCACCAGTCGTTGCTGGTCCACCTGCGGCATTCCGGCTTCATCATGCTCTCCGGTGATGTGGCCCATTCGCGGGAGAATTTCGAGAAAGGCATCGTCCCGTCGCTCAACACCAGCAAGCCGGAATCCGTCGAGTCGATGCACAGAGTCAGGGAGTTGCTCTCCGCTTACAAAGCCCGGTTTTTCATCAATCACCAGAAGAGCCAGACCGACGGACTGAAATCGCTCCCTGCGTTCTACGATTGACTCCCGGCGGGCAGCCGCCACGCGGCCGACGTGTCAGGTCAACGTTGGGGTGCAGCGCGAAACGAGGGACTCGGATGCGCCGCAAATCATCCCGGCGCGCTTGCCCGGGAGTAGGGCAAGCGCGCCGTAGAGGTCATGGAGTTACCAGTGACCGTGGTCCGAACCGAACAGGTCGGACATGACTTTGACGTTCGCATCACAGGCGTGATTGAGGCACGGCAAACGGAACCCAGCCTCGAGGGACTTCAACAGCGAGTAGCTGTTGTAGAAAGTCCCGCTCGTGGTGCCGGTGGAATGCTTGTATTTGTCGTTGGTCTGCACCGTCAGCACGACGACATTCTGGTTTTGCACCGGGAACAGGCTCTTCGCAGCCGGCGCGTTCGCAACGCCACTGTAGTCATTCTCGTCCCACACGATGACGATGGCGTTGTTGCCATCCTTCCAGGCGGGCGATGCGGTAATGCTCGAGACGATCTTCTCGACAGTCGTGTCAGCCTGTGCGGCCAGACCCGGGTTCAAACCCACCTGGGTGCCGTCCGTAAGGCCCTGGAACGCGGCGGTTCCCTGGTCGAACTGGCAGAACGCATCGCCATTGCCGCGGCCGTGCTGGTCGTCGCACTGGTTCGGCGCGATGAATGAGAGGGCAGGGACATGGCCGCTCGCCAGGTCCGCATACAAGCCGCGCGGACCATCGAAACCCACCATGTTATGCAGGCTGTTCTCGGGATCCCAGCCTTCTTGCACACTCTGGAAGTACGCGAAAGGATTGTGCTTCACCGCATAAGCCGCCACCAGCCCGGCCGATGTGAGCGGCGGCAGGTTCGTGGGCGACAGCGGCGCGCTGGCGTAATAGGTTGTTTTGTCGGTCGCCGTGCCGTTGCTGTTGTCGATGCCATCGGCCCCCGTCACGGGCAGGCTCTCCTGGTACGACTTCCAGCGCAGGCCGACGCGGACCATCTGGTCGGCAATGCTCTTGCCGACAGTGTTCCTGGCAGCGGGCACGGCCTGCACGCCGTCGATGTTGGCCAGGAAGTTGAAGATCGGCGGGGACACTTCGTTCCAGGAGTCGACAGCCTCCGTGGGCGCATCGGTGCCGACGCCTGAGATCGGACACACAGCGCCGGACTCCACGGGGTAGGGAGCATTCCCGCCACCGTTATCGGCATTCGGGACTCCGGAAGCGAGGTTCGGCTGGCAGCTATGATTGTGCCAGTCCGGGTTGTTGTCGCTGCGGATGCCGAAATTCGAGCCGCCGACGATTTCCAGATAGTTCGTGAGGCTGGGGTGGCCGACTGCGAAATAGTTGGTGGCCAGGTTGACCTGGTGGTTCTTGATCTGGCCGTTGATGAACGGCATCGCCGGGTTTTGGATAATCTGCTGGTAGGTGTGGTTTTCCATCATGATCACGAACACGTGGTCGAGATGGGCGATTCCGGTCGGGACGGGACCCTCGGCGGCGATGGCAGCGCCCGCGATCGTGGCGGCCACGAGGCCGCTCAGGCCAAGACCTAAGCGTTTCATTTTCGTTTAGCTCCAAAAGAAATTCGGTGTGCCCGGGATGTTGGTTATTCGCCCCCGGCGGCCCTTTGCTTGCGCAGCGGACGCTACCGAGTCTCTATGACCGGGTGATTACGATCGTATGACGGAGCTATCGGATGCCTCGGGCGGGGAGATTCTTAGCGGGCACGACCGTGATGAGGCCCATCATGCCTCCGTCCTCGTGATCGAGGAGATGGCAGTGATATACAAAGGTGCCCACCGTGTTCGGATCGCGAAAGTCCATGCGGATCCGAACGCTGGGATAGGACTTCATTCCCTCATTGTAGAAGGGGACATTGATGGTATCGCGTAAGAACGGTTCATTCGCGGCCAGTCCCAGCCATTCCACCAATTGAAAGTGAACCTGGTGGATATGGAAGGCATGCCGCTCCGGGGAACGGTTTTCGATGATCCAGTCCTCCACATCTCCCTGGTTGACTACGATGCTCGGCTGCGTTGAGGCTGGGTCGAAGGCCTGCGGCGTTTGACCTTCCAACGTCAGATAGAAGTGGGTGGGAGCGTTGGGATGAGCCGGGTCCGGAGCATCCTCCGAGAAATAAAGTTTGCGAACGCGTGTTGGTTGCACGCTGCCCACCCACGGGCGGGCGGGGGCGGGAAGCGGTTCGGAGGCCTTTGGAACAATGGAGTGCGGCTCCCGAGCGTCAGCCGCTGCAACGATCGATACGAGTGGCCGGTTAGGGTCATTTTCGCCAGTAGCGCCCGTGTCGACCCAGCGCGTCACCAGCATCGCCGGCGCTCCCGCCGGCGGCCCTAGCATGATGAATTCAACACGTGCGCCTGGTGCGACGACGATGTTCTGCAACCATTCAGTAGCATGGCCCGGGCTACCCTTCGCGTTCAGCGGCACGCCATCGATCCCAACCACGCCCAACCATTGCGCGCGGAACTTAGGTCCACGCTTCACTAAAACGGCGAGATTCAAGTAAGTGACCGACGTCGCGTTGAGTATCCGCCAGAGTTGCCGCTCACCGGGGCGCATGGAGATCGACGCAGGTGCGTAGTTCGGATAGGTGACGGGTACGTAGTTGACCGAGAGGTCCTTCGCAGGTTTGCCGCCTCCGGTCCCGCTATTGATCGCATCCCCATCGGCATCGACGAATGCCTGCATTCCCGCATTTCCCGGTGTGGCGGACGCGTCCGGCTTCGCCAGGTCCTGGTCTCGAATGACGAGCACCCGCTCGGGTAACCCGGCAACTTCGGGGTTGGCTCGCTCGATGCCCTCCACGATGAGTGCGCCGGAAGCACCGCCGAGCACCTGGCGACTGCTGAATCCGTGAATATGCGGGTGGTACCAATATAGCCCCGGAGCCTCGTCGTCGGGAATCCGAAACCGATATTCGAACGGCGGATCACCAGGCTGAATCGAGGTCCTCAATACCTCGTCCTGGTGGCACACGGGAGGAATGGTGAGGCCGTGAAAGTGGAGGTTCGTCGCCGTCGCCGTCATGGTGGCGCTCGTGCAGGGATCCCCTGCGACGCGTGGCCCCTCGTGTAAGTGTGCGCTGTGCGAGCCCTTCGATTCGGACAAGTCGTTCTTGAGGCGCAGCACCAGGAGATCACCCGGTTTCACTCGCAAGGTCGGCGATTGATTCCCATCTCCCAAGAGGTAGCAATAGCGAATAGAGCCGTCCGGTTGAGTTTCATTGCGCGCCGTGAGATCGACCTTCAGAACACCATCCTGGCTGCGAAGCTCTTCCGCATCTTCCACGGCGGCCTCCGGTGCCGGCCGCGGGCATACATCCCGAACCGCTGCGCTCGTCGGGCCCGCCGCAAATGCGCCTCGGCAGGCGAACATAAGTGCCACCAGCACGATTGGACGGCATCGCCGCGTAACATCACTCATCACGTTACTCACGCTTGCAGTTTACTTGAATCGGTCCCGCGCACCCGAAAAGCGGTTACGGATTGATGATTGCCGCGAACTCGCCGATACTGGTGCAGTGAGTAGTTCCACTACAGCTCGCGTTTTACTTTTCCTGGCCTGCGCCCTCCTGATCATGGCGCGAGTCAGCGGAACGCATTTGCATCTGTGTTTCGATGGCCACGAGCCCCGGTCCAGCCTTCACCTGGTCGACGACGGCGAGGCGGATCTTCACTTCGGCGCGAATAGTCCCCACGAAGACCTGGATGTCAGCCTGGTCGGGAACGTGCTGGTCAAACAGGATACCGTCGGCGTCGACCTGCTGCCGGTTCTGGTTGCGGCCGTGTTCGTGCTCGGTCTCGTGCGGCTCGCTTCCCGGCGAATTTCTTATCCGCGGCTGACGGTTCCCGTCGCTACACTCCTTTTCGAGCTTCGACCGCCGCCCCGCGGCCCTCCCGCTTAAGTCTCTACAACCTGTCTTTTGAGTGGTTGAACAGGCTCGTGCCGTAACAGGCACGGGTGTCGCTGTTATGGAGACATTCCATGAGGTTTTCTTCCGCACACTTGCAACGAGTGTGTGCGCTGGCATGCCTGTTGGGCATGCAAGGCGCGGCTGCGGCCGCGCTACCCGCAGAGTCCACGAAAGTATTGACGCTACCCCAGGCCATTGAAGCGGCGATTCGGCGCAATCCCGAGCTGCAGGCCAACTCGTATGAACTGAAGGCGGTGGATGCTCGCATTACACAGGCGGGCCTCCGTCCCAATCCCGAGGTGTCGCTCGAGATCGATGGCATTGCGGGTCGGGGTATCGCGGCTTCCCCGGACGAGCGGCAAGCTACGCTCAGTCTGAGTCAGGTCCTCGAGCTGGGTGATAAGCGCGGCCGGAGAGTGGCGCTGGCCCATTCTGACCGCGACCTGGCGAGCGTCGAGCAGCAGGCGCGCCAATTGGATGTGTTGGCCGAGGTGACCCGCCGATTCATCGATGTCGTGGCAGCCCAAGAGCGCGTTTCCCTTGCACGGGAAACGAGCGACTTGACCGAACGAACCGCCAAAGCCATCACTGCCCGCGTCGAGGCCGCTCGCACACCTCGAGCCGAGTTGAGTCGGGCGCAGATCGCCCTGACGCGTGCGCATGCCGATGAGCGCCAGGCCGAGAGTCTGCTCAGAGGGGTAAAGCGCTCCCTCGTGGCGATGTGGGGTGTGAGCCATCCCGGATTCGACTCCGCCCGGGCGGAGCTCCTCACACTGGAGCCGCTCGAGTCGTTCGAGACGCTCCAGGATCGCATGGCTCGCAATCCCGATCTCACGCGATTCGCCTCCGAAGCGCGTCTGCGGGATGCCGAAATTCGACTGGCCCAGTCGCAGTCGCGGCCTAACCTGACAGTCGGTGTCGGGATACGCCGCTTCCAGGCAACGGGCGATGTCGGATTGACGGCTGGCTTCTCCATGGCACTGCCCCTGTTCGATCGCAACCAGGGCACTACTGCCGAAGCACGAGTGCGCCGCCAACAGACGCAAGCGCAGGAGCAAGCCACCCGCATACGGTTGGAGGCAGAGCTGTTCGCTCTGTACCAACAGGTCGTCTCCAGCCGCGACCTGTTATCCACGTTGCAGAGCGAAGCGCTCCCGCAAGCCCGCGCGGCACTGGAGCAAACGCAGGTGGGCTACGACCGGGGCCGTTTCTCATACCTGGAGCTGGGTGTGGCACAGCAGGAGCTCGTCAGCCTGCGGGGAGCGGTCATCGAAACCGCCGCGGATTACCACCGACTCATCGCCGAGATCGAGCGCCTCACCGCAGAGCCCATCGTCAGCCAACCCACGACACAAGAGCTACCATGAACCTCACGCAAGTGCCCCTCGTGCCGCGTTGGACAAGGGTATTAGCAGCCGCCGTTCTTGCGGCCGCACTCACTCTCGCCGGCGGCTGTTCGAAGCAACCGTCGTCTGCCGCTGGCGCAACCGAGCCGGAGAAGAAAGTCGCAGCTCCGGGAGGTGCGATCTCACCGGCTGCCGCAAGCGCTGCGGGTATCGAAGTCGTCGCGGCAGGCCCGGCCCGCATCCGCACTACGCTCACTCTTTACGGAACCATTCGGCCCAACGCCGAGCGCGAACAGGAGATCCGTGCGCGCTATCCGGGAGTCGTACGCAGTGTCAGCAAACGTGCCGGCGACCCGGTGCGACGAGGCGAGGAATTGCTGACGATCGAATCGAACGAAAGCCTCCAGACCTATTCCATCCGATCTCAATACACAGGCCGACTACTCGATCGGCGAGCGAACCCTGGCGATGCGGTAGACAGCAGCGCCGTATTGATGCGGGTGGCAGACCTGTCGACCGTCTGGGTCGAGTTTTCGGTGTTTGCTCATGACCTCGATCATGTCCGTCCCGCCATGACAGTGTTGATCCACAGTGCCGATGAAGATGCGAATGTGCAAAGCCGGATCACCTACGTCGCATCCGCCGGCGAGACCGACAGTCAGAGCGTCATGGCGCGTGCCGTGATCGACAACCAGGACGGGCATTGGGTCGCCGGTCAGTTCGTCTCGGGGGAGGTCGTCAGCGGCGATGCGCAAGTGCCCATAGCGGTGGTACCGACCGCCCTACAGGAGTTGCAAGGCAAGCCGGTCGTGTTCGTTCAGGTGGGGCAACGCTTCGAGCCCCGGCAGGTCGAGCTGGGGCGCCGCGCCAAAGACGCCGTGGAGGTCCTGAAGGGCCTCGATGCCGGCGACCGCTACGCCGCGCGCAACAGCTATCTCATCAAGGCAGACCTGCTCAAATCCGCGGCGGAGGAGGACTGACATGATCGATCGGATCATTCGGTTCGCCATCCTCAACCGCTGGCTCGTTCTGGTCGTGATACTGGGTTTCGGCGCCTATGGGTACGTTCAGTATCAGCGGCTCCCGATCGACGCAGTACCCGACATCACGAACGTCCAGGTCCAGATCAACACCCAGGCACCGGGCTATTCCCCGCTCGAGACCGAGCAACGCGTGACGTTTCTGGTGGAGACCGCGATGGCCGGACTCCCGGAGCTCGAGAGCACACGCTCGGTATCGGCGTACGGGCTGTCCCAGGTGACCGTCATTTTCAAGGATGGCACGAACATTTACTTCGCACGGCAACTCCTCAACGAGCGCTTGCAACAGATCAAAGACCAGCTTCCCGCCGGAGTCAGCCCCGAAATGGGACCGGTTTCCACCGGGCTCGGCGAGATCTACATGTACACGGTGACGGCGCAGCAGGGTGCCCGAAAGCCCGACGGTACGGCTTACACGCCTACGGACCTGCGCAGCATCCAGGATTGGATCATCCGGCCACAACTGCGGCAAGTGCCCGGTGTATCCGAGGTCAACAGCATTGGCGGCAACGCCAAGCAGTACCAGGTGGCACCTGATCCGGCGCGCCTGCTGGCATTCGGGGTAACGCTGGGCGATCTCCTGAAGGCGCTCGAAGCGAACAACGTCAATGTTGGCGCGGGCTACATCGAAACCAACGGCGAGCAGAAGCTGGTCCGGGTGCCCGGGCAGATCGCTGACATCGAAGCACTCCGGCGCACCGTTGTGGCAAACCGGGATCACATCCCCGTTACCGTCAACGACGTCGCGGAGGTCGGCATCGGCAAGGAGCTACGCACCGGCGCTGCCACCCGCGACGCTGCCGAGACTGTGCTGGGTACCGCCATGATGCTGATCGGTGAGAACAGCCGTACCGTGTCGCAACGCGTTGGTCTCCGGCTCGCCGAGATCAACAAAACGCTGCCGCCCGGTGTCGAGGCGGAGCCCGTCTATGACCGGACCATTCTGGTCAACAAGACTATCGCCACCGTGCAGAAGAATCTCCTCGAAGGAGCCCTGCTGGTCATTGCGGTGCTGTTTGTGTTTCTGGGCAATCTGCGCGCCGCTCTTTTGACGGCACTCGTGATTCCGCTGTCGCTGCTGGCCACGTTCACCGGCATGGTCCGCAACGGCATCAGCGGCAATCTCATGAGCCTGGGTGCGCTGGATTTCGGGCTCATTGTCGATGGCGCACTGATCATCGTTGAAAACTGCATCCTGCGACTCTCGCAGGCGCAACACGCCAAGGGTGGATTGCTGGCGCGTCCCGAGCGGTTGGAGGTGGTCTACAAGGCAACACGGGAAGTGTTCCGACCGAGCCTCGTGAGTGTCGTCGTCATCGTGCTGGTCAATTTGCCGATCTTTGCCCTGAGCGGGGTCGAGGGCAAGATGTTCCACCCCATGGCGTTTGCCGTGATCGCGGCATTGGTGGGCGCTTTGATCTTCTCCGTCACTTTTGTTCCCGCGGCGTGCGCGCTCCTGTTGACGGGCAAAATACGGGAGGGTGACAACTTCATCGTCGCCGCCGCCAAGCGTGTTTACGAGCCGTTACTGCGTGCCGCTCTCCGGGCTCGTTGGGCGGTAACTGCGGGCGCGGTCGTGTTCGTGCTGATTTGTGGGGCGCTTGCCTCCACCATGGGTGCCGAGTTCATTCCCAACCTGGACGAGGGCGATGTGGCCGTGGAAGCCATTCGCCCGCCCGGGGCAGGAGTGGAGCAGGGTGTCAGGATGCAGCTCATGCTGAACGAGGCGTTCCTGAAGCTGCCGGAGGTCAAGACGGTCTTCGCGCGTAACGGGACCGCCGAGGTCGCCACCGATCTGATGCCGCCGGCGAGGGCAGACACTTACGTGATGTTCAAACCACGCAATCAATGGCCCGACCCGGATAAACCCAAGACCCGACTCCTGGAGGAAATGGCCGCGGCGGCGGAGTCCGTGCCCGGGACCGCTTACGGCTTCACGCAACCCATTCAACTGCGCTTCAATGAGCTCATTTCCGGGGTGCGCAGCGATGCGGCGGTCAAGATCTTTGGTGATGACCTGGACATGCTGCTGAAGCTCGCGGGCGAAGTACAGCGGTTGGTGGAGAAGACACCCGGGGCCGTGGACGTCAAAACGGAACAGGTCGCGGGTCTCCCGCTGCTCACCATACAAGCGCGCCGCATTGAGCTCTCCCGCTATGGGCTGACGGTGGCGGACGTACAGGACGCAGTATCCGTAGCGATGGGAGGGCGCAAGACCGGCCTGATCTACGAAGGTGACGCCCGCTATCCTCTGGAGGTCCGGCTGCCGGAGCGGCTGCGGATCGACCCGCAAGCGCTCGCGCGCCTGCCCATTGCCCGCCCCAACGGTCAGTATGTCCCTCTCGCAGAGGTCGCCTCCATCAATTCGGTAGAAGGACCGAACCAGATCTCTCGCGACAACGGCAAGCGACGCATCGTGGTCTCCGCCAACGTACGCGGCCGGGATCTCGCGGGGTTCGTGCGGGAAATCAACAATAAAGTCGACGCTGGCCTGAAGTTGCCCCCCGGCTACTTCGTACGGTACGGCGGTACTTTCGAGCAACTCGCCTCGGCAGCGGAGCGCCTGCAGACCGTTGTACCGGTCTCGCTGTTGCTCATCTTCGGTCTGCTTTTCATGACCTTCCACTCGGTCAAGGATGCGCTGCTGGTGTTTTCGGGAGTACCGCTCGCATTGACAGGAGGCGTGCTTGCGCTGCTCCTGTGCGGTATCCCTCTCTCCATTACCGCAGGAGTCGGATTCATCACACTGTCCGGTGTCGCGGTGCTCACCGGCGTTGTGATGGTGTCCGCTATCCGCGATCTCATCCAGGAAGGTGTACCCGTCGAGCAGGCCATCACCCGCGGAGCCTTGCTACGCCTTCGGCCCATTCTGATGATCGGCCTGGTCGCTTCGCTGGGATTCTTGCCAATGGCGCTCAATACGGGCACGGGCGCGGAAGTACAACGGCCACTCGCGACTGTTGTAATCGGTGGCATCATTTCCGCCACCGTACTGAGTCTCCTGGTGTTGCCCGCCCTCTACCGCCTGACGACCCGGCAGACGGGCGGCGCCAACCTCGAGCGTCAGAGTTGGCGAGTGGGCGCCTCGTTCTCATCCCATCGCTCGTCGTCCGTGTCGTCATCGTCATCCACGGTTCCACTGAGCGGGGGTTGAGTCTGCACTGTGTCGGGATCCAACGGCGATTCGACTGGATCGATTTCGTTGCTTCGGGGCATGGTGTCACTCCTGTCTATTTATTCCGCGGTGCCTCGAGCTCCGCACCCGGTGCGATTTGTCGTCCGCTGCGCATCGCGAGAACCCCTTCGAGCAGGGAGCGAGCGACGTTACGAACTTCCTCTTGGACGGCTTGGTCCTCATCCAATTCCTCGTGGCTGGTCGCATAAGGCTGCCAATAGCCGATATACCGATCGAGTGCCGCCGCGGCGGTGAGTTCCATGGACGTCAGCCAGTCCGCAAGGCTGCGCCGGACCCCTTCGGCGCCAGCTGCATCGCCGTGGACCACGAGCGCGAACTGTCGTCCCTTCAGATGCCGCTCGTAAGGCCATCCTGCCAACTCGAGCTGTTTCGCGGCTGCGGCATCCTTGCCGTGCGTGCTCGTGGGATCGGGGTTGCCTCCATCGGCGCACACCAGTCGATCCATCATCAACTTCAACGGCGAAGAGACCTGGTACCAGTTGACCGGCGTGACGATCATGACGCCGTGGGCGGCGACCCATTGTGGGTAGATTTCGTTCATCCAGTCCTGGGTCTGACCCAGGGAGTAGTTGGGATAACACGAACAGGGCCAATGACACAGCGGCGCGGCCGTCGAAAAGCAAGCCTTGCATGGGTAGATCTTGCGGCCATACTCGGAGGCCAGGCGACTCAGATCCAGGATTTGTACCGTCGTGCCGGCTGCCCCTGCGAGAATCTCGTGCGCCAGTTGTATCAGCCGATATGACTTCGACATCTCACCCGGGCAAGTGTGCTCGCTGCGACTCGAGGCATTGATCAGCAGGAACCGGGCGGGGCCACCCGGGTCGTCGTGCTCGGCCTGGGCACGGCGGACCGCCGCCTGGGCAGCGATCCAGTCGCAGGCCAGGTCATAGTCCGGGTCGGCGAATCCCGGCCCTGCCTGGCGGGTTCTCGGGCTCTTGCGGCTGTTGGAGTAGCCTTCATAGGCAGCCGTGGCAATACGATCCAACTCGGCAGCCAGCGGCGCAAAAGCAGGGTCGATGTATTGAGCCAGAAAGCGTCGCTTGAATTCCTCTTGCGATACGGTGGGATCTGGAGTGCCCTTGCGTGGATCGACAGGTAGGCTCATACGACGGCCGTCGCAAGACTCGAACCCGCTGAACTGGAGCTTGGACGTCGTCGGCCAGGGGCGGGACGGAACAAACTTCGCCGCGAAGTGTTGCGTCACTATTGTTCCATTCGCCTCGCGGAGGCCTGTTATGTTGAAAGATCCCCGCTCGGCCGGGCCGCGCCCGCCGTTTCCCGAGCAGCAGCAACCGATGCCTGGTAAGACGGCAGCCCTGCAACCCGTTCCAGATCATGGGGAGCAGTCTTACGAAGGCCATGGGCGGCTCAAAGGTTGTGTAGCGCTCGTCACCGGGGGTGACTCGGGTATCGGCCGGGCTGTCGCCATCGCCTTTGCGCGCGAAGGTGCGGATGTGCTGATTTCTTATCTGGAAGAGCATGAAGATGCCAAGGACACCGCGCGCTGGGTCGAACGCGCCGGGCGTCGGGCGATCGTCATGGCTGGCGATATCCGGGAGGAGCAGCATTGCATCGAGCTCGTGAAGCGCGCGGTAGATGAGTTAGGGCGGCTGGACATCCTGGTCAACAACGCCGCGTTTCAGGCTACGCACGAAAAGATCGAAGATCTCACAGCCGCGGAGCTCGATCGGACCTTCCGTACCAACATCCTCGCCATGTTCTACCTGGCCAAGGCGGCAGCCGCACGCATGCAACCGGGTAGCTCGATCATCAATACCAGCTCGGTCAATGCCAAGTTCCCCAATGCCGAGCTGCTGCCGTACGCCACGACCAAGGGCGCGATCGCCAACTTCACCAGTGGCGCGGCCCAACTGCTGGCCGAGCGTGGGATCCGGGTCAACAGTGTTGCGCCGGGGCCGGTGTGGACGCCCCTGATTCCGTCGACCATGGATGCGAAGAAGGCGGCGCACTTTGGAGAGAACACGCCGCTGGGACGGCCCGCGCAGCCGGCGGAATTGGCCCCGGCGTACGTGTTCTTGGCCTCGAACGCGGCCACTTACATCAGTGGTGCGGTGTTGCCGGTCACCGGGGGTCGACCGATGTTATGAGCCACAGCCGCGGGTGACTTGCCCGTGGGCCTACTTGCGAGCCTTGGCAACACAGCGCCGCGCCGCGGCGGGCCCTTTCAAACCCAGGACGCGATAATCCTTGCCGTCCAGGCGGTGATAGTTGACGAAGAACTCCTCGAGCTCGCGCTCGAAGTGTTTCCCGAGCTCGTCGATGTGCTTGATGTGTGCATAGCTATGGTTGCCGTTCTCCACGGCCACGACCCGGTCGTTGCGCTCGACAGCCTTCTTTTTGCCCTGTTCTCCCTGGATCACCCCGATGAGGCGGCACGTGAGCTTGCAGCCCGGGAAAGCAGGCTCATCCATCAGCACCAGGACATCGAGCGGGTCGCCGTCGCCGCCAACGGTTGAGGGCACGAAGCCGAAGTCGTAGGGAAAGGCCATTCCGGCCGGGAGCACCTTCTTCAACTCGAAGACCCGCTCCTGCGGGTCGAACGCATATTTGTTGCGACTGTCTTTCGGGGTCTCGATAATGACGACGACCCGATCATCAGCGTCGAATGCGGACAGTTGGGTCGGGTCTGCAAGGGCTCGAGTCTTGGGCTTTCGCTTGGCCATGGGTTCCTCCCGGTTAACGGCGCCACGGGTGGCTCTTGCGCCACCACCACAGCGGTAGCGAGATCGCAAGCCAAACAACTGTTGCAGCCAGGAGCGTTACGGCCGTGGGCAGGTTGGAGAGCGTCCTCCAGACCAGCAGCGCGAACCCGACCAGGCCTGTAGCACCCAACACGGCACCGGCGGCATCGAGGGCTGCGGCGCGACGACCTCTCACGGTGCCGTGCAGACCTTGTTGAGATTTCTTTTGCTGTTCTCGCTTGGCGATCAACGTCGCACTGGCTGGGAAAATGGCGGGAAAGGCGAGGAACAAGCCCCCGATCCCGGGACCGAAGAGCTTCGCGACCGCTCCCGCGCACAGTGTGACTAAGCCGCCCAATACGAAGCGCACCGCGTATTGTTGCCAGTGCGTCCCGCGCAACGCGGCCACGTCCATCGTGACTTTCATGAGCTGCCACGCAGGAAGAGGGCCCAGCCGGCTAATGCCGCAATCAGCCATAAGGCCAAGCCCGCGAGCGTCACGATTTTGACGGAAATGGGGATCCTCCACATGATGCGGCTGCAGAGTGCTGCGTAGAGAGCCATGGCTGTCGCCCCGGCGATCATTGAGCGTGCCTCGGTGGCGGCGTAGGACGGGCCTTCGCCATGGACCGTCAAAGCAAGGGTCGCCAGGGCTACGGAGGGCGCGGCACTGAAAATGCCGGCAAAGCTCTTCGGCCGCACGACGTCTCCGAGTAGCGCGAAGGCCGAGACGACTGCGCCGCCGATCAGAAACCGTATCACCCATTCCATCGTACTTCTGAACGCGGCGCCGGCGACTTTGTTCTGCGGATCGGCAGCGGGTGGGCTCAGGTGGACCGGTCGGCGCCCACTCTCCCAGGACCAGCCTCCCGCTTGGGATCGAAACTTGCTCTGAGCAGTACATCCGGGCTGCAAGACCCGGAACCGTATCCAATGGCTCACCAGGCAACCATGAGCACCGTTACCGCGGTCGTCGATGCCCACGTCCACATCCATCCGTGCTACCGCCCGGATGACTTGCTGAGTAACGCTTACGCGAATCTATCGGCTGTCCAGGGCGGTAGCGTGGATGCCGCGCACCGCGCCCTGTTTCTGCTGATGACAGAATGTGCCGCAGACGACTATTTCGGTTCGCTTTACGCGCTCGCACACGGAGGAACGGCCGCTGGCGAGAAGCTCGCCCTGCGTCAGTGGGCCGCGATGCCTACCGAGGAGGAGAACAGCGTCCTGGCCGTCAGCGGCGAGCGTCAACTGTTCATCGTTGCCGGCCGGCAGGTGGCTTGCCGTGAAGGGCTCGAGGTGTTGGTGTTGGGAACCACCCGACGCCTCCCGGATGGCCTGCCCATCAGGGAAGTGCTCGCTGAGACGGCCCGTTGGGGCGTACCGCGCGTCATTCCCTGGGGCCCCGGAAAATGGCTGTTCAAGCGCGGGCGCCTCCTGAACCAGCTTCTCGAAGAGTTTCGCCGCCCGACTCTGTTTCTGGGCGATGAGGGTGGCCGTCCGGGGTTCTGGGGCTATCCGCAGCACTTCGAGCGTGCGGCCGCGCTGGGCGTACGCGACCTGCCCGGAACCGACCCGCTGCCCTTTCCGCACGATGTCACGAAGGTCGGTCGCATGGGTTTCCGAATCCGGGTCCCGCTCGATCGCGCCCGTCCGGCGGCCAGCTTGCTGGGCGTCCTCCAGCAGCCGAGCACCCTGCCGGAGCGCTTCGCAGTCCTCGAATCGCCGTTGCGCTTCGTCCGCAACCAGATCGGGATGCAATTGCGTAAGCGCCATTTGGCCTGAAGGGCGCGCCCATGTGCGGTATCGCAGGGATTGCAACCCGAGGCTCGATCCCCGCGCGTGAGTTGCTCCGCGGCATGTGCGATGTCATGCGGCATCGGGGCCCGGATGGCGAGGGAATTTACGTAGCACCGGGCATAGGGCTCGGGATGCGCCGCCTGGCCGTCATCGATCTGGCGACCGGCGATCAACCCGTGGCCAACGAAGCAGGCACGGTGCAGGCCGTCTTCAACGGAGAGATTTACAACTATCGGGAGCTGCGCGCGGGCCTGCTCGCCAAGGGACATCGCTTCCGGGGACACAGCGACAGCGAGGTGATCCCTCATCTGTACGACGAGTACGGTCCCGGCTTTCTCACTCAGTTGAATGGAATGTTCGCTATCGCGCTCTGGGATAGCACCCGGCGCCGCCTCTTGCTGGCGCGCGATCGTGTTGGAATCAAGCCCCTGTTTTACAGTCAGCACCGTGGCAGCCTGTACTTCGCCTCCGAGGTGAAATCTTTGCTGGCCGCCGGCGGTTCGGCGCGCGAGATCGACCCCTTGGGCCTCGACCAGTTATTGACGTTCGAGTACACGGCCAGCCCGACCACACTGTTCAAGGATGTCAGGAAACTCCCGCCCGGAACCTGGCTCACCTGGCACGACGGCACGGTTCAGCAGGGGGCCTTCTGGTCGCTGCGTAATACGACGCCTCCCACGCTCACAGGCTCGATTCCTGAAATCGCAGAGCGCTTGCGCACCACGTTGACGGGTGCGGTACGCCGCCAACTCGTGAGCGACGTACCACTTGGTGCCTTCCTGAGCGGTGGGATCGACTCCTCCGTACTGGTATCCGCCATGAGCGAGGTGTCGCAGACACCGCCACTGACATTCTCGGTGGGTTTTGGTGACGCGTCCTACAACGAGTTGCGGTTCGCTCGAAGGGTCGCTGATCACTGTGGCACGCGACATCACGAGGAAGTCCTGACACCGGACTATCTGTCCGTGCTCCCGGAGGTCGTTGCCCAACTCGATCAGCCTATCGCTGATTTCTCGGTGTTCCCGACACTGCTCGTCGCCCGGATGGCGCGAGCCCGGGTGACCGTCGCACTCGCAGGCGACGGTGGGGACGAGTTGTTCGCGGGCTATGACACCTACCAGGCCGATAGATACAGCGCACGACTGCTCGACTGGTTGCCGCGCTCGTTGCGAGCCAACATCGAGCGTCTCGCGCGTTTCTTGCCCATGGGATCGGGCAAGCGGGGCGTGGGCAATCAGGTGCGTCGTTTTCTCGAGGGCGCGGCTCTCCCGGCTCCCTGGCAACACATGCGGTGGATGATCTTCCTCCAGGAGCAGAGCCGGGTCCGGCTCTATGCGTCGCAATTGCGGGCGCAGATTCCGGAGCAAACCGGTGAGCTCGTGATGGCGGGCTTTGACGATGCGTTGCCTACCGGGCGCCTCGCGGGCCAGATGCGGTGTGATCTGCGGTTCTATCTCGCGGAGGACATTCTGCCGAAGGTCGATGCCATGAGCATGGCGAGCTCACTCGAAGCCCGGGTGCCTTACCTGGACAATGAAATGCTCGACCTGGCCCTGGCGATCCCAGCGACATTGAAGCTGCGCGGTGGGGTGCGCAAATGGATACTGCGTGAAGCATTCGCGGGGAGGCTGCCCCGCGAGATACTCAGGCGTGGCAAGGAGGGCTTCAGCATGCCGATGAAAAATTGGCTCAACAAGGAGTGGAATCCGCTCATGCACGAGCTGTTGAGCGCGGACAATCTTGCGCGGGACGGCTTGTTCGATGCCCGCTACGTGGCTGTGCTGATGCGCGAGCACGAGATGCGCGTCCGCAATCACAGTCACCTGTTATGGGCCCTGATGGTCTTCCAACTCTGGTGCGACCGCTTTGCTCGCGATCTGAGCCGGCCGGGAACTCTCCATGCGGCGTGATCTCGCGAGCCTGTCTGCCGAGTTGCACGATGTCATCGTCGTGGGCGGCGGCATTCATGGCGCCTGTGCCGCCTGGGAGGCTGCGCGTCGCGGCTTGAAGGTCGCCCTGATCGAGGCGGGTGATTTCAACCAGGCCACCTCGAGCAACAGCCTGCGGACCCTGCACGGGGGGCTCAGACAGTTGCAGCGACTCGACTTCGTACACATGCGCGAGTCGATCCGCGAGCGTCGTGAATGGCTGCGCCTGGCACCGGAGTTGACCGAGCCGCTGCGATTCGTGCTGCCGGCCGAGAAACACGGAGCCCGCAGCCGCACGCTGTTGCGGAGCGCACTCTGGATCAATGACCTGGTCAGTCGTGATCGTAATCGGAACCTGCCGACCGATCGGCAGATTCCCCGCGGGGCGATGCTCAGCGAGCCCGAATTCACGGCGCTCTTCCCGGGCCTGGCCGTCGCTGGAGACAACGGGGCGGCCGCATGGTATGACGGTGTTTGTCTCAACACCGAACGGCTGCAGCTTGCCGTGGTCGCCGCCGCGGTGAGTGCCGGTGCCCGGGCGGCAAACTACGTGCGTGCGCTGCAACCTTTGCAAGACGGGCGCCAGGTCCACGGTGCGCGAGTGCGGGATGAATTGACCGGACGCCTGATGGATCTGCAGGGTCGGATGATCATCAACGCGGCGGGACCGTGGATCGAGGAGTGGCTGGGGAGTGATGCGCGCCGCCCGGTGCCGGCCTTCAAGGCTTCGAAGGCCTTCAACCTGCTCGTCCGGAAGTTCCCGTTCCGGGATGCCCTCGGCCTGACGGCGCGGAACAAAACCTACTTCGTCGTGCCATGGAATGGTTACTCGCTGCTCGGTACACGCCATCTGCGGTGCGACCCGCAGACGCGGGTTGCGGTAGTGAGTCGGGACGAAGTTCTGGAATTTCTCGCTGACATCAACCCCCTGTTGGGCGAGCACCGCCTGGAGGGAGCGGACGTGCGCGGGGTCTTCAGCGGCCTGCTCCCGGAAACGACCGGGGTCGGCTCGGAAGTCGTCCTGGAGCGGACGCCGCAGATCATCAATCACGCGACGCAAGGGTTGCGCGGAGTGTTATCGATCGTCGGTGTGAAGTGGACGACCGCGCGGGCTGTCGGGGCGAGCGTGGCCCGACAGGCACTGCGTCATCTTGGCAGGGTCGCGCCACCTACACTGAGCGAGCCAAAACTCGACACAGCCACTCCACACTGGGCTGTGGATGCCGATCCAACGCTGGCCGCGCGTATCGTGCCCGATCTGCCGCTGGTATTTGCCCAGGTCGTGCATGCCGCCCGGCACGAGATGGCGATGCGCTTGAGCGACGTGGTGAGGCGCAGAATCCCGCTCTACCTGAGTGCAGCTCTCGATCGGTCCGTACTCGCTGCGTGTGCCGCGGTAATGGCACGGGAGTTGCGTTGGAACCGTCGCGAGATCGCGGCGGAGGTCGAGGCCGCCGCAGCCGAACTAGCCAGTTTCAGGGGCCCATTGCACGCCGACCCGCATCCGGTGGCGGCATGAGCTCACTTGGCGTACAACGAGGACCAACTTGATGCAAGCCCAGGGTCAGATGGCGCAACCTCCCGCTACAGCATTGCCGTGGCAGTTGCAGATGTACCAGAAGTCGCTGAAAAAGCGACAGAAAGTGGCGCTGCTCATGCGGTTGATGGGCGCCGTGGACCAGCAACGCTGCCTGTTGATTTCCGGGCACGACAACAATGGCGCCATGAACTACCAGTTCCGGGCAGCCGGCGGACGTTGGAGCTGGGGCCAGGTCTATCCCCAGGGCATCCCCGAGATGGCCGAGTTTCTCGGCGATCCCGTCGCCCATGTCGACATCGAGCGCTTCCCCTTTCCCGATGCCGCTTTCGATGTCGTGATCGTCATCGACGTCCACGAGCACTTTCGGGTGATCGATGGCCTCAACCGCGAAATTGCACGCGTGGTCGCACCCGGCGGACTTGCGATCATCACCACACCCAACGGTGATACCCGGCTGCCGGTGGCAGCCCTGAAGCGCCGGATCGGCATGGGCCCGGAAGCCTATGGTCATGTTGTCCAGGGCTATCGGATCGGGGAGCTCGAGAGCATGTTGCGCGGGGCGGGAATGCAGCCTGTGGGCTCGGGAGGCTATGCGCGATTCTTCACCGAGCTTGCCGAGCTGGTCATCAACTTCGCCTACGTGAAGGTGCTGGCGAAGAAGAAAGCCCATCCACCGGCCATGGAAGGCACGATCGCGCCAACCTCGAAGCGCGAGTTGGATGCCGTGCGCAAGGAATACCGGATGTATTCGCTGATCTATCCGTTCATGTACCTGTTCTCTCTGTTCGACCGGCTGATTCCGGGCCGCGGCGGCTACGCAGTCGCGGTGGCCGCCCGCAAGCCCGCAAATCCCACAGGTCAGCCCGGAGGGCCCATGGGCCAGCCCGGATGAGCAGCACTCCGCGCGCGCTCGTGACGGGAGCCGGTGGGTTCATCGGCTCCCACCTCATCCGTTATCTCGCCGCGCGTGGCTGGTCGGTGCGCGCGATCGACATCCACCCCGCGACCCGCGAGCTTCCTGCCAACATCGAATACCGGGTGTGCGATATCCGTGACGCGACGGCGCTGCAGGCGGCGCTGGAGGGCGTCGGGTATGTCTTCAACCTCGCCAGTGTGCACCTGGATGTGCATGCCCGGTATGAGCTCTTCGAGTCAGTCAATGTCCGGGCGTTGGAGCGCATCGTCGAGCTCAGCGCCGACGCCGGCGCGCGCCGCCTGGTACAGGTCAGCAGCGTGGGAGTGTACGGTCACGTCGCCGCGCCACCTGCCAAGGAAGATGCTCCACTACATCCGGAGAATGACTACGAGCGCACCAAGGCCGCTGGAGAGGAGGTCACACGGCGCGCTGCGGCCCGTACCGGTCTCGACGTGGTCATCATCCGGCCGTCCTGGGTGTATGGAGCGGGTTGCCCGCGGACTGCGAAACTCCTGCGGTCGCTGCGCAAAGGCCGCTTTTTCTACATCGGCCCGGGCAACAATCTGCGCCATCCCCTCTACATCGATGACTTCCTGGAAGGCGTGGAAGCAGCGGCGCTGGCTCCAGCGGAGGTGGCCGGCAGGACGTTCAACATGGCCGGTCCGCGTTGGATGACGGTGGCGGAGATGGTTGGGGAGTTTGCCAAGGCGATCGACGTCCGGCCGCCGACGTTGCACGCGCCTCGCTGGATGGGCCTGACGGTAGGCTGGGCTGCTGAGCAGGTGAGTGCGGTCGTGGGAGCGGAGCCGCCCATCTCCCGGCGCACCCTCGCGTTCTTCGAGAATGACAACGCGTTCGATATCAGCGCGGCGCGGGGGGCATTTGGCTTCGATCCCCGAACGGAGCTCGAGGGAGGCGTGCGTCAGGCCGCCGTAAATGAGGGATAGCCATCCAAGCGGCGATCGCGCTGCGAACCAACCATCCGGTCGAGATACCGTACAGCACACCGACGAGCCCCCAGGGCACCGCGACGACGGCCGCCGCGATACTCAGTCCAATGGTCGCCCATGAGACCACGCCGAGGACACGCAACCCTTTTTCCTCCGACAGGGCAATGACGGTTCCCGTGGCGAAGGCACTGCAGAGTTTCAAGGCGCCCGAGACCAGTGCAGCACACATGAGGCCAGGGCCCAACTCATAACGACCCGCCAGAAACCAGTGCGCTAGCGGGGGAGCCGCATACCAGATGACCACCGAGCCTGCCCCCAACACACCGGCGACGAGCAACATCTCGCGACGCAAGATGCGGCGTCGCTCCTCGACCCCGTTGGCGTGACGCAGATCTGGTGTCAGGGTAAAGAGAACCGCCATCTGCAGCATGCGGAAAGGGGAGGCCACGAGGGCTGCCACAACCCCGAACAGTGCCAGCGCCTGCACCCCGGCCAGGGGCGCGAGCAGCAGCCGCTCGAGCTGCAAAAACACCGCGTTGGATGTATGGATGGTCATCAATGAGAGGCCCTCCCCGAGGAGTGCCCGGGGTGGGGGCTGCGTGCTGGCTTCGTGGCGTCCGGCTACCAACCAGGCTATCGCTCCACCGGCGGCGCTCGTCACGGCGAGCAGACCGCAGGCGGCGACGGCAGTGTTGAATCCGAGGGCCGCCGTGAGTAGCGCGGCAATGAGCAAGGTCCAGTTGGAGAGTTGGATAATCCACGTCGCCGGCCCGAATTGGCGCTGGCCCTGAAAATGCGCCGCTCCGGCCTGCATGAGCCCGCAAGATACGGTGGCGACGAAAATGCACAGGAGGAGGGCGAGCCCGAGATGATAGAACACCGCACTGACCGCGACAGTCACGACCGCCGCGAGTGTCGCGATTCCCGCGATCGCGCGCCGGAGTCGCGGATCCAGCAGAAGGCCCCGACGCCCCATGACGAGATCGAGCCCGAGCGGTGCGGCAAGCCCGGCCACGGCGACGATACCGATGACCAGTGACACGATGCCATATTCGCCGGCCGGCAGGACGCGGGCGAAGACCAGGTTGCTGAGCGTGAAGGCCAGTCCGCCGAATCCCAACACCGCCGCCGCGCGCAGAGAGGCGGAGTTGTACAAGGCGCGCAGCATCAGGCTGCCGCCAGCATGGGTCGGGGCCCCGACAGCAGACGTCGCTCCCACAGACTCAGATTGAGCAGTCCCCAGAAGAGGTGACTGTGATTGTGTTGCCTGCCCTGGTGCTCCGCCCACCATCTCTCGAGGGTCTCCCTGCGGAAGTGCTCGGCGATCAGGCGCGAGGAGAACACCTCATCCCGCGTGAGCTCGAGCAACTCGCCGCGGATCCAGTTTTTCATGGGGATGCTGAATCCCTGCTTCGCACGGGTGGCGATTCCCGGCGGCAAGCGCTTGCGCATGACGTCCTTCAGGAGCCACTTCGTGGTCAGTCCCCGCAGCTTCAGGCTCGTTGGCAGCGAGTAGCACAATTCCACAACCCGATGGTCGAGAAAAGGAGGGCGCACTTCCAGGCCGCAGGACATCGACATCTTGTCGACCTTCATGAGTACACTGTCGGGGAGCACCGTGTTGAGCTCGACGAACTGCTCGCGCGCACCTCGCTCAACGGGCGCGATGTTGGACCAACGCTTCACGGGTAGGAACGGGTCAGTATCGACCGAGCGCAGCCATTCCCCATCGAACAACTGACCGATCTGCTCCGGGTCCATGAAGTATTGCCAGCGGATGTGCTCCCCGGAAGCCGGGAGGATCGCCCCCTGGAGGAAACGCTTCAGCACGTTGCGCACGCCCTTCTTGCGCTCGTCATCGGGAATGCGCCGGATGATGGCGCGATAGAGTCCCTGCCGGAACGGCACCGGCAGCCGCGCGAGTGCGGCTGCGGCCTTGCTGGCCCGGAAGCGGTCGTATCCCATGAGGATCTCATCGCCGCCGTCGCCGCTCAGGCAGACCTTCACATAGCGGCGCGCCTCCTCGCAGATGAGCATGAAAGGCAGGTTCGAAGGATCGGTCGTGGGCTCGTCCAGGTGCCATACCGACCGCTCGATGGCGGCTGCATCGACCGGCGGAATCAACAGCTCCGTATGTCGTGTACCGAAGTGTTCGGCGACCCGGCGTGCGTATTCAAACTCACTGAAGGAGCGCTCGCGATAACCGAGCGCGAAGGTCTGTAGAGGCGCGGGCGCGGACCGGCTCAGGAAACTGACGACGGTGCTGGAGTCGATTCCTCCGGACAGGAACGCCCCCAACGGCACATCGCTCATGGTGTGATCGGTGCAGGCCTGCTCCAGGGTCTCCAGAAGCTTCGGTCCACTCGGATCGATGTCCTGTTGCTCCAACGTCCAATAACGCAAGTGGCGCGCGCTGTGCGGGTCGACCACGAGGAGGCAGCCGGGCAGGAGCTTGTGGATTCCTTCGAACAGCGTCCCCGGGGCCGGAACGAACTCGTAGCCCATGAAATCGAACAGGCCCTGCGGACTCACTTGCCGCGGTACGCTCGGGTCGACCAACAGCGCCTTGATCTCGGAGGCGAACCGGACACGCGTTCCCTCCAACGTGTAGTACAGGGGCTTGATACCCAGTCGGTCCCGGGCCAGCACCAGCCGGCGCTGCCGCGCATCCCAGAGCGCCAATGCGAACATGCCCGTGAGGTGTTGCGCGAAGTCGAGGCCATATTCTTCGTAGGCGTGCACGATCGACTCCGTGTCGGTTCGTGTCCGGAAGACGTGGCCCTTGGCCTCCAGCCGGCTGCGCAGCTGCGAATGATTGTAAATTTCGCCGTTGAAGGTAATCCAGACGGAGCCGTCCTCGTTCGACAGCGGCTGACGGCCGCCCTCGCTCAGATCGACGATGCTCAGGCGGCGGTGACCCAGGGAGATCCCGTCCGCGACATGGGAACCGTGATCATCCGGTCCTCGATGGACGAGGAGCGCTTTCATCTGCTCGACCAGGGCGCCGTCCGTCCAGTTGAAACCGCAGATGCCACACATGACCGGCCAATCCCCTCAGGAACGCGTCGCGGCGAGCGGAATCGACGCCGCGGTGTTAGGAATGATTTCATCGAAGACCGCGAGGACGCGCTCCGCGGCCTGCCGCCACGAGAAACTCTTCGCGCGAGCCACTCCTGCGAGGGCCATCTCCTTGCGGCGTTCGGGCGAGCCGGTGACTTCGAGGAGGGCCGCTGCGATGTCCTGCTCGTCGTACGGGTCGATGAGCCGCGCCGCCGTGCCTGCGACTTCCGGCGCGGCGCCGGTCTTGGGCACAATGGCCGGGCAACCGGTCGAGAGCGCTTCCAGGATCGGCAGGCCGAAACTCTCGAATAACGTCGCCAACACGAAGCAGTCCGCGAGCTGATACGCCAATGCGAGACGCTCATTCGGGACGAAGCCGATGAAGCGCACCCCTTCCAGGGCGGCGCCGGAGGTCCGCAAACGCAAATATCGCTCGATCCCGCGACCCGCGACGACCAGGGGGAGCGGGTTGGGGCTCTGTGACCGGTAGCGACGGTAGGCCCGTATGAGGCGCTCGTTGTTGCCGCCGGGATAGTCGGGAAATCCCCGGTGTCCGGTGTGTTGAACGCGCCCCACCGTGAGAATGAACCGCTCTGGGAGCGAGTACTCCTCGCGGAAACGCCGTTGCTCGAGCGGGTCGCCGTGGGGGGTGAATCCGGGTCCGACTCCGGCGTGCGTGATGGCGGCTCGGGGGAGCGTCATGGGCAAATGCCGGGTGAGCTCATCGAGCGTGGTTTGGGAAATGCTCAACAACCCGCTCGCTTTGCGGCAGTAAAGCGGCAGCGTCAGCCGGATGTACAGGTTGTCCCACCATGGGTAGTTCCCGGGGTTGGAATACCAGTCACTGCTCTGCAGAACGAAAACGCCGGGGATCGATGTCAACAGCGGGAGGGAGAATTTGGGGTTGAACAACAGGTCCACCCCCAGTGCTCGCGCAGCCGCCGGGACGAGCACCTGGTCCCAAACGAGCTTGCTGCGGGAGTGCAGGACGTGCGGCTGGGCGTTGTGAAACTCGCTCCATTGGCTGGCGGTGCGCTCGCTCCCGAGAAAGATGACATAACGGGTCGAAGGATCCAGTACCAACAGCTGGCGCAGTACCTGCTCGCAGTAGCGGCCGAGGCCGTCCGCCTGGTCCAGCGCGCGGGCCATCACCCCGATCGTCCTAGTGCGCAAGGGGTTGGTTGCCATGGAAGTTAGCGAACTTGCGGGCAACGATGGAGAGGAAGCTCGCACGCCCGTGCCCCGGCAGGAGCGGCAACCAATCCGAGCGCAGACGGCCGAAAGTCGGTAGGGGCAGATTTGCCCGCCGTGCGCGCCGGTAGTCCACAGCGACGCCGAACGCATTCCGGAACCCGGCACTTCGGGCCAGCTCGAGCGAGTGTTGCGAGCCGAGCATCCAGGGATAGGCGATGGCGGTCGGTGCATAGCCCAGGTGAGCGGTAAATTCTGCCCGTGCCAGCTCGAATTCGGAGCTGAGCAGGGTGGTGAACTCAGCGCTGCTCATGTGCTCGCCTTGCAGTACGCGGGCGCGCGCCCGGTAGTGCCCCAACAGGCGCGCCGACCAGTTTGAAAGATTGAAGAAAGCTTGTCCCCCGGATTCTGACACCAGTTGGGTACACGCCCGGGACAGACCGGGACTTTCGAGGTAACGCCGCCGCGCGGACAGCAGCGGTGCCGCGCGATAAATAGGGGTCCCGAGGGCCGGAGGCCCAAGTCGCTCTCCCCCAGCGGTATTGCGCATCGGCCAGTCGTAGACGTCGTAGCGCTCGATCAGGCTGGGAGTCGCGAATCCGATGAGTTGGTTGGATGTGGCGACCAGGGCGTGGCGATGTGCGTGCGATTGCACATCGACAAAACCGGACTCGACACACTCTTTTACCTGCTGCCAGCTGAGAAAAAGAGGGCTGCCCGTCACCGAGGCGGGCCGCATCCAGTAGGACGGCACAAACAGCGTTGCCCGTGCGTCAAAAGTACGCAGTGCCGGCAAGGCGACTTCGTAAAAACTGCGCCGCGCATCGTCGAAAGTGAGCAGAACGCGCCGCTCGCGCCCGGCACTCTTGCGCGTGCTCGCCGCAACGAATTCGTCGAGCCCGATAGTGCGGTAGCCGTTGGAGCGCAAAAATTCGAGATCGCGCGCGAAGGCTGCCGCCTCGACATCATGATAGATGAAAACCGGAATCTCGCCTCTGGGCAGCGATAATCCCAGCAAAAACAGGGGATAGCGCGTGCGCAGCACGTTGACGGCCCCGCGCGCGGCCCTTCCGGCCCGGACCGAAACTCTTGTACCGCTTTCGTTGTGTTGGCGCGCCCAGCGCATGTCGTGTCCGGGTGTCAAAATTTCGTTAGCACGCGCAGAGTAAAGCAATCGCGGGCCCCCGCCATAACCTGCAAGTTGCAGGCCGTGCCGCTTCTGGCCACGGCCATGCTAAAGCATGAGGTGAGCAGGCGCTGCCAAGGCACGCTTTGTGCTTCTCGTGCCTGGCAGAGAACAGAGTCAACGGCGCCAACCATCGAGTCACGCGCTCTTGCACGACGCAACCAGCCGTAGCGACAGCGGATTCCCAATCGTCATTCACGCCGACGATTTTGGCGAAACCATCAGTATCACCGATGGTATCCGACGCGCCATAGAAGCCGGGGTTCTGACGAGCACCTCGGTCATGGCCAACATGCCGGCGACTGCGTACGCGTTGCAGAGCGTGCCGCCCTTGGCGGCACAGGCAAGCTTCGGGGTTCATTTGAATTTGTGTGAGGGTCGACCGCTTACGCTGACAGCGACCTTGCGTGGTACGAATGGAGAGTTTTATCCCAAGCGGATGCTCATCCGGCGTGCCCTGTCGGGGATGCTGTCCCTCGGTGAGTTGGAGCGGGAGATCGCGGCACAGATCGCGCTCGTTCGCGATGCCGGCGTCGCCATCTCCCACGTGGATGGTCACAAGCACTTGCATCAGCTACCAATAGTCAGCACGGCAGTGGCCAACGTACTGCCGCGATTTCGCGTCAAGCGCGTGCGTGTCACGCGTTTGCAGAGTGTCGCCGCGCTAGGGAAGGCAGGAACACTGCTTCGGGAGCTGGCGGCGTGGCGTGCAGCGCGGATCTTCCGCAGCGCAGGGCTACTCTCACCGGTACGAACACTCGACCTGGGTGAAATTCTAAGAAAAGGCTTTGGCCGGCGCGGACCTGGCTCGCTGGTGGATGCGCGCGGCGCGGTGGAGTTGTGTTGTCACCCGGCAGTCGCCGAGCCCGTTGCCGAGAAGCCCAGCAGCCACCGACGCTCGCAGGAGCTGGATTACCTGCTCTCGGCTCGATTCCGAGAATTACTCGAACAGGTAGGCGCACGCCCCGTGTCCTATTGGGAGGTCGGCTGAATGCGTATTCTGAAGATAGTTCCCCAGGCGTTCTACACTGCACGGGGTACGCCTCTGAGCGCCTATTATCGCGCTCGGGAACTCATCGCGCGCGGTCATGAAGTCGACATCCTGACATACGGGGTAGGGGGTGAGCCTCCTAACTTCGCGGCGCGCGTATTCCGCTCGCGGGGACCACATTTCAAACGCACTATCCGCGCCGGGCCGTCACGTTTGAAAATCTGGTTCGACTTGTTGCTGTTCATCAATCTGCTGGCACGCTTGGCGCGTCACCGCTATGACGTGCTCTATGCGCACGAAGAGGGCGCGCTGTTGGCTCGGCTGGCGGGGGCCATTTTCCGCATCCCCTACATTTACGACATGCATTCCAGCCTGCCGCTGCAGATCACCGACTGGAAGTTCAGCAGCCGTGCCTCTGTGATAGCCGCGTTCCGCTGGGTCGAACGTCTGAGCGTCCGAGGGGCCTGTGCCGTAGTGGCAATCTCGCCCGCTGTGGCGCGCGCAGCGCACAGTGCTGGGCCCAGCACCGTCTGCGTACTGCTCGCGAATCATTTCGAGGCCGACCAGGTGGTGCCTCACGAGGAGGTCATGGCGGTTCGTCCCCGCCATGGCATTCCGCTCGAACGCAAGCTCGTGGTCTATGCCGGATCCTTCGTCGCGCTGCAGGCGTTGGACCTGCTGCTCGATGCCATTCCGGAGGTCCTCGCGTCGGTTCCGAATACGACTTTCCTGTTGATCGGCGGCACCGACCCCGAAATCGCGGCCCTGAAGACGCAGGCCACGCGGCTGGGCATTACCGATCACGTGATTTTCGAGCGCAGCCTGCCGCAGGCAGCCGTTCCGGCCTATCTCGAGGCAGCGGACGTGCTGGTATCCCCGCGGGTGCAGGGAATCAACTCCCCTGGAAAGCTGCTCAACTACCTGGCGTCCGGGCGGCCGGTCGTGGCGACCGACACACTGGTCCACAATCAACTGCTGACCGAGAAGTCCGCCATCCTGACTCCACCGAACGCCGCCGGATTGGCCGCGGGACTCGTCACAGCACTCACGGATCCGGTGCGCGCGGCGGAAGTGGTGACGGGTGCCCGACATCTCCTCGGCCGCTACTCGAGCAAGGCAGATCGGGACGCGGCCTACAAGACGGTGCTCGATGCGGCCCAGGTCGCCGCGCTCGGTCGGCTTCGCAGAGGCAAGTCCAAGAGACGACCGCGTGAGCATCAGGCTCATTAACTGATGCTGCGCTACAGCGCTCAACGGGTGTTGAGCATGCTCACAGAGCAGATGCCGTCAGCACGACATCCGCGTGCACCCACGCTTTCTTGAACTGCTCATCCGTTTTCGCGGCCTCGTCGTGCTTCTTCTGTGCCTCCAGCGCCCGAGCCAACCCATATAGCGCCCAGCCATTGTCAGGGTTGTGCCTGAGGTCCTCACGATAGACGGCCTCGGCTTCGCGGGCTTTACCGGACTTCAGAAGCTGCGCGCCAAGCAGATGTCGCACGGGAACGAACCACGCCGAGGGCTCGTCATAGGCGAGGCGATCTTCCTGCTGTGCGGCCTGGGAGAGGAGGTCGAGCGAGGTCGCCGTGTCGTGTTCTGCAGCGGCAAGCTGCGCTCTCAGAACAACATTCGCGAGCGCAAGAACGTCTTTCGCGAGGTTGTTGCCCGCTCCGTAGTCCTTGGGCGTGTGGGCCGTCACTTCTTCCAACTGGGCGAGCATTTCCTTGGCTTCGGGCAGCTTGCCCCTGGCGGCCAACGCCATGCCACGCGCGTACAGATAGGCACCAGTCAGACCGGACAACTTCGGATTGGGCGCGGGCTCCGCGATGAGGTCTTCCCATAGACCGAAGCGCACGGCCGCCAGGTAGTATTCGGCGACATACCAGTCCAGGCCGGGCATCGCGACCAACATTTGCTCGGAAATGGAGGCGCGTAGCTTGCGCACGGCGTCGAGCGTTTCCGACTTGCGTCCCTCCATGGCTGCCGAGTAGGCGAGAAACTGGTAGTTATGCCCAACATACATCCCGTAGTAGTCGGGCGGTCTTGTGGTCGCAAGATACTTCTCATCGGCGGCCGCGCCTCGGCGGTTCGCCTCGCTGGCGTCCTCGTATCGACCTACCCGCTGCATGATGTGCGCAGGCATGTGTTCCAGGTGACCCGCCGCGGGCATCAAGCCGCGAAGGGTTTCGGCTGCAGTGACCGCCATCTCCGGGTGCGGTGAGGCCTCGATGGCGTGTACGTAATAGTGATTCGCACCGGGATGATGCGGTTCACGTTTAATAACCGCCTCGAGCGTGGCAACGATCTCCTCGGTCCCCGGTGCAGGTTTGCCATCCGGCGACCATAACTTCCAGGCGCGGATATTCATCATCGATTCGGCGTACATCGTCTGTACGTCGAGGTCGTCGGCGTACGCTTTTGCGAGGCTACGCATCGCCTCGGCATAGGCTGTCAGGATCGGTTCACTGTTCGAAGGATCGAGCGGCTGCGCGTTGGGGTAGCGTTTCGCGAGGGCGGTAATCAACCCCTGTTCGACGGGTGTGGTCTGCGCCGCGTTCTTTTGCGCTTCCTGCAGGGCGGACCATGCGACTTTGGCGCGTGGCTCAGCCATCATGGGTAGGTTGTAGTTGGGTCCGACGGTCAACGCAACACCCCAGTAACACATGGCGCACCGTGGATCCAACTCCGCGGCCTTGGCAAAAGAGCGCGTGGACTCATCGTGATTGAACGCCCACATCAGCCGCATTCCCTGGTCGAAATAGCGCTGCGCCTCATCCGAGGAGGTCGTGATCTTGCGATGAAAGGCGCCCAGGCCTGCGTAGCGCATCGCTCCCTGGCTCCAGTCCGCAACCGTCATGGGGACGGAGCCCATGCCGGACATGCCGCTCGTGTCCGACACAGCCGGCTTGGCCGGCTGGCCGGTGTCCGGCGCAGGTGTTTTACTGCATGCGCTCACCACACAGATCGCAACGCACAACGACCACATTTTCAGCTGGCTCAAGGCAGATCACCCGCGGAAGAGTTCCTGTGGCGGATTCTAGCCGATGCCCGTCTGCGCGCCTCGGCTTGTCCCGTCACCATTGTAACTCATCCGGTTCCCGGTCCGATTGCAGATCGCATCGTCGAAGTGGTCGGCCAGATCATCCTGCCGGATCGGTCAAGCAGATCGCCCACGAAGTTGGCTTTCACAACGAAAAGAGCTTCATGCGTGCGTTCAAACAGTGGACCGGCGCGTCGCCCATGAGCTACCGGCGCAAAGCCGTTATCAAGTCGTGATTCGTTGGGAGTACAATCGCGGTAAGAGTATCCGAAGTTCCCCAGCGGAGAGCCTGAGCATGAATTGGAAAGTTCTGATCCTGATGGCGGCCGCGTTGGCTCCAGCGTATGCCATGGCGGCGCCTGACGTACCAAAGTATATCGGCGCCGGCCGCTCCGCCGATGGCGGCTCACTACCGTTCAGTGAAGGGGTATTGGTGGGGAACACCCTGCACGTTGCGGGACATATCGGTGTCGATCCCAAGACAGGCCAGGCCCCGCAGGATCCTGAAACGGAAGCGAAGCTCGTGATGGACTCGGTGCAAAAGACGGTCCAGTCTGCAGGACTCACGATGGATGACCTGGTGTCGGTCACGATCTACTGCACGGATCTCGCTTTGTACGATGCGTTCAACAAGACCTACGCGAGCTATTTTCATGGGAAATATCCCGCGCGCGCATTTATTGGTGTTGCACGCCTGTTGCGCGGGGCTCACTTCGAAGTACAAGGCATGGCGGTGAAGGCCCCGCCGGGGCACTAGCGCGTTCTGACGCGTACATTGCGTTCGAATGTCGGCTGACCGCGTTCCGATGAGCACTGCGCCAGCTACCAGGCCAACACCCCACCGACTCTCGCCGTTGGTGATCGGCTGTTTGGCGGCGACGTGGCTGATCTGGGGATCTACTTACCTGGCGATCGGCTTCGCCCTGGTGGGATTTCCGCCGTATTTCTTGATGGCCACTCGTTTTGTCTGCGCCGGCGTGCTGCTGCTGGGCTGGCAAATGGCCCGCGGAGCGGCGCTCCCGAGTGTCACTGAGTGGCGCAACGCGCTGCTCGTTGGCGCGTTGATGCTGGGCGGTGGCATGGGCGGGGTGGCCTTCGCCGAACAGACCATTGCGTCCGGACTGGTTGTTGCCTTCATTGCGGTGATTCCGCTGCTTCTGGTCTTGATCAATGTCGCATTCGGCATCTATCCGCGCCGTAGTGAGCTACTCGCCATAACGGTCGGTCTCGCGGGGGTTCTCATGCTCACCCAAGGGCCGGGCATTCGGGGCTCTCCTGCCGGCCTCCTGGCGATAGGGCTCGGTACCACCAGCTGGGCCCTCGGCAGTGTTTTGAGTCAGCGGCGTTTCCGCCTCGCCTCCGGTGCCACCGGGTTTGCGAGCGAAATGCTTTGCGGAGGGCTCGTGCTGTTTGTCATGTCGGCACTGCGCAGCGAACCCTGGCATTTGCCGCTGGTGCTCAGCGCCTGGTTGGCGTGGGCGTACCTCGTCGTTCTAGGCAGCCTCATCGCGTTCAACGCCTACATGGTGCTGCTGGCCCGGACGTCGGCGAGCCTCGCCGCGAGTTATTCCTTGGTCAATCCGGTAGTCGCGCTCTGTCTCGGCGTGACACTGGGCCGAGAAGTCGTCTCGATGTGGGAATGGCTCGCTTCGGGTGTGGTTGTGGTTGGCGTCGTGTTGCTCTTGAACGATCAGCGCACGAGCAAAGCGCCTCAATCCGCTCGATTGGAGATATCAGACACGTGAGTGCGCGCCCATGGAGGGTTCCGCTCCTCGCGCACGCGGCGTTTTCCCCTCAACACCCCGGTCCTTCATGCATACACCCGCCGGGTCGCTGCTTCGCGTCCAGAAAGTCCTTGCTGTCCTGTGTGATTTCCTTGATCTGGTCGGCGGTTTTGCAGGTCATCGTCGCGAATCGCGATCCGGTCTGGACTTCGCGGCGGCAGTAGAAGACCTGCCCGTTGCGCTCCTGAGGCTTGTAGCCCTGGGCGAACAGCGCCCGCACTTCATCGTTCGTCAGTGTTTTGTCTTCGAGCACGATTCTGACCGGTTTGGCTGTCGCACCCGCTGCGGCCCCGTCGCGTGCGGGAGCCACGGTAGCTGGCGAAGCATGCTTCTCTCGAGCGATGTAAGCCGGTACGTAGCCCGTCGAGCACCCCTGACCGATAAGACATAAGCCTGCCACGATGATCCGTTGAACTGAGGTATTCACACATTTCTCCCTGATGCGAAAGGCTTCCCGCGGAGGGCCTTTCGGCCTTGGACTGTCGACCAGCTTAACGCATCCGGACGATTGAATCGCGGCGCTGACCGCACGCGCGGGTCAAGACCTCGCGCGTCCCCATGACTATCCAGGAGCGACCAGGCTCACTAGACGGTCGGTACGGTACCGCCGTCGATCACATACTCGCTGCCCGTAATTGAAGCCGCGCGCGGTGAGACCAGGAAGGCGATGAGGTCTGCGACCTCTGCGGGGTGGGCGGTCGAGACGGACGGCTGGCATCAGGTTCTGGTTCAACTCCTTCGACCACTCCACGTCATCGAGCGCCCCGAATCCGCACCCTGGTGCCCGAGAGCCCCCGAGCACGTTCACAAGAATGTCAACGCCACCCTGGTGTTCGAGCACCGACTCGGCGACCTCGTTGGCTCCTTGCGCCGTCGAAAAGGTCCGCGGCGAGATAGTGCGCACCGTCAATAGATCGAGTCGGCCCGGAGCGCGCTGCGGCTACAACCTGGACGCCGGCCGCAACGAGAGCTTCCACGACTGCCGCACCGATTCCCCTGGTGCCGCCGGTCACCAGGGCGCGTTGCCCGGCGAGTTGCAGATCGAAGCTCATCGGGTGCTCTCCACAGGTTCGCGATGGAGCGGCTGCTCAATCGCACGACACGGAGTGTCGCCCCGACGGCCCCGGACGCCGCCTCTACGAGCGTATCGCACCGATGCTGCAGGCGTGACGCTGCAAATCGGCAGGCGTCTTGGGCTCACCGTGTCGCGCAAAGTACTCGGGCGACGCGACAGCAAGCAACTTCACGTCGGGAGTGAGGCGCACGGCTATCATGTCTTTCTCGAGGCGCTCGCCCACGCGTATGCCCGCGTCGAACCCACCTGCGACGATGTCGCTGAGACTGCCGTCGATCACGATATCGAGGACCACTGGACCGCGACGAAGTAGCGTCCAAGCGGCAGAGCAGGGCGTGACATCGTCCAGGTAGTCAGTGGCATCTATTGATATCTATTGCCAGTCAGAGCTATGTTGCGCGCTCCTGTCAATATGGCTCTAGGAATGCCCGATGAGCAGCAGTCTCAACGTTCAGCTCACCGACGAGCTGCGACGCTATGTCGACGAGCGTGCGAGCGATAAGGACGTTTACGCGACGCCCAGCGAGTACATACGCGACCTCATCCGCCAGGACATGCAAGACCGCGCGGTTGCTCTCAACATTCTCGAGGGTCTCGAGGATCTGAAACACGGGCGGTTTTCCTCCAAGTCAATCCTCGACTTCAAGGACGAGGATTGAGGCGGAGTGCCTCGTGGATCTTATGTCTTGACGGGTGCCGAATCTGTATCCCGTACGCGAGCACTACATCGTCTACGAGCCCCTCAGAGAAAAGCTTAGCGCCATCGTGGCGGTCATCCGTCAGCGGCGTGACGTGCCCGCCATACTGCAGAAATGGGCAGCGCCGATTCGCCGGGAGTTGACCCAGACACACGGCAAGCCCCGTCCTTCAGGGCGGGGAAGGATAGCGTAGACGCCGAAGGCGTTCTCTGCACGCTCAATCAGGCGTGCGTTGCTGCTCGATGTATTGTCGGATAACGGCGATGGGTGCGCCACCGCAGCTTCCGACGAAGTAGCTTGGCGACCATAACGACTTACCCCTTAACATGCGTCGGATGCTCGGGTAGTTTTTCAGCCGGATGAGCCGGCTGGATACGCCCTTGAGGGAGTTCACGAGGGCAGCAACCGCGATCTTCGGCGTGTAATTCACAAGCAGATGCACAGGGTCCTCCTCGCCGTCGAATTCCACCAGCTGCGACTCGAAGTCTGAACACACGCCGGTGAAGCTGGTGCGCAGGTCGTGCAGCATCTGCGCCGTGAACACACCACGCCGGTACTTTGTCACGAAGACCAAGTGCACGTGCATCAGAAAGACGCAGTGGCTCCCGTGCCGAAGTTGGTTTCCAGTTTTCATAAACCAACGGTATGATGGCTTCATGCAACGCTTGCAAGCTTTCAAATTCGAGTTGCTGCCTAACGGGGAGCAGGAGCGCAATATGCGCCGCTTCGCCGGGGCTTGCCGATTCGTCTACAACGAGGCGCTGGCGTTGCAGCAGGCGCGCTACGAGCGCGGCGAGAAGAAATTGGGCTATGCAGGACTGTGCGAACGGCTCACCGAGTGGCGCAACAGTGCAGAAACGCCGTGGCTGCGGGATGCCCCGACGCACCCGTTGCAACAGGCGCTCAAAGACCTGGAGCGGGCTTACAAGAACTTCTTTGCTCAGCGCGCGGGGTTTCCGAAGTTCAAAAAACGCGGCCAACGCGACAGTTTCCGCTATCCCGACCCCAAGCAGTTCAAGCTTGATCAGGTCAACGGCCGAGTCTTTTTTCCCAAACTCGGCTGGATGCGGCTACGCCAGTCGCGTGCGGTGCTGGGTGCACTGTGTAATGCCACGGTGTCCCTCAGGGCGGGCAAGTGGTATGTGAGCATCCAGACCGAGCGCGAGGTGGAGCCGCCTATGCCGCAGGCCACCAGCGCCATTGGCATTGATGTGGGCATTGCCCGGTTCGCCACCTTCAGCGATGGCAGCTACCTGGCACCCTTGAACAGTTTCAAGCGGCACGAAGCCCGACTGCGTCACGCGCAGCGGGCGTTGTGCCGCAAGGTGAAGTTCAGCCACAACTGGAGGAAGGCCAAGGCCCGCATCCACAGAATCCATGCCCGAATTGGTAACGCCCGAGCCGACTATCTGCACAAGGCCACGAGCGCCATCAGCAAGAACCACGCGATGGTGTGCATCGAGGACCTGCAGGTGAAGAACCTGTGCAAGTCAGCCGCGGGAACTGCCGGGAATCCGGGCCGAAACGTTCGGGCCAAGGCCGGTCTGAACAAGTCCATCCTCGACCAAGGCTGGTTCGAGTTCCGCCGTCAATTGGGATACAAGCTCCAGTGGACGGGGGGAGTTCTCATCGCCGTACCACCCCAACACACGAGTCAACGATGTCCACTTTGTGGCTGTGTGAGCGCTGAGAACCGAGTCAGGCAGGCGAGGTTCTGTTGCATGGGTTGCCTGTACGAGGACAACGCCGATGTGGTTGGGGCGAAGAACGTTTTGGCGCGGGGACACCGCGTTGCAGCCTGTGGAGAGGCGGTCAGTCGCTGCGTGAGCAGCGCAGCCTCGAGGAAGCAGGAACCCACCGAAGCGACTGTGCGTGAGACAACTTATGTATAGCGCCGTAGGAATCTCCCGCCTTCAGGCGGGGGAGGATGTCAATGAGATCCGCGCCAAGATCGAGCGGTGCGAAATCCGGGTTCCCGAACGAACCGCACGCAAACCGAGAAAGGGGAAGTGACGGGCCGACTACAGATCCTTCCTCAATGAGTGGGTACTGGACAGATCCAGATCGCCGTAGCGCACGCGAATCCCCGGTGTGTCCCCTGCGAAGTCAGGTGCGAGTCATAGGGTGGGCATTCGCGCCTGAAAAGTCTTTGTGCTCCTCATGAATCGTTGTGAACGACTCATGAATGAGGCCGCGTCATCAGGATATCTGCGCCGGTTCTGACCCCGATGTCAGCCCTGGCCCTCACACCCCGGAGCTCCCCGTCAATGGAGCGAGCCCCGGGGCGAGCACATCGGAAGCAGATCTGTCATGGATATCCGCATCAGTATGGAGAAATCGCTACCGTGAAGATGTCCTGATCGTTGGCCACGGCAGCATTCGTGGCCGACGCCGTGCAGACCTGCGGGGGCACGAGGGGAAGCCCGGTGCCCGGGCACAGGAAAAGCTCGGCATTGCGGGTATCCATCCAGATCGGGTGCAACGCGTAACCGGCCGCCATACCTGCGTAGTCGCCAAAGAACGAGCCGCTGAATTGTGTCGGCGGTGGCATAGACGAGGAGGTTGCGCGAGTCGCGCGGAAGTTGCCGCCGCCGTAGGACCACGCCGCGCTCACGTCGAGAAATCCCGTAAAGTTGTCCGTGCCATAGCTGCGATCATAGTAGGAAACGGCAAACGCTCCGGACTGCGTATACGCCGCCCACTGGAAGAACGCGTCGGCCACCATCCTTTGCACACTGACGACGGGAAGCTTCCGTGGGTCCAATGTGCCGCCGGTGAATGACGCGCCGGCATTGCTGGAACTGCTGAGCAGGATCTGATTCGCGCAGCCACCAGGCGCCTTGACCCCGGTATACAGGTCGATGCCCGTCGCGGGGTTCACCCCGTTCGGCGTGCAGCCGCTCACCTCGTTCGAATTCCGACTGATGTAGGATCCGAAGGTGATGGCGACCTGACTCGGGTTGCGCGGGTTGACCGCCCCGCTGGGATAGTTGTCAGCGCGGAAGATGGAATTCTTCGTGGGGCCCTTTTCCGGAATGCAGGCACGGCCCGCATCCTGTCCCTGGTAGGTCAGACAGTCGGGAAGATCGTAATAGTCCGCGACCTTCACCGGCGCGCCAAAGCTGGCCCCGCCGTCGACTGACTTGACCAACAGCACCTGGTTGCGATTGTCGAGGCCGGTCGTTGCATTGTTGAAGTTGTTGTAAACCACGTAGAGCGCGCCATCACTGCCGGTGAAGGGCTGCGAGTCCTGGTTCTCGTTGCAGTTGCCTTGCGGTGTGGGAACTCCGAACGTTACGGTACAGAAGGCGCTGTTCGCGCTCACCAGGACGGGCGCGCTGAAGTGCTCGCCGTAGTCATTGGAATAGCTCCCATAGATATACCCGGTGCCGTCCGCTGCAAAGTTCGTCCAGGTTACGTAGATCCGGTCCTGGAACGGGCTGCCCACGTGACTGTCGACCGTCATGTAGGGTTTGTCCTGCAGTGTGGCGCCTGTCGTGTCGAAATCTTCAACAACGGCTCTGCCGGGGAAATTCCACGAGGCGCCCTTGTTCTGGGTGGCGCGAAAAACGTAGACGGCGCTCGATTGATCCGGATTGTTGCTGGTGCCGGCACCACGCATGAAGACCTGGCATTGCAGGTAGGCATTGCCTTTGGTGTCCCAGGCAACCGCCGTGTCGCCGCCGGCCTGCCAGTATTCGCGCGCAACTCCCCCAAAAGGCGCGCCCCGCGTGAATGAAACCGCCGCCACCCCGTCGCTCCAATGCGCGCCTCCATCGACGCTGTAAGCGAATCCGCACGTGCCGTCGCCACGGCGATAGTCATTGAACGAGGCGACGAGATGGTAGGGATTGTTAGGATCCACGGCTATTGCCGTCTCGTTTTGGGCCTGCCCGCGACCGGCCAGGTCCGGGTCGCTGACGTTGAGGCAGTTCTGATTGATTTTGACGTTGAAGCCGAAAGTCTCGCTACATCCGTCGTTTTGCACGGGAACGTACGAAGTCGGGCTCCCGCTGGATGGCAGTGCGCCGTTCACAGCGGCTGCCGCCGCATTGGTTCGTGAGGCTGGGCTGGCCAGAAGCGCCGCCTGATGCTGATCGAGCTCGTGGGAAGCAAATCCGGACATCAACCTTTTCTGCAATGGAGTCAGGTTCGATTGAGCGAAGGCCGCGGACGTGCAGAGCAGAGTACAGATGAAAAGAAAGGCAATCGTTCGCTTGACGGTCGTCATGTGCTTCTCCCTTTTTGCTGACTACCTGGGCACTCATCGGCGCCGCGTCGCGGGCTCGATGCAAAGTGCGGCGAGTCGTCTGGCGCTGCGTTGTGGGAAGAAATTCCGTGGCGATGTTTGTTGTTAATCGCGTCTGGAATGAACGGGGTGGGGAGTATGCGCCCCTTGCCAAACGAGGGTCAATCGCTTGGCGACCGACGCGCTGCAGCTCCAGCTGACGTCGTGCAACCGACCTGCAACACACTGATATCGTCTGGTGTTGCGTCGAATGTCCGGGTAGGGCGATGCCCGGTCGCGCAAATTGAGTTTGGATTATTCCAACGGGAATGAAGGAGCCACTCTCATCGACTGCCTCATGGATGGTGTCGCGGCCGACGGCCGACGAGCCCCAAGCGGAGTTCAGCTATGACCGCACGTCGGCGAATCGGTTCTGATGGGCGGACACTGGCATTCGTCTCCACGCGTGAGGGCGGTAACGCCAACATCTGGCTGTTTCACCTCCGGCTGCTGACACACGCTGCCGGCCACGACGACTATCCGAGCTTTTCTCCGGATGGTGCGCAACTGAGCTGACGAACGGGTGGGACAGTACCCCCATATGGTCGGCCCACAGCGGGCCGCCGGCGTTGAGTAGCCGAGGGGCGGCGGATGTCGCATCACGCCTTCCTGGCGTCGTATCGAACGGAGGAGGTCGAAGCATATCGCGGCGCAACGGTATACTCAACGAATGCGACTGGCGCTGAACACCCTGGCCGGCCGGCTGGCCCTACTGCAGCTGCTCATCTATGCGGTCTTGCTGCCGGCGCTCTTCTCATGGCTCGATGCTGTGAGCCGATCCAACGCCGTCGACACCTTCGTGCGGCACTCCCGCGCCTACGGCAATGCCTTGGCCCGCGAGCTGGAGCTCGGAGATGTCCTGGACTCTCCCTCTCGCACCATCATCTTCCTGGATGGCAGCGTTGAGGGAGGCGGATGCCTCTATGCGGCAATGGAGCTCAATGGCCGCCTCCTGGGAAGTTCGGCGACGGAGACGCCCGCCTGGGTTCGACGCCGCGGTGACGACCGGGATTTCGCGAGCTCGCCTGATATGGTTTACGCCGTGGCAATTCCCTTTCACCAGGCGGGGTCGGCCGGAACGCTGTACCTCGGTTTCGACAAACGGCCGATGCTCCAGCAATTCAGCTCCGCCCGCGAGCACATCGTCGAGGCGTTGGGGGTATATGGAGTCGTCTCCATCATTGCCGTGGTTTTGTTGGCTCGTCGCGTGTCCCGGCCTCTGACTCAACTGCAGGCGGCATCGCGCCGGGTCGCCCGGGGCGAGTCATCGGTCCAACTGGGGACGGACAGCCGCATGATCGAGATCGTCGGGTTGTCGCGGGACCTGGAGATCATGCGCCGGGAGCTCGTCGGGACGGCTGAGAAACTGCGCGCCGAGATGCAGCAGCGACAGGTCGAACAGGCACAGCGCGCCAGGCTCGAAAGTCAACTTCGGCACGAGCAGCGCCTCGCTACCGTTGGCACCCTTGCCGGCGGTGTCGCGCATGAGTTCAACAATATTCTCGTACCCTTGGTTCTCTATGCCGAGGAGGCCCTGGAGGACATCGACGCGGCCCATGCCGCCCGGCCGAATCTCGAACGCGTGCTGCGGGCTGCCAAGCGCGCCAGTGATGTCGTTACCCGGTTGCTGGCATTCAGTCGCCCGATGGGTGAGGCCCCGGCTCGAGCGGTCGATCTTGCCGCCGTGGTCAAGGAGGCCCTGGACCTGTTTCAGGCGCTGGTGCCACCCAACATCGAGTTGCGACGTGAGATCGATCCTGCCGCCGGTCTCGTTTCGGGCGACGCGACGCTGTTGAATCAAGTGGTGCTCAACCTGTGTACCAACGCAGTCCAGGCCATGCGCGAGCGAGGCGGGAGCCTGATAGTCAGCGTGCGCAATCGCATGATGGGTGAGCCATTGCTTGCGGCGCACTTGCGTGCTCTGGAGCTGCGTGTCCGGGACACCGGCCATGGCATGGATCCCCAGACGCGGGAGCGTATCTTCGAGCCCTACTTCACGACCCGGGACGTCGGTGAAGGCTCAGGGTTGGGTTTGTCCATCGTGCATGGAATCCTGGTCGGTATGGGAGGCGCTATTTCGGTATCCAGCGCTTTGCACCAGGGTACCGAGTTCACCGTGGTATTTCCGGAAATGGCGCAAACCACGGCAACCAGCGAAGCCACTACGACTGCAACATAGAGGAGGGAAGATGCCAGCGGTTTTGGTGATCGACGACGAGCCTGACGTCCGCGACTCCATCCGGCAGGTGTTGAGTCGTGTGGGGTTCGATGTGACGCTGGCCGAGAATGGCGAGGCGGGGATACAGGCCTTCTATGATCGTCCGCCCGACGTGGTGATCGTCGATATCATCATGCCCCGTAAAAACGGCGTGGAGGTCATCAAGAGAATTCGTGAGACCTACCCCGGGGCGCGGATCATTGCGATTACCGGCGGAGGTCACTTCGGGCCGCTGGGCTACAAACCTGGAACCCTTGTCACTGAAGCCTACCTCGCGTCCGCAACCGAGTCCGGCGCGGACGCTGTGATGTCGAAACCGTTCCATCGAACGGACCTGATTGCACTGGTGCGGAGTCTCGTCAAGAACTGAATGCCCGAGCCCGGCTCCGCGGCGTCAGCGCTCCAAGCGCGCGACAGCCGCTCGCTGACTCAGCAGCTCAGGCGTCGGCAGGGGCACCAATCCTTCATCGACGAGATACCCATGCGCGCCGGCGGCACACAGACTCAGAAACTCCGCTGCATAGTCCGCCAAGCCGACTGTCGTCTTCAAATGCGCCTCGTTCACATAAATGAAAAGAGGGCGGGACAGCGGATACGTTCCAGACGGAATGGTCGCTTGCGATGGCATCACGCCGTTGATAGTCGCGGCGTGGATCCTGTTACGGAACTGCTCGAGATAGGAATAGGTGAGAATACCGACTGTCTGGGGATTGCTGGCCAGCTTCCCGAGGATCAGTTCCATCTCTTCGACATCGGTCCACACGCCATCCTTGCGGATCGTTGTACAACTCACCTGGGAGCCGGCGCTGTGCGACTCAGGCCACTCGGCCCTGCAGCGGGGCTCCATGACGAGCTCGATGAAGGCATCCCGGGTGCCATGTCCGGGGCCCGGGCCGATCAGGTTGATGGGGCGTGCCGGCAAAGACGGGTCGATGTCGCGCCATTGACGATAAGGATTCCGGACCAGCTGGCCGTCAATCGGGACACGCTCGGCGGCCGCGCGCCAAAGCTGGTCGAGTGTGAGGTTGAGCGCCACGGATCTCAGGGTATTGGCGAGGATGAGGCTGTCATAGCCAATGCGGATCTCGGCGATCTTGAGAACGCCGTTGTGCACGCAGTTGGCCCGTTCGGTGGCGGAGATGGGCCGCGAAGCATTGCTGATGTCCGGCGTGCCAGCGCCCACCCCTGCGCAGAGCAACTTGAATCCCTCGGCCGTGCTCGTCGAGTCCACCAGGGGCATGGCGAAAGGCCCGGACTTGGCGAAGTGCTCGGCGACCAGGGAGCTGAACGGATAGACGGTGGACGAGCCGACTATGGTGATCCGGTCCGCGACGCCGGCCGCCTGGCCCGTGGCGGCTTGCAGCCAAAGTGCTGCAGCAGTGAGCACGAAGACATGCGGGCCTCGCCAACGTGTGCGGCTGAGGTCAGGTGTACAAACCATCTTCTATCTTGGTGAGCAGGTCGCGGACCGCTTCGAATCCCCGATCCGAAGCGAGCGCTTCGAGGGGTGTCTGGCCCTCGAGTGCGGGGCTTGGCGTGCACAACCACTCGCCCGAGTACCCGGCTCGCCCGGCGAATACCCGCCGGGAGCGGGCCGTGACATAGCTGATCCGGGCGGCCCAGTCCGCTTCATCGCACGCGGCGGCAACGTCGGCCTGTTCTTTGCGCATGGTCGCTAGCTCAATCTTTTCCCGGCAACTTGCGACGGCAAGTCACGCTCCTGACAGCGCGATTTTACCCCCAATTGGCCAGAGGGTGCAGGGCCGTGCGCGCCCCTGGCGGCTAGGGCACTAGCGGCGGCAGCGCGTGGGTCTTCGCTCGCGGAGCGAGCTCGTCACGACGGGTATTGGCCCGTATGGGTCCACAAATCCACGGCCCGAACAATAGGCAGCCCGTCTCTCCACGATTTCCCCGTGGCGGCTCCGTATTTCGGGAAGTCGCTCGCAAAGGTAGGCCGCGAGCAGGTCGAAGTACATTCTTCGCCGCGCCCGGTCCGATCCACCCGGACAGTCCGTCTCGGGGTTTTGCGTGAAATGCTTGCGGTACTCCCCCGGAAAAGTGACGGCTTGCGGGCCCCTCTATTTCCGGAAATTACGCCAGTATCACAGCCAAGCTTTTGCGGCAGTAGAGATTCAAAACCAATATCCGACACCGGGCTAGAGCTCCCTGAGCCTCGCCGCGGCGTCGAAGTAGAAGATGTTTTCGTGTTTAAAACCCCATTTTCCCCCTAGCGCGGCGACGTGCGGCTCGAAGGTGAAGAACGGAACGTCGCTCAATCGAGCGTGGTTGCCTTTTTCGATGAAGTGACGAGCTTCTTTACTCGTCGCGATGCTGTGTCCGAGGTTGCCGAGGAAATCGAGGTTGCGGAATCCCTGATCCACGATGTGCTCGTGAGTCCACTCGTAGAGTTGATGAAAGGTCACATCTGGGTAGGCGAACTGCAGCATGTTTGAATGCAATGCCTCCAGAAAGCGTTTCCCTCGCGAAAAATCCGGCCGAACCGGTTCAGGTGTGACTGTGCCGCTCTCCACGAAGAACGACCGGGCGCAGTCACCCCAACAGGCAGTGTGCATCGGGCTCAGATCGACGGTCACGAGGTTGGTACTCCCCACCGGTTCTTCAGCAGGCTGGTAGTGTCGCCCGGACAGTGAGAGACAACTACGGGAACCCAATAGAACCAACGCCGGACAGTCGTAATACCACGTTTCCAGGATGCCCCGGTCACGTAGAGCGCTCGCCGCCTTGAGTGCGATCGTTCGTTCTGTGTCACCCGCAGAAATTGCCGTAGCAAGATATGCGAGCACATCCCGGGCAATGCTCTGGACAAACCGGTAGCTCGCAATGGTTGATTCGGTGGGCACGGGTCAGCCGGGTGTTGCCAGTAGCAGACGTGCGGATACAGCGTCATTTGCGGGCGATCGGTCGGCAACCCTATTGTCATTGGCGAATTTCAGGTTTGGGATCTCAAAAGAAATTTTCCGCAGGAGCAAGATGCCACTATCCCTCAAATCGGGTGCCGCCTCAGTCGTTATGATAGCGGCTGCCGTGCTGACGGCCGCCGCGCCTCCATTATGGGCGCAATCGGCTCCGCCGCACGTCCTGGTGGTCGGACCGATGGTCAAAATAGATGGCCGGCTGTTCGTCGGCGGACTGTTGGAAGGTCTCCAGGAAGGCGCCAAGTCGGGCGACTCGGATTTGTCCCATGTGCAGCTCGACATCAAGAACGTCCTCTCAACGGACGCCGCGAAGGCCGTTGTTGGCCCCGCGGTCGACGCCGGCGTCAATGCGATTGTGACCATCTACGGTCAGTCGACGCAGGCGGCGACCGCCGCGACTTCCAAGGTCCCCATTGTTTTTTGCCCGGTGGCGGATGCGGTCGCCGCGAAGCTCGTCGCCTCGAACGAGGCTCCGGGAGGCAATCTGACGGGGGTCTCGAGCGGGGACGCCGAGGCGAGTCGGCGGCGGCTCGAGGCCTTCCAACAGTTGCTCCCGGGACTCAAGCGCCTGGCCGTCTTGTTCGATCCGAATTTCCCACCTGACAAGACCCAGATGAAAAACCTGGCCGAGGTGGCTCCTTCGACCGGCATCACGCTCGTCTTGCGGCCGCTCGAGAACGTAAAGGCGGCCGAAGCCGCGCTGCAAGCCCTCGGACCCAACGAGGCTGACGCCATCTATATCTTGAAGGAGGCGGCGTTGCGCCACCCCGCGCCTGAGCTCAAGCGCCTGGCGTGGCAACAGAAACTACCGATCCTGATCAGCGATCCGGACCTGGTGGTGAGCTTTCGTGCCGCGTTGGCTGCGGTCGGTCCCCGCCCGTGGGATCTCGGTAAGACCTGCGGTCGCATAACTGCACGGATTCTCCGGGGTGCCAAGCCAGCGGATCTCCCGGTCGAACACCTTGACTTGGAGTTGCTTCTGAATCTCCAGACCGCCCAGCGTCTCGGTGTCACCGTCCCGGGTGCTCCCTCTGAAGGGAATTTCGTAAAAATCCCGGTGCGGAAACCCCCAGCTTCGTAAGAACGCTCTCGCTCCTCAATGAGTCTGGTCGCTCCCGGACGGAGGCGTCCCGTGCTCCGGGAGACTCGCCTTGCGCCCTTCCACGAAGTAAAAGATGAGATAAGCGACGCCCACGCCGATCGCGATCCAGCCGACTCCCCCCAGGAACCCGAACCAGTCGCGCACGGCGAGTGAAAGGGCAATGCCGACAGCGAGCCAGATGAGGCCGCGCAGCAGATAAGGCGCGCGTGGCGGTACCTGCACCGGCTGCGGGAACGGCTCCGGCGGCAACTCGAGACCCTTCTCGATCGCGGCCATGCGCTCCTTGTGGCGGCATTCGACCTCGTGCACCTTGCGCCGATGCCACACCAGGATCCAGACAATCACCGCTGCCAGGCTCAGCGTGACGGACAGAATCGGAATCAAGAGCGCCAGGGCATTGATTCCAAGAGCTTCTGACATGATCGCAACCTCGCTTCAGCCCGTCAGTATGCGGACGAGCCAATCAATCTCGGGCCAGTGGCGGTGGAGGAGATAGCCGACGATCGCACCCATGAAGGCGGCAGTGGCGGTATCTTTCATCGCACATCCTGGCAGCACTGAAGGCTCGTTACGGGGTTGATACGCGTGGGCACTTCGCCGGGTTTCACGGATGCCAAGTTTTTTTCGACCGGAGTGAAACACCGCGGGCCGTAGGCGCGTATCAATCGTGTGAAGCTGTACCTACCCGAAATGCGACGCCGGTGCTGACGGAGGCCAGCCTCATGGAGCTCGTGCGGGCAGAACGCCGCGACGAGGCTATCGCTCTGATCCTGGGGGAGTTCCGGCGCAAGGTCTTTGGTTTGGCATACAGCTTTCTACGCAACCGCGAGGCGGCGCAAGACGTGGCGCAAGACGTATTCATCAAGGTTTGGCGGGCATTGCCTGGATTTGACGGGCGCGCGTCATTGTCTACGTGGATTTACACGATCACCCGTAACACGAGCCTGTCCGCACTGCGCGCGCAACGGCCGCAGTCCTCCCTCAGCGATCCGGACGTCATGGCCGCGGTGGATGCAACGGATGACGCACCTCCGGGCGATACTGTTGTCGAGGGTGCTTTGCTCCAGCGGCTCGTGGACCAGCTCCCCACGAAGCAACGGCAGGTCATCATGCTGTTCTACATGGAGGAGCAATCCCATGAAGACGTGGCTGCGATGCTGGCGATGCCTGTTGGAACAGTGAAAACGTTGCTCCATCGAGCCCGGGCCAGATTGAGTGCCGCCGCCGTCAAATGAGTACGCCTGATATGAGCACACGAGATTCAAAACTGGACGAGCGCCTACTGGCCCTCTTTCGCGGGCTCGATGTAGGGCCGGACTTCGACGCCCGGCTCATGGCGCGTTTGCGGACCGAATCGCAGACAGATGGGAGAGAGCGTGCGACGCGCGCGCGGCGGCAGGAAAGTGTACGTCATGCGAGGGCTCTGTCAGACCTGCAGAGCTGGCGTCGGTCGATGCTGCGGCTGTTGACGCTCGACACCTTGGGCATCGGGTTGTTGCTGGTTGTTGCCGTCGTCACGGCCTGGCCGCATCTCGATCCGCAAGTCATGGACGGATTGCGTCAGTACGGCCTGCCCATTGTCGCATCGCTCGGTGTCCTGCTCGCAGCGGCGGCGCTCTGGATGAATCGAGCGGACGTCGTATGAAGCGGGTGAGGACGCCGCCGCGCATGGTAGCCGGGGCCCTCGCTCGAGAAGAGCTCTCAGGGCGGCTGGCCGTACGTGCTTATTGCGCAATGATCTGCTAGCGATGACGGACCCGCGGCGGCCGCCCAGGTGTCTCCGATCGCGCCTCATTCGATGGGTCGGAACCGATCTCCACGTCGCGATCGCGCTCCTCCGGGATCGCCTCGGGAGAGCGTCCCCCGTGAGGGTGGTTCCGCGAGTCCAGGGGATTGTATCGGGGGCCTTTGTGCTCGATGTCCTGCGATTGGGGTTTGTTGCCCATGGCAGCCCTTTCGATTGCGCGACTCAACCGTCCGACTCACTGCACCTATAAATGAGCCAGGACACTGATGCCGCCCTCTGTATGCCCCGAGGGCAGTGTGCCGACCTTATCGCCGAGCTGGTGAAATTCGAGGTCGATATGCGTATCTCCTATCGGGAGCCCGCGCACGCGCAGTGACTCGATCCCCTCCGGTAGTATCGGGTGTTGGATATGGACTTCTCGGGCCGCGCCGTCGATCCGAATGCCCAAGGCGGATTGCAACAGCATGAAGACGGAGCCGCTGGCCCAGGCCTGGGGCAGACAGGCAACCGGATAAGGCACCGGTGCCTGGGCGGTTTCGCGCGCGAACCCGCAATACAGCTCCGGTAGGCGCATGGAGAATTGGGTCGCGGCTTCGAACAGATCGGCGACGATTTTGACGAGGTGGCGGCTGCCGACGTACCTGGCAATTCCGGCCGCGCAGATTGCCGTGTCGTGTGGCCAGATCGAGCCGTTGTGGTAAGACATCGGGTTATAGCGGGCCGTACCCTCGGGGAGCGTGCGAATGCCCCACCCGCTGGCGAATGGATCCGACAGCAGTTGAGAGCTGACTTCGGCGGCCCGTCGCGATGTGGGCACGCCGCAATACAACAGGTGGCCGGCATTCGAGGCGCGTACCTGGCACGGGGCGCCATCGCCATCGAGGGCGATGGCATAGAAGTTCAGCGAATCAACCCAGAATCGCTCCTCTATCGCCTCACGCAGAGCGGCCGCGCGAGCGAGCCAGTGGACGGCCTTCTGATCTGCGCGCCGGGAGGCGAGGCCGGCCATGGCTGTCAACGCCGCATAAGCGTAGCCTTGAACCTCGATCACCGCGATCGGTCCAGTGGGGAAGCTGCCGTCGGCGTGAAAGATCGAATCCTGGCTGTCCTTCCACCCCTGGTTGGCCAGACCGGAGTCTTCCCCGCGGGCGTAATCCAGGAATCCCGTTACACTGCGCTCGAGTCGCCTCTCGATCCAACCGGTCGCCGCCTGCAGGTGAGGCCAGATCTCATTGACCAGGAGCTGATCACCGGTGCGCTCCTCATAGGCGCCGGCGAGCATCACGAAGAGAGGAGTTGTGTCCACGCCGCCGTAGTAGCGTCCGAAGGGGATCTCGCGCAGGTTCGCCATTTCGCCGCGGCGTGTCTCGTGCATGATCTTGCCGGGCTCGCTGTCGCGGAAGCTCGAAGTCTCAGTGGCTTGGGTGGAGGCCAGAAATCGCAGGACTCCCGCCGCGAGTTGCGGTTCGAGCCAAAGAGTTTGCAGGGCGGTGATAATCGCATCACGCCCGAATTGGGTCGAAAACCAGGGGATGCCGGCGTACGGATAGGGACCCGTCGGCAATGCTGTTGTCAGCAGACTCAGATCGGCGCGCGATCTATCGATCCATTGATTGAAGAGGCGGCCGGATGTTTGTAAATGGGCACCGGCGTGCAGCCGTTGCCGCATGGTTTGCGCACCTAGGTGGCTCGCACGATCGTACCGCTGCTGCAACGGGTGTTCCGCATCCCGGATCGGGCCGATCTCGATATAGAGAACGTCCGCCGCCGCACGCTCGAGGTTAAAAAGGAACTCAGCGGTATCACTTGTCAGCAATAGGGGCTGCCGTGAGAATTCAACGGAGGTGTTCCGGACCAGAGTATCCAGTCCGCGATAAGCGAGCCGGACTTCGCGAGGCAGGATGTCAGGTTTCAGAACGGTTCCCCGGGCGGATCGCACGTGACCCTGCACCTCGAAGAGGTCCACGTAGTCGGCGGCAAACCTCAATCGAACGGGCACTTCAGCTGGTCGGTCGCTGAAATTCGTCAGCGTCAGCCGCTCGTAAAGGCGCCCCCCGCACAGGACCCGGCGGCGCTCCAGGTGAATGACTCCTTTGGGAATAACGCGCTCGCCGAGCGCAGGCAGCGGGTTGTTGGTCAGATGAGCGACGAAGGTGGTGTTGTCTGCGGATACGGAGGCTCCCAGAAGAGAAGGCGGATGGTTCGCAACCGACAACTCAAACTTCGACAGGACGCGGGTATCGTCGGAGAATAGACCATCTTCCCGATCGTGGATATCGCCGAGCGCATCGGCCAACAGGAATGTGTCCGCATCCTTGAGAGTGAACCGGGGCAATAAGCCGCGGCGTGGCGCGTCAGCTTGCTGTGTGCTCATGAGACACGCCTGACATACTTTCGCGGTATCGCGGGTTGTTTCTGCACCTGCTCATAAACTCTGAGGTAGGCTTGCGCCATGGCGCGCGCCGTAAAACGCTCTTCAAACACGGCCCGGATCTGTCTGCGGTCCAGCTCAGGCGCGCGCTGGATGGCGGTCAGCGCCTCCGCTTCACTGTTGAGGATAAAGCCCGTGATGCCTGCGTCAACGATCTCGGGAACCGAGCCACAATTCCAGGCCAACACCGGCGTGCCGCAGGCCATCGCTTCAATCATAACGAGCCCGAAGGGTTCGGGCCAATGGATTGGAAAGAGCAGTGCGCGGGCGTTGCCCAGAAACTCGGACTTGTCCGCATCACCAATCTCGCCGATGAAGTCGACGAGGGGGTGGCTGAGCAATGGCTTGACGAGTGCTTCAAAGTAGGCCGCGTCGGCGTTGTCGACCTTTGCCGCGATCTTCAGTGGAATTTTGGCGCGCACTGCGAGTCGTATGGCCAGGTCGACTCGTTTCTCCGGGGATATGCGTCCGAGGAACGCCAGGTACGCGCCACTCGGAGAGTGCGGGGGACGGTATAGCTCCGGTGGGATTCCATGCTTGACGGTGGCCAGCCAGTTGGCCTCCAGGGCAGGCGTGCGCTGTGCCTCGGAAATCGACACCAGGCCAAACTGGGGCCAGCGCGCCAGGGTGCCTTGCAGGTCTGCGATATCCAGACGTCCGTGCAACGTCGTCAAGGTGTGCTGTGCGAGCCTTTCGAACAGTGGAAAGTGCAGCAGGTCGGTGTGGAAGTGCAGTACCTCGAAGCCCGCGGCTTGCTCTCTGACTTCGTGGAGCATGTTCAGGTGTGCGGCGGGGTCCGAGCGGACGGGGTTGGGATCCAAGCGCAGGGCCTGCTCGCGAACGGCGATCAGGCGCGCTTTGGTACGAGCATCGGCCGCGGCGAAAAGAACGACATCGTGGCCCAGGTCGGTCAGTGCATCGCAGAGATTTGCAACGACCCGCTCCGTGCCGCCGTAGAGCCGAGGCGGCACGGCCTCGTAGAGCGGCGCGATCTGGGCGATTTTCATTTTGGAATCCGGTGTGTTGGAGAGAGTCCTACTTGTAACGGTTGGGGAGGGTCGCGGTTCGCTTCAATTGATCTGGGTGAGGCCGCGGCAGGTTTGTCGTTAATCCATGTTAACGCCACAGACTTTGCCGTGATATCCGCGACGTCATAAGCAACTGGGTTCCGTCTGTCCGGTTGAGGTGAGCCTGTTGAAATCGGCTGCGGCCCGCGCCCGCCATTTCCGGGAGCAGCAGCCCATGCCCGGGAAAACAGCCGAGCTCAACCCTGTTCCGGATCTTCGGGAGCAGTCCTACCGCGGTTCGGCTCGGCTCGTGGGGTGCGTAGCCATTGTAACCGGGGGCGACTCCGGCATAGGTCGAGCTGTTGCCATCGCGTTTGCCCGTGAAAGCGGTCGTTGCTGCGAGCGCACTGTCGCGCAGCTCGGGCTCATTTTCGTACCCGCATAAATACTTGTATCTCAGTGGCTCGCAGGACCGCGCCCAGGTGCATTGCCGCAACGGCGCCGCGTGAAAGCGCGCGATTTTCGCGGCGGTTCACACCTTGCACGCGTAAATACGCATTGCCATGCGGGTTTTGACGTCGGTGGTGCGGTAAGTACTAGAGTGCGCAGGTCGCGGTCTGTCAGAAGGACACTTCAAGAATGCCATAGGGTACGGATAATGGAGCGCGCCGGATCAAACTCGGCTGGCAAGTCAGGTTCACGATGACAGCTCGCAATGAAGATACTCGTCGGCGTGTTCTGGTGATCGATGACAACCCCGCCATTCACGACGACACCCGTAAAGTACTGGGCGGTTCGAGCGGTCGGCGGGATGCCACAACCGATCGCCGCGCCAGCATTGAGCTCGCTCTGCGAAGTGCGTTGGACGAAGGTCAGTTGTTCCTGCACTACCAACCGCTGGTCAATATCACCACGCGGTGCGTAGTGGGTCTCGAGGCTCTGCTGCGCTGGCGCCATCCGCAGCTGGGCCTGGTTTCCCCCGGGGAGTTCATTCCGATCGCGGAAGCGTCCGGTCTGATTGTGCCGCTCGGTGAGTTTGTACTGCGCAGCGCTTGCACTCAGCTCGTGCGCTGGGAGCGAGCGCAGGTGCCCGTGGTCCCCATTGCGGTCAACCTCTCGGGTGTACAGCTCGAGAGTCCAGGACTTTGGGAGCGCCTGCGGGAAATTCTGCGGGAGGAAGGTGTGCAGCCCAACCATCTCGCGCTCGAGCTGACCGAGAGCACCTTGATGGAAAACGCCTTCCATCATTGTGCCGAGCTGCAGGCCCTGCGCGCGGACGGCGTTGCCATCGAGCTCGATGATTTCGGGACGGGCTACTCGAGTCTGAGTTGTCTCAAACAGCTTCCGCTGGATACACTCAAGATTGACCGTAGCTTCGTCACTCACCTGGAAACGAGCTCGACCGACCGGACGATCGTCGGCGCCATTCTTGCCATGGCGCGCGGCCTGGGGTTGAGAGTGGTCGCCGAGGGTGTTGAGACAATCGGACAGCTCCAGGTACTCGGTCGGTACGGCTGCGATTTCGTGCAGGGCTATTATTTCTCGCCGCCCATCGCGGCGGAGCAGTGTGAGGAGTTGCTGATCGATCTCGCGAGCCGCACCTCCTTCACCGAAACGTTGCGGCTGCGGAAGCGGACGTCCGCTGGGCGCTTCTGATGGGCCGCGCACTACTGGCCGACGGTATTGTGGCTCCCGGGTGGCTGGGAGGTGCATTCGAGGTGCCACACCGTATGGCAAGACGGGTGGAACCGAAACGGCTCACCCCCACCGGGGTCAGCAATCTCGTATTCAACCTGGTCGGTCCGAATGCAATCGCCGCACACGGCGCAGGGGAGTCCGCTTCCCCGTCCGCCCCAGATCGATGCGGCAGGCGACTCCGGCAAGCGGCCGTTCTGAATCTCTTCTCGAGCCCGCCGACGCAGCTCCGCCTCCGGCAAATACGGTTGGTTGGTCATGGCGCGCTCCTTGGCTAGGAGTCAAAGATTGATAATGCGCTCATGATGCTGAACCGGCGCTGTCCATGCCGCGCGACCTGTGCAGCTCGACGGTGCGCTGACTCAGGCGCATCTCGTGTGACGTTACAGATCACATCGGGGTTGGCTCGAAGGGCTCATGCAGCGCTGCAGTAACCTATGCAGATAGACGCTCATTTCCGCGGCTGGCAGTGGTTTGCAGATCAGGTCACCCTGCATCTGATCACACTGCAGCAGACGCAGTATTTTCGCCTGCTCCTCGGACTGGACACCTTCGGCTATCGTTTCGAGCCTCAGCGCCCGGGCGAGCGAGATGATCGTCGAGACCAGGGTCATGGCGCAGGGATCATCGTGCAGGTCCGCAATAAACGAGCGATCGATCTTCAGAGCGTGCACGGGGAGCCTGGCTAGATAGCTCAAGGAAGAATATCCGGTGCCGAAGTCATCCAGGGCAATATTCACGCCCCGTGTGCGGACTGCCGCCAGCTTGGCCAGGTTGTCCGCCACGTCGGCCATCAACAGTGACTCGGTGACCTCGATGTCCAGTCCGCAATCGGGGCCTGCCGCATCGACAATATCGGTTACCGTGCGCACGAAGTCGTCGCATCGCAGTTGGGCTGTCGAGACATTGACCGCGATCCGTGGCGGGTTGAGCTGTTGCTCGAGCCACCGCGCCCGATCCGAGCTCGCCTGGCGCAGGACCCAGGTCCCTACATCCACTATCAGGCCATTCTCCTCCATCATGGGGATAAACCGGTCGGGTGGAACGAGCCCGAGCTCGGGATTGTTCCAACGGATGAGGGCCTCGAGACCTTGGAGTCGGCGGCTTTTCAACTCCACCTTGGGTTGATAGTGCAGAACGAACTCGCCCCGCTCGAGCGCGTCGCGTAGGTTTCTCTCCAGCGTCACACGCGCTGTCCGATGCTCGCTGAGCCGCTCGGTGTATGCAACTAACGCCTTGCCGGAAGTCTTCGCCGTCTCGAGCGCCGTTTCGGCGTTGCGCAACAGGGCTTCCCCATCGTCTGCGTCGATCGGAAAAATGGCAACTCCAGCCCGGGCGGTGACCCGGATCGCCGGCTCCTGAAGATCGAACGGGGCGCCCAGCCAGTCGCTCCACAGCTCTTCAGCGGCCCGGCGCACATCGGCACGTGGCCGCAATCCGGTCAGCACGGCCGCGAACTGATCCGGCCCAGGCAACCCACCCGGTCCTGGGAGCCGATACTGCGCACCAGCCGGTTGGCCAACTCCTGCAACAGTTGGTCCGTCGCGGCCCGCCCGAGGGTCTCGTTGAGACTGGCCAGCCGCTGTGGTTCGGGCAATGATGACGGCCAGCCCCGCGGATTCACGCCTCGCGACGCTGATCAGTTGCTCGAGCCTGTCCTTGAATAGCGCACGGTTGGCCAGCCCTGTCAACGTATCGTGATGGGCGAGATAATCCAGCTGCTCGGACAAACCGTTATTTTCATAGATGCGGCCGAGCTGCGCGCCGAGAATGGCCAGCAACCGCTCGTCCTCGGCGTCGAATTCGTGGGCACCGAGCTTGTCGGCCAGGCAGATCCATCCATAGGTCCGAGTGAGAGAGCGTATCGGCGCGGCTATGATTGAGTGAGCCTCAGGGTAACAGGCCGGCAGACCGATCTCGAGGGCGGACGCCTGCCCATTGCGCACGCGAATCGCGCGCGACTGCCTTACCACGGTTCCGAGAAGGCCGGCATCGATTTGTGGGGGCACCACATCTTTCAAGCGACTTCCGAGCCCGCTTCTCGCTGACAGCACCTGCGTTGTGCTCAATCGATCGGCTGCGACAAGGACACCAAATCGCGCCCCGATCAGCCTGCGCGCCCCGCTACAGACCCGGTCGAAAAGTCTCTGCGCATCACGTACTGAGGCAAGTTGCCTATTGAGGTCGACCAGAGCGGCAAAGCGCTCGTTGGCCGACCGCAACTCATCCTGTTGCGCCGTCCCAAAGGATAGTGCGGTTGCCCGACCCGGCCGCAGCGTCGAGTGCTCCCGGAAGCTGTGTGCCAGCCCATCATCCACTGGCGACCCCCTCGTTCCAGCCGTTGGCCCCCGCGCGCCCGGCGTGCATCGATTCAAGCCAGGCCGAGTCTAACCTAACCAATATTAACTTCAAACAATGGTTGATGATGCATAGCGGAAAGATTCCCGTGCGCGGCTCCACGAAAAGTTGTGCGGCTGTGCACATCATCGAGTGGCCGCCGCAGAGTCTCGTTCCGGCGAATGCGCAAATCCGGGCGCCGGGTCTCATCGAGCTCACCCCACTTGCCGTTGAACCAGGTGACCCGCCAGCTCGACGAGCGCCGTGCGCAGCTCTGAGAGCCGTGGAGGCTTGTCGAGCACACGATCGACATGCTCCGGCAATTCGCGCTCCCCGTTCAGCCGCTGCCCCCAACCGGTGAGAAGAATGACGGGAACATTTCGGCTGGCTGACTTGACAGCCGCCGCAACGGCGCGTCCGTTGACGTTCGGCATGCCAAGGTCCGTGATAACTGCGGCGAACGGCTCATCGCGATGGCGAGCCGCCAGGAATTCGTCGATTCCGCGCTGACCTCCATCGACCGCGGTCACCGAGTGGCCTTCGCAGATCAACACCTCCCGAAGGGACTTGAGCAGCAGGGGATCGTCATCCACCAACAGGATGCGCAGCGCAGGCAGTGTGAGGCGAGCGGCGGCCGGCAGGGGAACCTCGCTTTGGGCTGCAGCCGGAAAAATCAAGCGCACCGCCGTCCCTTGCCCCAGCGCGCTGTCGATTTCGATTTCCGCACTATGACGTTGCACCATGCCATACACCATGGCCAGTCCCAACCCCGTACCGCGCTCGCCTTTGGTCGTGAAAAACGGCTCGAGACAGCGGTCGCGCACTTCCTCACTCATGCCGCATCCAGTGTCGCAAACCTCGACGTACACGAATGACTTGGCGCGCTGCCCACCGCGCTCACCTGAGCGCAGGGTGAGTGTGCCGCCGGCAGGCATCGCATCGACGGCGTTCAGAAGCAGATTGGTCAGTGCGTCCCGGATCTC